>Ga0247609_10006042_pt1 | contig 11738 bp, 10 predicted proteins | sample 172DNAGHGlowgp2_FD_193487 | JGI IMG/M metagenome (GOLD analysis project Ga0247609, IMG submission 193487) | Sheep rumen microbial communities from Palmerston North, Manawatu-Wanganui, New Zealand - 1728 DNA GHGlow gp2 | ecosystem: Host-associated > Mammals > Digestive system > Stomach > Rumen ... | reverse complement strand
AATCGACTTCCACACGGGGTCTTTCCCGAGCGGGTACGTCTTGTTCACGTCATCCGTGAAGTCGATATCGAACAGGTCTTCAACCTGAGTCTGTTTGTCACGGCGATCCATAATCAAGACCTGACTGTAACGAACCAACACGGCTTTCTTCTCCATCACATCACTTACCCACAACATCATTGCTCCTCTTTTCACTTATGCACGGCACAGCTCTCTTGCTTCACGAACGTAGGCATACGCCTCATCTTTGGTCAGATACTCCCAGTAATCTCCCCAGTTACCGGGCTTCTCCAAGCCTGCAAGCTTGAAGTATTCAGCCTTTGACAGGCCACAGAACGCTTTCACGTGCCGCCCTGTAGTAGCTGTCCATCCATCATAGAGCGGGACAAGCTGACCGTCAGGTCGACGTTCGATGATGGGAGTGCCATAGCTGAGTAAAGTCTCAGTGCCATCCTCGTGTGTGCACACGAGGGCTTTACCATAAAAGGATTTATGGCTGTCAGTGGGAACGAGTTCCCGAAACGTGGTATGATTATTAGTGTACATTTATTCACCTCTTTCGAATGATGTGCCCGCCCTCACGTACTCGCTATACGTGAGGGCTTCGTTTATTACATGGTATCTGCCACGTAAAACCTCTCAACACGCACGCCCTTCGGCATCTTGTGCTCAAGGACGTACCGATACTTGAGCGTGAGGTAGTCCTTGAATACCTCTGCTCTCTGGTTCGTGTGTGTGTCGTACACATACACACGTTCTCCGGTGGACGGATTGTACCCGTCCGCGATTGTCTGGTCGTCGTCTACGGGGAAGTAATACCCAGCAATCTTGACGGTCTCAAACTTCTGACCGTCTTCATCCACAAAGTCGTACCCTAACTGTGCGTTGGGCACGAACATGCGCACGCTCTCACGTGCAATCACCTTGAATCCGAACATTTCTGCCTCTCTTTCAGGTCGTAAAATCTACGAGACCCTCATGCGTACATGAGAGTCCGAACGTTCTGCGACTAACCGCACTCGAAGAAACGCCTAAAGGCTGTTCTGCGTTTGGCAAACGAAACCTTGTTGCATGCCCGCCAATAATTCAGGAGTGTTCTGCGGTCAGTGCAGAGGACACTTGCGACTACATCCACACGATCTAACGCACGATACATCAGCGCATAGTTATCATCACATTTTTTCTGAGCGTAATCTAACCCGTAAATAGCCTCGAACTCTTCATACGGGCACAGTCGTGCCTGTCTTGCCGCACATGCATAGTCTGCGCACACACGATTCACGTAATTTTGGTTTATCACCATCTCTACCAACATCATTCACCTCTTTCCGAGTCGTCTGACCCACAGGGCTCACGTACCTGAGCACATGAGCCCGAGCGTCCTGCGACCGTTGCATCTTAGGCGAACAGCCCCGCCATCGTCGGCTGACTCACCTTGCCCGTTACCTTGCGGGTGCGCGGCTTCTTAGCCTTCGGCTCAGCCTTTTCGGGCTGAGCCTTTGCGGGCGTTGCATCTGCGCTTGCGTACGTGAGGAGCTTCTCCGCAGGGCCGCACCATTCCTGAAGCTTCGACCCCCAGAACAGGCCGATCGGCTTGATGGCTTCGTAGTTCGGCTTGGTCTCCCCGCCGAGATACACCCACTCGCCCTTGAAGCGCACCGTCACGCCCGTGAACGCACGCTCTACGTACGCCCGCACCTGCGCCTTGGTTTCTTCGGGCAGTTCTGCGAACTTGCGCTCAGCCTTCGGCTGAGTAGCCTTCTGCGTGGAGGCCTTCTTCGGCTTCGAAGTCTTCGGCTGAGTCTTCTGAGCCTTCGGCTCAGTCTTCGCAGGCGCAGACGTGTGCTCGCTTCTGCGCCACCATGCGCCACGCTTGCCAGAGAAGGCGAAGCCTTCTGCCTTGAGCTTGTCCGACAGTGCGCCCTTCTCAGGCGCAGACACCCACACGCAGTAGCCATTGTCGGTGATGGCATCTGCCTTCAGGTTGAGTTCCTTCCGCAGGCGCATTACTTCCTCGGAAACCTTCTGGGCTTTGTTGGCATTTGTTGTTTTCATGTTATTGTTCTCCTTTATAAATTGAATTGATTTTTTTCAGCTTTATAAGCTTATTTCCGCCTACATATACAGTCATTCACACGTTCACACACATAAAAATACACGCTCAATACGTTCAAGGTGTTGGCGTGTAAAATCGTGCACATGTAAACGGCCTATAAGCCTATAAAATACCTGTAACAGGTGCGCTCATCACATGCCATTGCAATGAGTTTTTATAACTGACTTGCAATAAACACCGTATGAATTGAGCGTGTAAAGGTGGTCAGTCGTTACAATTCACACGTTGTTTAGAGTAGTATCAGCCATCACATGCGGGCGTTTAGCACTGTAACCTTATTCAACAGATTCACGGCCGCATATGGGATTCTCATGGGTAGTATGATTTTTCGACTTTACCGTACACGAACGTTTATGAACCTTCCGCGGTTTACTGATGAGCCTTGACCATTACAACCTATCAGCCGTTCGCATTTTGGGCGGGGAAAAATCACTTTCCCGTGATATGAGATTCAATTGCTACATATGAGCCTCCATTGACGATTCAGTATCGTTTTTCATCGTCACTATAGATAATAATCTTTTGAATTCAAAAGTCTATGTATTTTTGTTACCAATTTATATGGAATTTTGTCACAATTTTTAGCATGTTTTAGGCGTAATATGTAATTTTGGGAAATTTGTATAGACAAGTTTATGCTTTGTGTATAATAGGAAATGCTTTTTTCCCCATTTTTACGAGAAAAACACGTGTTGCCCTGTTGCCCCAGTCACAACACGTGTTGCCCTGTTGCCCTGTTGCCCCAGTCACAAGCAGGGCTAAAAAAGGCATGTTTTGGACGGTACAAAAAACCGACTCCATAAAATGCAAGGGTAAAATGACAAAGTGCCATTTTTTTCATACCTTAAAAAAACTGTTTTTTTAAGATTCAATTGCTTAAGTTTTGTTAAGGTTTGCGTTTTGTTAAGGTTTTTTTTCGTTAAGGTTTGCTTTTTTTAAGGTTTGCATTTTCGTCCATTTTATGGGACTGCGCTTTTTTTAAGATGGCTTTCCTTAAAGAATTTTAGACAGTGTATAAATGGGAAGGGATGTGTCGCTTATTTGTACGTACTTTTGATTGCAATTGTACGTACAATTGCCCGTTTGCCCGTCGTGTCCCATCTGGTAGGACAGCTGTCCCATCTCACGGGACAAAAGGGGCTATGGGTTCGATAAGTTGAGTTATCAAACCCATTACCCCGAGGAGACTATACGAAATCCGAAAATCCGTCGCCGCCGTCGGCGTCACCCCCACCGCACTACAAGGGCATAGGCGGCGAGGACATGTGATATATCCCACATACGCATCCCCTTGTACTCTGGTAAAAAACAGGTGTTAAAAAATTTTTAAAGAAACGAAAAACGCAGGGGTGCGTGCGGGCGAAAAAATTTTAAAAAAGAGCGCAAACGAGCCGAGGGGGAAGGATGCTGATCGTCGCGGGAGCGTCTTCATTCTTTCTTTCTTTTATTTATTTCATTCCTTCCCTATCTCATTCCTTCTTTCTTTAGCGGACACATGTCTAGACAACTAAGAAATAAGAGGAAAAAAGGGAAAAAGATAGACCTCTGGATTAGAGGTCTATCGGAAGAAAGGAGTAAATAAGAATGATATGAAGCAGATACGCTAGTGGTAATCGTCCCATTTCTGGATAAGGAAACGGACGAAATCAGTCAGGGACATATGGAGTTTATAAGCCTGACGCATAGCCATGACACGGGTACGGTCATCGAGAGTGATCATACGATGAGGGCCAGTACGGGCGTTAGTGGACTTTTTGAGGACAGTAAAGAGAGAATCATAGACTTCCTTAGGGGCGTATTCACGACAGAGTTTACTGGCTTCTTCCCAAGGGAGTTCACGTGTGATTTTCTCATCGAAGGTCTTACCGGAAGAACGATAGAGGAAGAATTCAAGATGGCTCTTTTTCTTATAGAGGTAGCCCTTAGGTGTCTGGCAGATGAGCATAGACTTATCGGTGTCGTATACACGATTAGCCTGTTTACCATTTGGGAGTCGTTGTCTGAATCTAAATCTTGGCATATCTTGGGGTAGCCATCTTTTCAGTTTCAGGGAAGATGGCGAGAACCTAAGACCAATTATCGCCCATCCCGAATGCAAAGCTACAATCAACTTCGCTTCGGGGGTCACTACATCTATTATACCACACATTTTTTGGAACTAAATATATTGATTTCATAAGTGCTTATATGTTATAATATGAGTATGAAGAATGAGTTGAAGGACAGCGAGAAAAGAATAGAGGAACTTGAAGAGCTTTACATTCAGGTTCGCAATGATTTCGTAGAGAACTACGATGATTACAGACCGCATGAGCGCACAAAAATCATGCAACAGCTACGAGGCTTCTTGGATGATATTGCTAAAGAAGCAGGCGGTCGTGTGAAGCGACAGGAGATCAATAATACGTTTGGAGCGAAGGACAGCACCTTTATGGAATTGATTGCGGGAGTCAGGGGAAATCTACCTCAGCCGAAGCCCGTAATCGAGGTCATGCCGTTGATGGCAGAGCGAGAAGAAAATGGCGAAGAAGCAGGAACAAAATGAACTAAGTCAGCTTGAGCAGGAAAGCATCCGTGCTTATATTCAGTATCTTGTTCAGGGCGGTCTCCCTGACGATATGATTGACTTCTTTCTTCGTGCGCAGTACGTTCCGAATAAATCCCAGTTAGAGTTTCACAGAGCGACATTAGAGTGCGGGCCGGGGAAGGTACAGGAAATCCTGTGCGAAGGGCCTAAAGGTGGTGGTAAATCCCATTGTCAGCTTATGCAGGCGGCTTATGACTGCATGACTCACGATGGGCTTATCTGCATCTTCTTCCGTAAGCAGAAGGGTTCTGCGAAAGAACACCTGATGGAACTGTCACGTGCGTTTAAGCATATTCCGCACAACATGGAGAAGAACCAGATTACATTCCCGAACGGGTCTGTAATCAAGATCGGTGGCTACAACACTTCCGGTGATATTGAGAAATACAACGGGCAGAGCTATTCCCTGCTGATTTACGACGAACTGACGATGATCAAACAGTCGGACTATGACTCCATGTGGGGTAACCTGCGTCTTGCTGTAAGCGGATTCTATCCTCGTATGTACGGTTCTACCAACCCGGGCGGTATTGGACACGTATGGGTAAAAAAGAAGTTCATTGAAGCGAAGCGTGAAGGACGTGAAACAGATACCCGCTGTATCCATTCCGATACTCTTGATAACAATGCCCCCGGTATGGGCGAAGATTACAAGAGAGACAAACTGGAAAAGTATTCCAGTCAGCAACATAAAGAGCGATTCCTTTATGGTAATTGGGATATCAATGAAGGTGCGGCGTTCAACTTTACCCGTTCCCGCCATGTTGCAGAATCAGGCAGTGCCTTTGGCTTTGATATTCACGGGAAACACTATTCTCTCAACTCTGATTGGATTCGTGTTGGCGGTATTGACTACGGTTCTGCCAAGCCTTACTGCTATCTGTGGATCGCAATCAATCAGAACTATGGACGTGTATACGTATACCGTGAGGATTACGCCGCCAGACTGAGTACAAAACAGCAGGCGAACCGCATCGTCATGAAGACATCTGATGAAGAGAACATGATTGTTTCATTCTGTGATCCTGCAATGGCACGCCAGTACGAGAATGACCCGTCTACCAATGCCATTGATGAATATGCCAAGTATGGCGTTTACTTGACCCCCGGCTCACGTCAGCGGGTCGCAGGGAAGATGAAAATCGACAACCTCTTAGAGGACAGACCAGATGGCCTTCCGGGACTTATCATAGCCCCTAACTGCACTAATCTGATTGCGCAGTTGGATACACTGGTGAGAGACCCGATGAATCCAGAGGACGTCGATACAACGGAAGAAGACCATGCTTACGATGCTCTCCGTTACGGTCTGTCACGTTTCAGAGAGCCAGTCGTATACGAAGACCAGAAAGCGGAACTTCGTGATGAGGATGAAGAAAGCCACTACAGTGTTATGAAGATGCTGTTTGCATAGGAGACCTATGGAAGCCAAAGATTATCAGCAATTCGATATTTACTCGCCTGAGTACAATCACATTCTGGATCATGCACAGACGTTGAAGAATCAGTATTCCGAACGTGACAGGATGTTTGAACTCTACGAGGATATGTTCAACATGAACTGGAAACATGACCTTCGCAGGAAGAAAGCCGCAGATACAATCAAGCAGACCATTTCACCTACGGCCCGCAATAAGGTTCTTGGCGCATGGCGTTTGCTGATTTCTCAAGAGCCAATGTTCAAAGTCCGCTCTGATGAGACTGACCCTTCGACGATTGAGAAACTTGAAAAGTTTATCACCATGATGTGGCAGAGAACAGGGAAAGTAAACGGCAGACCGCTCCATCATGACATCATCCTGTCCATGCTTCTTTACGGTGAAGCACATGTTGGCATCAATACCGTTCAGGACTTCAAAGCATTCAATCCTGACGACAAACGTGTTGACCGTGTAGGTAAGCTTACACCAATCATCTTTGACGTATGGAATCCTAAAACAGGCTATCCTGAATTTGACAAGTTTGGTCTAACAGCATTCTACAGGGAAGTTGAAGTAGATAAGGCTTGGGTAAGGACGAACTATGCACATCTTATCCAAGACAACACTGCATTAGAGAAAAAGCTAAATGGCAAGGGTACAGTATCACTGAAGACCTTTTACGATCTGAAATACTATGCTGTCAATATTGACTACGACAACATCATTTGCTGTGAGCATGGTCTTCCGGCTATCCCGATTGCAGTTACGAAAAGCGATGGTTCTGACCTTTTTGACAGAACTGAGCAGAGTAGACAGCCTTTGTTATATACCCTCGCACAATCTCGCTTATGGGAACGTGAGAACCTTTACCTGACCGTAACGACCTCAAACCTGTTTGCTTTAGGGTGTATGCCGATGCTTGTATATACCCACGATGGGGGTACGAAGATGAACATCAACAATGATGACGGTGTTCTGAAAGCGGATATTGCCAGAGGTGAAAGCATTGACTTTGTCCAGAGCAAAGGATTCCTGACAAATGAGATGCAGAATATGGGGGCAATGTACAAAGACTACATCGACAAAAGCACGGTACTCGATACAGCCTTTGGTGAGAATGGCGGTTCGGCTACATTCTCAGAAGCATCCCTGCTTAGTGTCAGTGCCAGATTGCCGTTGGTTTCCACACAGGTTCAGTGCGGGATGGCTCTGTCGAATGCGGTGGATATTGCCCTGCTGACAATGAAGGAACGGAAACTGAATTTCAAACACGATGATGTGGAATTCAAGTACAAGGACATTCCGTCTGACTACGAGATCACATGCAAGCTTGACATGACTCAGCCCCAGGAACGTTTGCAGAGAGCCAACGAAGCGGCGGTCATTCTGGCTAACGGTCTGGCGAGTAAACAGTGGACTCAGGAAAATACTATCGGTATTGAGAACACTGAAGAAATGAATCAGAAGATGCTTGATGAAAAAGTAGAGACTGCACTCGTTGATTATAAGATTCAGGAAATGGTGCAGGACTTACAACAGCAGAAGCAGATGCAGATGCAACAGAGACAGGCGAACCTGCAACAGGCACAGCAGGGAGTACAGCAGGCACAGCAGGAAGCCGTTATGGCACAGCAACAGCAGGCTGAACAACAGGCGATGCAGGAACAGCAGATGCTTCAGCAGGAACAGCAGGCTAACATGGGCGGTGCACAGAACATCCCCCGTGGTCAGCAGTTAGAGAATAACATTCTCCAGATGGTACAGCAACAGGCCATGATGAATAACATGAATCAGGAAGGTCGTGGCCAGATGATGGAAGGTCAGGCTGAACGGCTTGGCGGTGGTGGAATTCCGGGTGGTATGCCCCCTGAGATGGGCGGTGTTCTCCCCGGCATGGGAGCAATGGCATGATAACAAACCGTGATATCGAAATCGCATTCGTTCGTGCGCAGAACAGGATCAACGAAAACTTAGAGAGAGCGCAAGTTGAATTCATGTTGCCCGATTTAGAAAACATGGCTGAAGTTTTATTACAGATGGTTGGGAAGAATCAGACGAAACAGAAATCCAACAACCCATTAGCGAACGAGGAGATTTGATATTATGGCTTTCGGAAACTATAAAGAACAAGCCATGCAGGATGGCTTGAGTAACCGCTATACTAGTCAGCTAAAACAGCAGAGCGATTATAATGTTCAGGTAAATCCTACGCAGGCACAGGCCGCTGTAAATAGAGATTATCAGCGCAGACTTGACGAGGAACGTTGGGTGGCCCAACAGGAAGAGAAGCGCAGACAGGAAAGGGTAGAAGAGCAGAAAAAATATTCTACTCCGAATCCCGTAAATCCCCGTGTGAAAGATCGAAAAGCACAGCAGAGAGCGGAAGATGAAGCCGCCGCACGGCATGATGCATCGGATTATTCTTGGGTAAATTATGTTACGAATCCTGTGAATCCGCAGAATCAGAACCCAGATACAAACCGAAAGACTTATACATACAATAATCCAGATGTTGTACAAGCCGCACAGCAAATAAAGCAACAGCAGAGTGCTAAGCAGGATACACCTGCTACTCTCGCTCCATTAGCTACGCCGAAGCAGGAAACTCCTGCTCCAAATCCTGTTTTTACAAAACAGGATAATATTTTTGTTCCAGAAGTTACTTCTACATCAACTCCGGAAACTACTCCTACTGCTCCCGTTGCTGAGGAAACTACACAAATGTATACGCCAAGACGTATCCCCGGAGCGAGATATAGTGGTGATTATCCTGCATATACTGGTGATTGGAATCAATCACCTTCCGCTTATGATGCTTCACGTGCACAGTATCGTGGACGTGAGCTGATGCAACCGATGCCATTCGCTACTACTTCTCAGCAGGCAAGAGATGCAAACAAAGGATTCGCCGCTAAAGTAGAAGGAAACGCAGAGGATGATACCACTCCGTTTTATACTTACCGACCTGAAGAAGAGGTAGTACCTCAAACGCCAACTTCGTCTGCATATAGTGTCCAGAATAGAGTCACTCCAAATAAAGCTGTAGAATCTAAAACAAACCCATTTACTAATGCGCTAGATAATCTTGTACGAACGGATGTAGGTAGAGCTTTATTGGGGCAGAACCCTTATAAAACATATGAAGAAAATTTAGCAGATAAAAGTAGAAGCGGAAATGCATTAGCGAATTTCCTTGGAAAATTCGGAACAGAAGCTCTGAATATTCTGATGCCGAACAGGAATAATCCTGCTGATATCGGGACTGAACAGCAGAGTGATTATGCCGCTTGGTTAGCAAGGAATGGCGGTTACGCTATTCCTGATGAACCAATTGTAACTACTACAGATAGTGGCAATTCAACATCATCTGTGACAGCAGATACTAACGGTACGCCGAACACTACGGCAAACGCTACGGCAAACACAGCTCCGAGAACTACTACTCCAACAACAACTACGCTAACTACTACAAGACCTTCTAATCCTATAAATTATGACATGGGTACGCAGAAGTCTACTGGCGATTTAGCGTTAGAGGCATCAATTCGACGTGGGGATACAACCTACGATAAGGTCTATGACGATTATGTAGCTGAGCATAAAGACAGATTAGCTGATGCGTACATTGCAAGCGGGCGTTACAAGACAGAAGCAGAAGCTAAGAAAGCGGCTGAAGAAACTGCACGCAGACAGGCTTATGGAGTTATTTACGATCTTGGGTATCGACCTGATGTAAATGATGAGAATTCTTATTTGAAGTACGTTACAGGAATGTCGCAAGACTTTGTTGATGCAGTAGAAAAAGCAATTGACAATAACTATTATACTAACGATGCTTCTTACATGGACAGAGTAATCAACTCTGTTGCGGGTGGTTTTGACAGAAGTTACGATCAAGACAGACAATTCTATGACCTTACTTCAGAGCTTGCAGGCAATGCATTCGCAAATAATACAAGAGGCACGAATTACTCAACAACGCCGAACATTACAAGTACGTCTGATGTATCCAATCCTCTGAATCAGAATGGCGCACTTCAGGGTGCTTTATCTGGTGAACTGACACCGGATCAGGTACTGCACTTCTATGATGCGAATTACAGTGACCTTGTAGTTCCTGAAGAAACGCAGAGATGGCTTGCATCTGATTCAACGCATGCATTGAATCAATACTATCTGAACAACGGTGAAAATATCGAACGGCTAGAAAAAGAGCATGGAACGAGCGATGAGTTTTACGAAGGTCTCCGTGCCTTGATCGAAGCAAATCCTGCCCTGAAGATGCTGTACGACAGCGGGCAGTTGAGTGCGGGAGATATTGCAAATAACTTTCTGAAAGCACGCCTTGATGATAGTGGTGCAGTAAATAATCCTGTTGCAACTTCAAACGGTAATGGAAAAAATAAATATTTCACTCCGTCATACGAACAGGGAATGAACCGAGGTGTAAAAGCACCGTATAGAAAAGGCGGATACTCTGCGGCAGAACTTCAGGCAATGGGCAATGTTCCGTACACAGATGCGAATGGGCGCACGCAATACGAAGGTTATTACTTAGCACCTGATGGCAACTGGTATCCTGTAGATCAAGAGAAGGCCGCTTACTATCAAAAGTACCATACATACGATGGTTGGCAAGAACCTATGCGGGAATACTACAATACCTTCGGAACGTTTTACGGTTACAGACCTGATTGGAAAACGTCTGGCCGGAATGTTTCATCTGGCTCAGGTTCGAGCACGAGTCCGAGTTCAAGTTCTAGTTCCAGTTCTCGTTCAAGTAATCGTGGATATTACAACAATTATTATGACAATAATTACACTGGAAATCGAGGGACGGCGAATCCTACTGTAGCAAATCAGAAACAGAATCGTATTTATAACATTATGAAAAACTGGAGTTTCTAATTATGGCACTGAATTCTCGCTTTACAACTGATGCAAACAATAACGTCACGGGCGTTACTAATAAGCAAAACGATATTGATGCAGGATTTGAAGAGTATCTGAAGAGAAATCCAGAACCGAAGCGTGACTACACTCAGCCCGCTCCTACGCCTACACCTACGCCTGCGCCTACTACTCCTACTATTGCTCCTACAAGTAATACAACTGTTCCCACAACTGGTGGTACACCTGCTCCTGCTACTACGCCAGAAGAAACCGCACCAACGTGGGTTATGGATGCGCATTTCAATCAACAGTATTTTTTAGACGAGCAGAAGAATCGAAAGAATCCGAATTTTGTCTCTGAAATTCCTGATGTGCCCGATGCGGCTATTGATAATATTGCGCTTGTAATCAAAGGAAGACAGACCAATCATCCTGATAATTGGAAGTATGGAGACCCCGGGTGGCGTTCTGATGATGCTTTATGGTCTGATTATATCAAACCGCTTGAGGATGCATATAAAGAACAGGAACGTGCGAAACAGATCGTGCAGGCACAACAGGCGACAGAGGATGTCGCAAACAATGCTCTCGCTAATAATCCACGCTTTGCTAAATCAATTGTGGATGACAGTGAAGCAGACTATTCTGGTTTGTCAAACAGCGGAAAAGCAATCTCTTGGCTAACGCCATCGTATGCAGGTACTGATGCGAAGAATATGCC
>Ga0247609_10006040_pt1 | contig 11740 bp, 7 predicted proteins | sample 172DNAGHGlowgp2_FD_193487 | JGI IMG/M metagenome (GOLD analysis project Ga0247609, IMG submission 193487) | Sheep rumen microbial communities from Palmerston North, Manawatu-Wanganui, New Zealand - 1728 DNA GHGlow gp2 | ecosystem: Host-associated > Mammals > Digestive system > Stomach > Rumen ... | reverse complement strand
TATTTTTAAAATTCATCTTTTTAAATTCTTCAAGACGTTCTAGAATTCTATTGCACATATCTTCTTCAGAGTTAAACTTTAATATTGTAACCGGAGCTCCACTTTTCATAACTGGTTCTCCAAGAGGACATTTTAGTTTATCCTGAATATGTGAAATAACAACATTTCCAAGATTCATTACTTCAGCAGTGGTTCTATATGTCTTCTTTAATGTTAAGTATTGAAGATCTGTATCGCCTTCAAATACAATATCCATTGTCTTTTGCCAATTTTTAGTACCTCTATAGCCATATATGCCTTGTGATAAGTCTCCTAGAATAGTCATAGAATTACTCTTAACAATCTTTTTAAATACATAAAATTGAAATTCACTAAAATCTTGTGCTTCATCAATAACTATATGTTTAATTTCAAATTTAGTTTTTATACCGTGAATCATATATGTTAAATACATTAAAGGAGCTAAGTCTTCAGTCTCAATCATATCTTTTCTTTGCAAAGCACTAAAACTATCTAATATGTATTTTATTTGTTCATCTGGTATTCTGTTTCTAACTAGATCTTTGAAGTAAACATCTAAGAACTCTTTGTAGTATCCCATAGCATCTAGAATCTTATTATCACTAAAGTATTCTAATACTATTCTCTTAATATCTTTTGATGCTTCTTTTATCTTATTATCTCTAGTATTATAAATATCTCTGATTACTGCTCTTTGAATTTCAATATTTTCATTTTCAAATTTTGCTTTTGATACTTCATATTGAGCTTCTTCTTCATATTCCTTAATTATTTCCTTTTGACTATTAATAAGCTTATTCATCATATGCTTTTTAATCTCATCGATTCTTCTAACCAAAGGTAAATATGAATACTCTCTATAAAACAATGAATGAATTTCTTCCTTAGTCATGAACACTCTATTAAATGCCGTAAAATCTCTATCTGGAATAAATCTTTTCTCAACTTCGAATATATACTCATCAAGAATATTTTTAAATCTTACAGTAGATTTAAAGCTAGTTGCTTGTTCCATGATACTATCTTTTATCTTTTGCTTTTCGTTCTTATTATTATCAATTAATATGCTGAGTTTTTGGTTAGGATCTTCTATCTTAAATTCTTTTCCAATTACTTGAAAAGCAATTTCTTCATAAGTCATTTGTGATACTCTATCAACACCTAAATCAGGAAGAACATTTGAGATATAGTTTAAGAAGAATTTGTTTGGAGCTATAATCAAAAATTCTTCTGGAAAGAATTCTTTTCCGCAATTATAAATTAAATACGCTATACGATGAAGTGCTATTGTAGTCTTACCACTTCCGTGCTACGCCCTGAACAACTAAAGGTTTCCACATAGTAGCTCTTATTATCTTATTTTGTTCTGCTTGAATAGTTGAAACTATGTTCTTAAGACGGGTATCAGAGTTTACTGCAAGGAATGGTTGAAGCATTTCATCATTTGTTGTTATATCAATATCCATTAAGTCTTTTATTTCGCCATCTTCAAAAACATACTGTCTCTTAAGCTTAATCTCACCTCTAATTATTCCTTCAGGGCAGTCATACTCTGCTTCACCTAGTCTACCTTCATAGTATAAATCAGCAACAGGAGCTCTCCAGTCAACGACAACTTGTTCTAAAGTTTTCATGTCAGTGACCATTTCTTTGCCTAAATAAAATGCATCTTTTTTTGTACTTCCTTCTTCTATGAAGTCAACTCTTGCAAAGTATGGATTTGGACGTATTGCTTTTAGATTTCGAATTCTTTGTTGATATCTTTCTATAAGAGCTGCTTTCATAAAATCATCTTTGTATTCATCATCATAGTCATATTCTTCAAAACCTTCTAAAAGCTTGTCTTCACTCTTTTTGACTTCATCATCAATGAGCTTACGAGTCTTTTTTAGCTTTTGCTCTTCAAAGACTTTTTCTTCACTAGAAATCTGCATTGTTCACCTCCAAAAAATAACAATATATCGCGTATAGCAAATAATATGCTATACGCGATTTATAACTAATCTTCAATATCCATTATCATACCAGAACACATAATATAGTCTGTCTTAATTGTTTTAAAGCTTCCGCCTTGAATACGTGTAAGACCGTTTGCTAAGTATTCTCCATTCTTTAATTCACCTTCAGTATTAACAGTAATCATAACTGATATTTTATTAGGTACTTCAGAAAGAGTTGTTGTTCCATCAAATCCTTGAAGTTGTTTTCTAAATGGTCCAAATTCAAATTCAACAATTCTACCAAGATAAGCATTTGACATTTTATCATATACTTCATCTCCAACGTGGAATGCAGGTTTTGACGTAGCAGATAAGTCTTCTACATATATCTTATAATTAAATGTACCATCTTTCTTTTCAACCTTTTCTTTTGCAAGTTCTGGAATATCTTTTATTTCAATAATATATCCGCCACCTGCAAATTTACCAGCTCTAACATTTATGTATTTTCCTACTTTTGAGAAGTAGTTGCTTGAGTTAATTAAATCACCAGCACGTTCAGCAACCTGTATTTCAACAATTAAATAAATGTTAATTTTTTCAGGAACTAGAGATGATACATATCTATCACCAGAATAATCTGTAGCATTCATATAACAGTCTCCAGATTCAAATCCTACAAGTTTACCTATAAATTGATTTGTTTCATTATCATATACATCAACACCTGTTTCTAAGAACTTCATAAGCTCAGGTGATACACTCTCAACTCTCATTTTTAATGTAGTAGTATAATACTTCGCTCCAATAGCAACATTACTATCATTCTTAAACACTTTGTTATATGCTATTAGACCACCAGCTAATATAATAACTACTAATAAAATATCTACAATATTAATCTTTCCGAATAGTTTTTTGTTTTCAATAATTTTCATTTTTTTACTCCTCATTGTAATATTTTTGTATAAACATCTTCTATGCTTTTAGCAAACTGGTCTGATGTATAACGTTCTTTAAATATCTTTTCTGAATTAACACTAAGCTTATTATATAGTTCATCGTCATGAATTATATCTATAAGCTTTTCTGCAAGCTTATCAGGATCTTGTATCGGTACAACATAACCATTTACCCCATCTGTAATCATATCTGGTGTTCCACCAATATTAGTTGCTACTGAAGGTATACCAATACTCATTCCTTCTATCAAAGCTAGATTTGTTGTTTCAGATAAATAAGAACAATTTACTTGAATATCAATTATATTCAAAAACTCTTCCACATCTTTAACAAAACCAACAAAATCAACTTTATCAGCTATCTTAAATTCCTCAACATACTTTAAAAGCTCTTCCTTATAATCACCATCGCCAGCAACTAAGCATTTAAACTCAATATTTGAATTATCATTAATTATTTTAACTGCATCAAATAAATTCTTATGTCCTTTTAATTCAACGAGTCTTGCAACGTATCCAATCGTTTTTTCATTGTTTATATTGTATTTCTTTTTTATTTCATCTATCTTTTCTTTACTATATCTTTTAAATCCATCTGTTCCATTTGGAATTGAAACTATAATGCTTTCATCGACACCCTGTTTAATAAGATTCATCTTTGTGTGTTCAGAAGTAGCTATTATACAATCAGCTAGTTTTTTTGTAAAACTTCCAAACATTTTTTTAACAATAACATATTTATATAGTTTTGAAGGTTCAAAATCACAGTGCTTTGTATAAATGATTTTTGGCTTACACTTTGCTTTCTTAGCCGCAAGTCTTGCAACTAAAGAAGCATGTGTATGAACGATTTTCGGTAATTCGCTTTCGATAACATTCTTAATCAGTTTATATGATTTAAAATCTTTTGAGTTATCTCTCATTCCATCAATTTCAATAATTTCAACTCCCGTTTCTTTTAACTCTGGAATTAATAAACTATTTGATGGAAGTGCAACCTTAATATCATACTTTTCTTTATCTCTGTTTTTACAATATGTAATTAGATATTTTCCAGCTCCACCAATGTTCGTATCTGACAGAACATGAAGGACTTTTATCTTATCGTTCACCTAATCACCTACTTTTATTAGAATTTTCACGAATGCTATGAATTCTTAGATAAATATTTTGCAGATTGAGATAATCCAACAAAAATCCAGAAAACTAACACTATTCTATTATTATACCATGTGTTATCAAACATACTTTGTACTAAAAAGCCAGATAAAGCTGATACAAATCCAATTAATGAATACTTGATATTCATATCAGTGCAATTCTTTATGCTTGAAAACAAAGATTGAAATATTCTAAATATTAATGCCACAAATGATAATAAACCAAACATACTAGTTTCGACTGCAATTTGTAAAAACAAATTGTGAGTATGTTCTGCGCTAACTCCATTTAAAGCATAATATGGATAAACACTATTAAATGCTTCAGAACCTTGTCCAATTGGTCTATACCAATAATCTTTAATTAATGCAATAGCACCTTTCCATATTGATATTCTATATGAAGTAGAATTATCTTCTGTATTACCAATACTAGTTAATCTATTCATAATAGATTTTGGAAGTACAAATGGAAGTGCAATTGCACCAGCAATAAAAAGTAAAATAAATTTGATACTAATTAATAATAAAAATACTGCACAAGATACTATTAATCCTAAATAACATCCTCTTGAATAAGTAAGTGCAAGTGCAATAACAGCTACTCCAATACAACAAAGTGATATTAATTTTGGTCTAAATCCTTTAAATTTAAAGAAATATGTAAATAATAGTGGTAACACTAAAAGCAAATATTCTCCCATAACATTTGGGTTATCAAATGTACCACTAACCCTTGCATTAATATCTTCAAACATTTTCTTATCAACAAATGAAGATGATGCAAAAGAACCACCAAAAACATATTGATAAATACCATATGTTGCTATTAACAAACCAACAATAGCAAATAATGCGATCATCACGTTAAGCTGTTTCTTGGTTTTTATAGTATTAATAATAACGTAATAGAAAAGCATAAAGCAAAGTAGTAATAATCCAATTTTTAAACTAGTTCCAATATCATAAGAAACTAAGCTGCTAATAAAGTAAATAAGCATAAATATATTTAGAAACATATTTACTGGTGAATAAACAAACTTAAAATCTTTGTCTAATAGAACTTTTAGTAAGAATGAAATAAAAGTTCCAATTACTAAAAGTAAATCAACCATTGTAGGCATTATTGGAGCAAGAATAATTGTGATTCCAATAAACAATTCTGTTTTAGCAAAAATACTACCTTCAAAGACTTTATCTAGTTTAATTTTTTCAAATATCATTCTAAGAAAACCAATTATCTTATATAAAATATTTTCAAAAAAACTATTATCCTTTTTTCTTGTAACATCTTTTGTTAAAACAGAATATACTCCACTATTTGTTATTAAATTCTCTATAAAATTAATAAACGTATTTAATGCTTTAAAAATACAATTATTTTTTAGTTTTTCCATTAGACACATCACTTTCTATATATCGTTTTATGTAAATTTTACATCGTTTTTCTCATGCCAAATCATTTTACCAAAAAATGTGGGATTGTACAAGTACAATCCCACGTTAAAAGAAATCAAATTATTGGCTATTTTCTTCACTTTCTACTTCTTCTTCAAGATCATCAATGGTCATTTGTTCAGCATGCGGTTCATCACTCGGTGCATTCTCTTCGTCGTCTGGAAATAATTCGGGACGAAATTCAACGGAATCATCCTCGACAGGTGGCTCATCATCAATTATTTCAGGTTTTGGAGCTTTGGGTTTCGGAACTCCTTTGGCATTTGCTGTAGTATATTTGTAGAGTTTATATCCACCATAAAGAACACAAAGTACAAAACCGACATAACCTAAGAAAACGATTATATCACGACCACCTGGAGTCACGACAAAGAGGAACAAAACAAGAAAAGTTACAATAGCGCTAAACCAACGAGCTTGATTTACAGTAGTCCGATCTAAAAGTTTTTGCAGAATTGAGATACCATCCTGTTTAAGTTCTTCCCGCCTTTTTGACATGACTTAATACCTCCTTAAAATGATCCATAAAGAGTATGCCTATTTAGGCTGTATCATATAAAAGAAGACTTACTTCTTTTATTTCGTAAAAATAATCAAACTACCATTTAATTGTACACTTTTTATAAACACTTAGTCAACCTTATAATTTTTCTAATACTTCTTCATCTTTTAACTCGTTTAATCGTCTAACCCTATTTCCAAGGCTTCTATCAAACATACATGCTTTTTTAAACGAACAATAGTCACAAGGAGAAATAACACCTTTACGTTCAAGCGGTTCATTTTTAACATTACCAGACATAATTTCATCGCCAATGTCTTTTAATGTTTTTCTCATATGAATTCTTAACTTTTCAAAATCCTTTTCTGAAACAATTGGCATTTTTGAAAATTTTCCTTCTTTGGATTTTTTCAAATTTAAAATCTCTGACTCATAAGAAACTCCATCTTTAGATTCATTAAACTCAGAGTCCATTGCTTCTATAAGTTTAACATTTGAAATAATCAATCCATTCATTCTAAGAGTTTTTATTATACTATCTTCAATCTCTTCTTTTGATATCTTTTTATCTACTCTAGCTATGGGATCATCTAATTTTAAGTAAAAAACACCACCTGGCTTGAATGCATCTGTCGATATTGCATCACTATAAGCAAGAAGTTGTAATTGCACTCCATAATATACATTTGAAAGCTTAATTGATTTATTAGATGATTTATAATCAATTATTCTAATATATTTTTCATCACCTAAATCTGCAACATCTACTCTATCTACTTTACCAGAAAGAATAAGTTTATTATCTTCTGAAAGCTCAATTATAATCTCTGGGTATTCTTTACCTTTTCCAAACTCAACTTCACTACCCATAAGATTAAACTCGCCTGATTTAATATGAATAATAATTAACCATATCGTTTTCTTCACTTGTTCTTTTAATTTGACACTTAGATTTCTAAGTTTTCCTGTTGAAGAGAACAAATTATGTCTAAAATTAATAAGAACTTCATCTGAGATATTAGATACAATCTCATCGCTTTGTTCTCTAGTAATACTTCTTAAATCAATATCTTCCTCCAAAACTTTTTTAGAAAACTTTTCAATGATTTCATGTAAGAATGAACCAATATCAGGTGTCTCTAACTTATAAACTTCTCTTTCTCTTAGTTTAAGACCATATCGCAAATAAAACGAAAAAGGACATAATTCATAGTTTTCAAGTCTAGATACGGATGTATTCATGTTTTTTCCATAAAGCAATCTTGAAACACTCTTATCTTGACTCTCAATAGTATTTTTATAATCTAGGCCACTTGTAATAGAATTATATCTATCTTGATCATTGACCCTATACCAAGAATCAACATATTTCCATTCATCATCAATTGGATATCCATCTTTCTCATCGCGAAGTTTTGTTAACAGTTTCAAAAAACTGGCTTTTTTATTTAAAATCATATCATCTATAGCCAACTCTTTAATATTTGGAAATAATGATTTGATTTGATTAATTATAAATGCTTGTCTTCTTGTTTTTCCTTCTAAGTCCGATGTCGGATAAGAAATATATAATTTATCTTTAGCTGTTGAAAGAGCTTTATACATATTAAAGTACTCTTGTTTTAACAATTTTTTAGTATCTTTAGCTATTTCAACACCATTTTCTAATAGCAATTCACGTTCTTTATCATTTAAGAAACCTTCACTAGAAAATGTCTTAGGAAAGCTTCCATCATTTACACCAACAATAAACAAGTATTCAATATCGGCATTTCTTGTTCTTTCAGCATCGCCAATAATCACTTCATCCTTTGTTGTTGGAATAACACTAATTTCCTGATTAGATATTCCAATTTTAAATACAGATTTAAATTTATCAAATGATACTTGTTCATCACCAATTGTTGCTACCATCTCATCAAGAATATTTATAAAAATATCACATACTTGAGAATACTCCGTTGCAAATCTATAGTCTTCACTATTTTGTTTTTCTATAAGTTTAGAAATCTTTGCTTCTAAGTTATCAAAAACATTAATAGATGATAAGAACTCATACAAACTTGTAGCAATTTCTTTTACTGTCTTTCTTCCATCAAAATTATTCTTAAATGCAATTATTGGTATAACAATTTGTTCTCGAATACTATTAATCTTTTCTAAATTAACATCTTCAATAATAAAATCTTCTTCCCATTTTTTACCTTTTATGCCCCATTTTAAAACATAGTTTTCAATTAAATCTATATCATTTTCATCTTCAATGTTAGTAAGACCTGTCTTTAAATAAGTAAACATTGCTTCATATTGATAATTATTAGAAATAATATCAAAAAACGATAAAATCAATGTCATAAGTGGTTCTTGTGCAAGACTTTTCTTATTATCCAAGAAGTATGGTATACCATAAGTTGGGAATATCATTTTAAAAATATTCTTATATACATCTATATCTCTAGTTAAAACTGCAATATTAGAAAATCTAATATTTTCATTACTTCTTAGCAATCTTATTATTTCTTTTGCAATACTTTCAATTTCTTCATGAAGATTATTATAAGAAGAAACAAATATATTGTTAGTATCTTTATCATATTTTTCATAAGGTACTTTAAATATATTTGCTTCTAAATACCTTAGCTCTTCATTGTTAAAACGTAACACTTTGCCAAAAACGATATCTTCATCTTGCTTATTAGATAGTTTTCTTAGTTTATCAACATTAATATTATTAAGTTCAAATATCTCATCTTTATCACTTATCATTGAAATAGTAACATCACATTTTTTATCAAGTGCCTTAATAATTTCTAATTCTTGAGGTATAAAACCATCAAACTCGTCAATCCATACTTTAGCGCCATCTAAATAATAGTCTCTATTGTTAATAACTTCTGCAAGAATTGTCAAGTCATCATTACTATCTACATAAATGTCAGAAATCCTTTTTTGATATTCTTCATATATCAAGCTTAAATCATGCATTTTTCTATTTAGATATTCATTTTTGAAATCAATATCTTTAATAGTTTCTGGCATAATGTTGTATCTTTTAAACTCAGAAATCTCATCAACTACTGTTTGTACAAGTCCAACATTATTAGAAACCCCATTTAAAACAAGTAAGTCCTTTTCAAGTTTAAGCATGATAAAATATATAAGCATTGATTCTCCAGGACCTTTTAAAGGATTAACATTTATATTGTTTTCATTGAAAATCTTGTAGCACAAACGTTTAAATGATAATACTTGCGTTCCAATAACACCATTCTTACCTATGACATTTATTAGTCTCTTTTCAGCTTCAAAAGAAAACTGTTCTGGGACAATATATATTATCGGCTTATCAAAACCTGATTCTATACAATTTTTAATTTCATCTAATACTTTAGTAGACTTACCAGTACCAGATCTTCCTAAAATAAATCTCATATTTCACCTTCAAATAGATTATTTACTATATTTTATACAAATATATATAATCTATCAATATACATAATCTTTAAAAATAATAATTGACAATTGTGAAAATAAAACATATACTAATATTTGTACGAAATACATATTCCTCCTTAGCTCAGTTGGTAGAGCGCTCGGCTGTTAACCGATAGGTCGTAGGTTCGAGTCCTACAGGGGGAGCCAAAAAAGACAGTAGCTTTGCTACTGTCTTTTTATATTCTTTAATGTGGTTTTCTTTCTAGTTCATCAATGCAATTGATAATCCACAAAGAACCTTCTTCTCCTTCTATATACGAATCATTACGAGATAACACTATACCATATCGAATCTCTTCTTGAAATTCTATAAGCCCCTCAACAATTTCATTTGTATTTTCATTTATAACATACATTTCTATGCTTATACGAGGCATATAAGATATTGTTTTAAGACCTTTTTCATCTCGTTCTATAACATCCCAATTATTATCAAATATTATAATATCCTTATATACTTGCTTTAATCCTTGGTTTTTCATTTCTTCATATTTTTTTACTTGATTCTCATATAAACTATTTGAAACAAATGGTTTAATCGCTTCTATATCACCATCATTAATAAATTGAAAATATTTAAGCACCTTTTCTTTAATACCATCATCTAAATCATCAAGAATTGCATATTCATCATCTTTAATCATAAACTTCTCCTTATTTAAATAAATTCTTAAATAATTTATTTAGTCCTTTGTCTATTACTTTGTTTGCAGCTTTATTAGCAACTTTCTTACCTAATTTATTTACTGGGTTGTTAGCTTTAGCTTTTTCTTCTTCCTTTTTCTTCTTAGCTTCTTCTCTTTCTTTTTCCTTTTTAGCCTTTTCAGCTTCTTTCTCTTCTTTTTCTTTTTGTTTTTGAAGAGCTAGTTCTTGTTTTTGTCTTTCTTTTTCTTCTTGCTCAGCTTTCTTCTTTTCTTCTGCTTCTAATCTTTCTTTTTCTTTTTGCTCAGCTATTGCCCTTTCTTCTTCAGCTTTAGCAGTTTGCTCTGCACTTATTTGTTCAAAAGCAGATTCGCTATCTACTGCATCATCATATTTGCCATAGAACTCACTTCTACTCATCATCATAAGTCTCATAGGCATTTCAATTGCACCCATGTTACTTTGTGGTGGTAAAATTGTAGCTTTTTCAACAACACTAGGATCACCTTTCTCTGTAGCAAAAGAAATTAAAGCCTCACCGGTTCCTAGTCCTAAGATTGCTTCTTCAGTATCAAATTCTGGATTTGTTCTAAATGAATTTGCAACTGCTTTAACAATCTTTTGATCTGCAGGTGTATACGCTCTTAATGTGTGTTGAACTTTATTTGATAATTGAGCTAATATTTCATTTGGTATATCATTTGGTGTTTGTGAAATAAAGAATAATCCAATTCCTTTTGAACGAATTAATTTTACTATTTGTGTAATCTTCGTAAGCATATATGCTGGAAGTTCATTAAATAGTAAATGTGCTTCATCAAAGAAGAATACAATTTTTGGTTTATCTAAATCACCAACTTCTGGCAATGTATTATTTAATGTTGATAATAGCCATAACATAAATGTTGCATATAGATTTGGTTGCTTAAATAACTCAACAGCGTGAAGTATGTTAATATTTCCATTTCCAGACATTCTATCTACTTTTAGAAAATCATTTATATCTAATGCTGGCTCACCAAAGAATTTGTTTCCACCTTGATCTTCTAATTGAATAATACTTCTTTGTATACTACCTATACTTTGAGCAGACATGTTACCATAGCTAATTGTATATTCTTGTCTTTTTTCACCAACATAATTCAATAAAGTACGTAAATCTTTTAAGTCTATTACTGGCATTCCTTTATCTCTTGCAATTCTAAGAGCAAGCGCTAATACTCCTTCTTGTACTTCTGATAGTCCAAGCATCCTAGATAGGATAACAGTATCTATTTCTTCAATCTTTGCACGAACTGGATGTCCATCTTTTCCAAATACATCCCAAAATACTACTGGAAATCCTTTATAGTTAAAATCATTTATTCCTAATCCAGCAAGTCTTGAATTTAGTTTTTCCGTTGCTTCACCAGGTAAGCAAGTTCCTGCTAAATCTCCCTTAATATCTGAAAGGAATACTGGTACTCCCATCTCACTAAAACTTTCGGCCATTACTTTAAGAGTAATTGTTTTACCACTACCTGTTGCTCCAGTAATTAATCCATGACGATTTGCCATCTG
>Ga0247609_10006038_pt1 | contig 11740 bp, 10 predicted proteins | sample 172DNAGHGlowgp2_FD_193487 | JGI IMG/M metagenome (GOLD analysis project Ga0247609, IMG submission 193487) | Sheep rumen microbial communities from Palmerston North, Manawatu-Wanganui, New Zealand - 1728 DNA GHGlow gp2 | ecosystem: Host-associated > Mammals > Digestive system > Stomach > Rumen ... | reverse complement strand
GGAGGCCTTTGCGTGGCCTGTCAATGGAATCGTGCTAGCTGGATTCCTGGCACTGATTGCCACCGTTTTCCTCTTGCGGAAACGAGTTTATGCGTTTCGTTTCATAGGCACCTATCAGGCAGCCATCCCTACGCTGGTATATGCTGTATTACTCACGATTATCATGGGACTGACGCGACAGACGGAGAATGGCACGTGGCTGAGCAACATGCTTGTGTTCTGGCCCTTTGTGCTTATCTATGTCTATATGGCGGTGATTCTCGGCGTCACTGTACTCCGACGACTAAATAACATTCCCTTTTTGCTGAATCACCTTGGTTTGTTCATCGCCATGACCACTGCCACACTAGGCAATGCCGATATGCAACGACTGAAGATGATTACAATGGTTGGCGAGCCAGAATGGCGGGCAATGGCCCAGAATGGAGCCATCCGCGAGATGCCTCTGACCATAGAACTGAAGCAGTTTATCATGGAGACCTATGATGACGGCTCACCCAAGCGGTATGCCTCAGAGATACAGATTCAGACTAAGAGTGGTAAGATGATTGAGACCACCGTCGATGTCAACAAGCCCGTAGAGGTGGATGGATGGAAGATCTACCAATATGGCTACGACACAAAGATGGGGGCCATGAGTCAGATCTCCATACTTGAACTTGTGAGCGACCCTTGGTTGCCCCTGGTCTATACGGGCATCTACATGATGCTTGCCGGAGCTGTTTGCATGTTTTTGAAAGGGAAAAAGGTGAAAAAGTAAAAATGGAAAGATCATGAGTTGGGAAGAGTTTATATATTTTGCGATTGCCGCGATGCTACTTTGGGCTATAGGGGCCTGGGCTGCCTGGAAAGAGAAGACGGCAGTGGCCTATATGTCGACCATCGCAGGACTCGCCATATTCTTTAGCTTTATCCTGATGATGTGGATATCGTTGGAACGTCCGCCTTTGCGTACAATGGGTGAGACACGCCTCTGGTACTCGTTCTTCCTGCCGTTGGCAGGTATCACCGTCTATTCGCGTTGGAAGTATAAGTGGATACTCTCGTTCTCAACGGTTCTGGCACTGGTGTTTATCTGTGTGAACCTCTTCAAGCCTGAGATTCACTCCAAGACGCTGATGCCTGCCTTGCAGAGCCCTTGGTTTGCCCCTCATGTCATCGTCTATATGTTCGCCTATGCCGTCTTAGGTGCTTCAACGGTGATGGCACTCTATCTGCTGTGCTTCAAAAAGGGAAAGGTTTCCGATGAAGAATATGAGATTACAGACAATCTGGTTTACGTGGGGTTGGCCTTCATGACCATTGGCATGCTTTTTGGCGCACTCTGGGCAAAGGAGGCATGGGGGCATTATTGGTCATGGGATCCTAAAGAGACCTGGGCTGCCATCACTTGGTTTTCCTACCTCATTTACATCCACTACCGCCAGTTGCCTCAGCAAAAGTCCCGTCTGGCCTTGGGGATGCTCATCCTATCCTTCATCCTCCTGCAGATGTGTTGGTGGGGCATCAATTACCTGCCCGCTGCCCAAGGCTCCAGCGTACATACTTATAGTACATGATAACTTAAAGAAAAGAACTAAACTGATATGCTTATGAGAAGAATGATTTTTAGCCTGATGGCAATGGTAAGTGTGCTGACTCTTTCGGCACAAAGTATTTATGATTTTAAGGTAATAAATGATGTAGACCAGGAGGTATCACTCTCTGAATACAAGGGGAAAGTACTTCTGATTGTCAATACTGCCACCCGCTGTGGATTCACCCCTCAGTACAAGGAGTTGGAGGCTCTGTATGAGAAATACCGCAGTGAGGGGTTGGAGATTCTGGACTTCCCCTGTAACCAGTTTGGTCAACAGGCTCCTGGCACTATTCAGGAGATTCACCAGTTCTGCTCAATCAACTTCGATATTCAGTTCCCACAATTCGACAAGATCGAGGTGAACGGTGCGAATGAGGCTCCCCTCTATACATGGCTGAAGGCCCAGAAAGGCTTCAGTGGTTTCGATGTCAACGACCAAAGGGGTAAGTTTATGGATGAGATGCTCCGCAAGCAGGATGCCGACTACGACAAGAAGAGCGACATCAAGTGGAACTTCACCAAATTCCTTGTTTCCCGTGACGGACGGGTTCTGAAGCGCTACGAACCGACGGATAAAATGAGTGATATCGAGGCCGATATCTGTATGGAGGTGAATCCTGTGTTGAGCAGCATCATGGCACGCCGCTCCATCCGCAAGTACCTCGACAAACCCGTGGAGCATGAGAAGCTGGAGGTTATCGTTCGTGCCGGTATCAATGCGCCGAGTGGTGTGAATCGTCAGCCATGGATTGTCCGCGTGGTGGAAGACCAGAAACTGATTGCCGATGTAACGGAGGTTTATAAGCAGGAGAATGCCGAACAGGTGAAACGCGATAAGGGCTTCAAGAACATGTTCCGTAACGCCCCGAATATTATCTGTGTCTGCACGCCAGCCAACGGCGGTGGTGAGTTGGATGCCGGTCTGCTTGGCGAGAATATCATGCTGGCTGCACAGTCGATGGGTCTAGGCACTTGCTGTCTGGGAGGTCCCGTGCGCTTCCTACTGTCAAATGAGAAATGCAAGTTCTTCCTTGACCGCCTTGACATTCCTGCCGATTACAAGTTGAATTACATCATCGCCATCGGTTATCCCGACGAACAGCCAGATGCCAAACCTCGTGATGCTTCTAAAGTGAAGTTTATCAAATAATGAAGGGATTATAATTCCTGACGTGTCTTTCGGTGGGGTTCTTCTAAGTCCAGAACTCTTTTTCGCCCGTATCTTCCATCGTGCCCTGACACTTCGGACAGGTTCTCATGTCCCAGATACGGATACGATCGCTGCCACATTGCAGACAGAGGCGTCCCACCTCACTCCTATAAGAAGGAGCCACATCAGCAATGATACCACCCACGACGATATTCTGGATGGTCTTACAATCGGGACATGTCATAGCTGTGATTTGCTGACGGAACAAACCACGGCCCTCATAGATTTCGGCCTCGTAACCGCAAGCCTTACAGCGATATTTCCGTTTCCAAGCCATATGACTTCAATCAATCAGGCTCCCGACCACAATGGTTGAGAGCCTGAATTGTATGAGGGAATAACCTAATACTTACTTAGCGGGCTGTGCAGGAGCTGCGGGAGCCTCAGCAGCAGGAGCCTCAGCAGCAGGAGCAGCCTCTTTCTGCTGGCTGGCACCGAAACCTGGCAGGTTATTAGGATTGGTGGCAGGAGCCTGATAGTTCTCCATCACCGAGATGTTAGTAGTGGCCTGCGGAGCCACATAAGCACAAGCAACGCTGATAACTACCATGAAGGCAGCGAGAAACCAGGTAGCCTTCTCAATGAAGTCTGTGGTCTTACGCACACCACCAATCTGGTTGTAGCCTGAGAATTGAGATGCGAGACCGCCACCCTTAGATTCCTGAATGAGCACAATGCCAATCATCAGCAGTGCTGCAATTACGATAAGAATTACAAATAATGTGTACATTTTTTTAACTATATTTTTTATTATTATTTATTATCAATTTCTCTAAAAATCGTATTTGGTCTGCAAAGTAAGCATTTTTTTTCGGAAATTGCAAACTTAATCGCTGAATAATTTCAAGAGCCTTCGAATATCTGCCTTGTTTTATGTAAATTCTTGCCAAAGTCTCGGTAAAATACTCTTCTTCAGGGTCTTTTTCTACAAATTCCTCAACTTTTTCATCTTCAGGAGCCAGCAATGGACCTTCATTGAGCACAATACGACCTTTGTCACTATTTATGAATGAATCTATCAGATCCTGGCCAGGCATCTGAGGTATCTCTCCGGGCATCATCTCACCCTCGGGTTCGCTCTCCATCAGATAGGCCACATAGTCTACGGCCGCATCAGCTGGTGTCGGTTTGCGTTTTTCCTTTGGTGCTTCTTCTTTTGGCATCGACTCAAGGAAGTTATCAATGAGGGAAATCGTACGTGAAGCCGATGGCTGGGCAGTGGTCTCTGCAGTCTGGCTAGCAACCGGTTTGGAAGGACGCAGACGGTAGTGGGCAGCCTCGATCATATCGAAGAGCACACGACGGTCTGTGATATAGATCGCAGCACGGCGCAGTTCCTCGTCGAAAGAGGGGTCGTGAAGCAAGAACAGGTTCTGAAGCATCAGCAGGCGAGCCGTCTGGTAGTAGGGATACAATGCCAGTATCGACCGTAACTCATAGAGCGTATCACGGTCAAGCTGCTCAGGGTGTTTGATGAGTTCTGCTATCCTTACCATTATTCATTTTTAATTATTCACTTCCTACCAGTTGGCAACCGTTGCATTGAATATCTGCTGGCAGATGTCTTCAATCATCTTCGTGACGAGTTCTTCCTGCACGGAGTTCAGCGACAGTGTGGAGTCGTAACTTTGTTGTGCCGTAAACTGCTGCTCAAAGTCTTCATTGTGGTTCACGTTATTTGTAAACCTGACGTTGACGGTGATCGACAACTCCGTCATAGCCGAATAACCCTCGGCACTGACGGCCTTGTTACGCTGTTCATAGCGCGAGATCTCACCCTCAAGTTTCAGGTCGCCGTTACGCTTCACTTGTTCAAGTTTCGTATGTGTGCTGAATTCGTCCTTCAGTCTGTTGTTGAACAATGCCTGCATCGGAGCCCATACATAGCTGGCACGGATGGGAAACTCGGCTATCTGGATGGTTTTGGTCTTCGTATAATCGATGCTGGCACCGTTGAACTTATAGCTCACGGAACAGGCTGTGATGACAGCGACAAGCATCGCCGTCAAGGCCATCTTTACATATTTATTGGTCCAATCCATACTGTTTCAGTCTTCGATAGAGTGTACGGTCACTGATGCCCAGTTCCTGTGCTGCCTTCCTGCGATTACCATGGTTACGCTCCAGGGCTTTCTCAAGCATCTGTTTGCTGATATCATTGAGATTGAGGTTCTCCGGTTCTTTCTCCGGCTCGACATACTCCTCGGCAAAGGCATCCTCAGCTACAGACTGGATGGGTGCCACAGGCTGGATAGGAGCCAACTGGTTGGATGATGGTAGCTGTACGGTATTGATGGTACGGCCATGCTGTTCCTCAATCTGTTTCTTCAGGAGTTCCATCTCACGTCGCATCTCGTTCATACTGCCATGCAACTGTCGTATCATCATATACAGCGTCTCCGTCTCCTGATCGTGTGAAGCATCATTGCGGTGGTTGATGACAGCCAACTGGGTGGTCTCCTGATCCTGAGGAATAAACTTGCTCAGTACGCTGGCTGTGATTTTCCGTTCTGGCGAGAGTATCGAGATCTGCTCGGTGATATTCTTCAACTGTCTCACATTGCCAGGCCACTTATATTTCATCAGCAGCTGGCGAGCCCCCTCGTCGAGCACGATACGGTCCATCTTATATTTCTCGGCCATCTGCATGGCAAAAAGACGGAACAGCAGGATGATATCCTCTCCACGCTCACGGAGCGGCGGCATCTGGATGGGGATGGAGTTCAGACGATAGTAGAGGTCTTCACGGAAACGGCCCTCGCTGATGGCCTTGCGGATATTCAGGTTCGTTGCAGCGACGATACGCACATCGGTCTTTCTCACTTCAGTGGCACCCACAGGGATATACTCACCCGTCTCGAGCACACGTAGCAGCCTTGCCTGCGTAGCCAAAGGCAGCTCACCCACCTCATCGAGGAACAGCGTTCCCTTATTGGCCACACCGAAGTAACCAGGTGAGTCGTTGATGGCACCCGTAAAGGAGCCCTTTACGTGGCCGAAGAGTTCTGAGTCAATGGTTCCCTCGGGGATGGAACCACAGTTAATGGCAAAGTACTTCTCTCGGCGGCGCGGAGAGTTGTCGTGAATCACGCGGGGGATAATCTCCTTACCTACACCACTCTCACCCACGATAAGCACACTGAGATCTGTCGGCGCCACCTGAAGGGCTACGTCGAGCACATGGTTCAAAGCATCGCAGTTGCCTACGATATTGTACCGTTGTTTGATGGTTTGAAGTTCTGAAGTCTTCATTGAGCTGACAAAATTACACATTATTTCTGAATTATCTGCAATTTTGGCAGATTTTTAACGCAAAATCACTTTTCTTTCTTGTCGAACTTGATCAGCAACAGTCCGATAGCCGTCCAAATAAGTTCTCTGACCCTCACCAAAAGTGCCACGAAGATACCTGCCTGGGCCGTCATACTGAGACCTTCCGTCGACATCAGGAAGCCACCCTCGCGCCCTCCTAACTGCAAGGGCATGAAGAAGAGCATATTGGCGAAAAGCGTGGTAAAGGCATAGATGAGCACACACTGTGGAATCGTCACACCTGGCATAATCACCAACAGAATGAAGTAAATCTCCAGTGTGGAGAATAGCCGGCAGGAGAGTTCCAGAAGCACGGCAGCCACATATGTGCGTGGATTCTGATTGTGGAGGGCGGCAATCTGCGCATCCACCTCAGCCAGTTTTTCCCTGTTACGCTCCACAAAGGGCTGTGCCCAGCGCTTCACCATGGGGAAATGACTCAGGATGTTCATGCCTGTCACAGCAATACCCCTGCGGTAGCCTATCTGAAAGAACCATATCACAACCAGTGCCACACATGCGATAATCGGCAATATCACATAAGTGAGCGGTGTCATCTTCTGCGTCAGTATATACAGCGGCACCGAGAGGAGCCACAGCCAGAAATGACTGTAGATATGGGTCATCACATAAAGAATCACCGACGATGAAGCCCGCTGGGTACCGATTTTCGGTGCGAGCGACATGATACGGTAGGGCTCTCCACCCATCAGTCCGCCAGGCGTCGCATAGTTCAGTGCAAAAGCCGAAACGGTGATCTTATAGAGCCACCAGAAACCAATCTTACATTTTCGGCAGACACCCTGTTCATTACCGATGCTGTCGATAATCAGATACCAGGAATAGGTATTAATGATATAAAGGAATCCCCAGAGTATAAGGGCAGTGATAAACCAGTAGCCGGCATGTTGGACACCCGCCCAGACTTCCTTGAAGTCGAGTTGGGTCACCATGACAATCAGCACCAGCAGACCGAAGATGAAAAAACCGTTTTGGTATTTCTTCTTCATCTGCTATTCCTCTTGTGGAGTCTTGGAGTCTTTCGCCTTGGGGATGGCAAAGCGCACTTTCTCGCCGTCCTCGCGCTTCTCATGATAGAGTTTGGGCAGCGGATGTGCCAACGGCTCGTCATAGTCGATGCGATGACGATAGATGTCGACAGCGGTATAGATGGCATGGCGCAGGGAGTCCTCACTGGCAATGCCTTTTCCGGCAATGTCGAAGGCAGGCCCATGGTCGGGGGTGGTACAGATGGCCGTAATGCCGGCTTTCAGTTTCACACCGTATTCCTGTGAAAGGGTCTTGAAAGGCACAGTGCCCTGATCGTCATACATTGCCAGCACACCGTCGAAATACTCATACTGATGGTTGCCGAAGAAATCGTCGGCAGCAAAGGGACCGAAAGCCTGGATACCCTCTTTCTCCATCGCCTCGATAGCGGGACGGATCACATCCTTCTCCTCTGTCCCCTCCTGCGGATTCAGGGCCAGCACAGCCAGACGCGGATTGGAGATACGGAAGTCGCGCTTCAGACTCGTGTGAAACAGCCTCCCCTTCTCGGCAATCTTCTCCATGCTCAGGGCCTGAGCCACGTCCTTAATAGGCAGGTGGTTGGTAACCAGACCGATACGCACCCTATCGCCTAACATCACGAGTAGCGACTTATCCTCCTTGGCAGGGTTAGGATTAGGTCTCACAGGAGCCAGCACCAGCACATCGTAGAGACCTTTCTGCAGGTCTTCCTTGGCACGCTGCATGGCCTTTTTGGCAGCCTCAGCCGACTCGTCGGTAGGAACACCGAGTTCCACCTTCACCTCATCGTCGAAGGTGGCCAGCAGGTTCAGTTTTCCCTCACGGGCTTCTTCAGCCGAACCAATGATGCTGAAGGGAGTCTCCAGATTCATGGTCTTGCGATGAAAAGAAGCCACCTTGGGAGAACCATATATAATAGGTGTACACAAATCCAGCATCATGGGATCCTCGAAAGCCTTGAAAATCACCTCATATCCGATGCCGTTAGTGTCGCCGTGCGTGATAGCCACGCGAATCTTTCTATCTTCCATATATTTTTACCTTTTTTATTCTTTTACCTTTTTACTTTTCATAGCTGTACTGAGCAGTCCGCAGGCAGCAAAGATGTCCTGTCCCCGACTGGCACGGATGGTCGTAAACACCCCATGCTTCGTCAGGTAGTCGCGCAACGACTCCATGCGTTTCTCATCTGCTCCGGGCAGATCCACATCGGGAATCTCATGAAACCGGATCAGGTTCACCCTGCACTCCAGCCCCTCCAGCAGTCTGACAATCTCACGGGCATGGGTTGTCGAGTCGTTCAAACCTGCAAAACAGATATACTCAAACGAGCAACGGCGCTGATGGGTGAAATCATACTGCTTCAACAGCTCTACCACCTCCGTAATCGACATCTGCCTCTCTGCAGGCATCAGCTGCCTACGCTGCTCTGGCAGGGGACTGTGCATCGAGATGGCCACATGGCACTCGCTCTCATCGAGAAACCGTTTCAGCTTATTCTTCACCCCCACACTACTTACCGTGATACGCTTCGGACTCCAGGCATAGCCATAGTCGGCCGTCAGTATCTGGGTAGCACGCAATACGTTGTCGAGGTTATCCATCGGTTCCCCTTGTCCCATGAATACAATATTCGTCAGCGACTCCCTTTCTGGAAGGGCATAGACCTGATTCAGGATATCTCCCGCCGACAGGTTTCCTTCAAAGCCCTGCTTTCCCGTCTGACAGAAAAGACAGTTCATCTTACAGCCCACCTGGCAAGAGACACAGAGCGTGGCGCGGTCGCCGTCAGGGATATACACCGTTTCCACGAATTGCTGTCCGTCACCCACGGGAAAGAGATACTTCACGGTTCCGTCAACGGAGCGCTGGCAGTCGATAGGTCCCCTGGCTCCCACGGTATACAGTTCGGAGAGCCGCTCGCGATTTGCCTTGGAGATATTGGTCATCTCGTCGATACCCATCACGTGCTGCTGATAGAGCCATTTCGCCAACTGCCCTGCCGTAAACTGGGGCATTCCCAGTTCCTTGACAACAGCCTTCAGTTCGTCGAGGCTCATACCTAGCAATACCTTCTTTTCGCCGCTCATCGTCTAATTTTTGTGCAAAGGTACAAAAAAATATTGAAATATTTGGTATTCTCGGAAAATATTACGAATTTTGCACCTTATTAATATATTTTTATTCCATGAGAGAAAAAATTGACTGTTTTTTACCTTGCGACGACCTTGAAGCCGCCCAGAATACCGTCAGGCAACTTAGAGGAAACAAGACCATCCAACATATATTCCTGCTCGTCACCGAACTACTCTCAGCCGAAGACTCCAAACGATTCTCCGACTGTCAGCAGATACTCGTCGACAGTCTTGCCAGCAGCAATACCATCATGAGCATTGCAGAGAATGCCAATGCCGACTATGCCCTGCTGCAGACCAAACCCCGACAGTTGTTGCTCGGTGAACGCGCCCTGGAGCGCGCCCTCCGTGTGGCCTCCGATTCCGATGCTGCCATGGTCTATGCCGACCATTACGACATCACCGAAGGCCAGCGCAAGGATCATCCCGTCATCGACTATCAAATTGGTAGTGTTCGCGATGACTTCGATTTCGGATCGCTTTGGCTCATCAAGACGCCCCTGCTCCACACCTTTGCCATGCAGGCAGGTGAGACCGATTATCATCATGCGGGCCTCTATGCCCTCCGCCTCTTCCTGAGCCGCAATGGACAGATCTTCCATATCAACGAGAAGCTCTACACTGAGGAAGAGTTGGATACACGCGCCTCGGGTGTGAAGCAGTTCGACTACGTGAATCCCGCCAACCGCGAGGTACAGATAGAGATGGAACAGGCCGCCACGGCCCACCTGCAAGAGATTGGCGCCAAGATCGACCCCTCCTACTACCGTCGTCCGGACTTCAATGAGCAGGAGTTCGAATTCGAGGCCTCGGTCATCATCCCCGTATATAATCGTGAGAAGACCATCTGCGATGCCGTCAATAGTGCCTTAGGACAGAAAGCCAGCTTCAAGTTCAATGTCATCGTGGTAGACAACCACTCCACCGACCGTACCACAGAACTGTTGCAAGGCTTCCACGATGAGCGCCTTGTCCATATCATCCCCGAGCGCACCGATCTCGGTATCGGAGGCTGCTGGAATCAGGCCATCAACGATGACCGCTGCGGACGCTTTGCCGTACAACTCGACTCCGACGACCTCTACTCCTCACCCAAGACCCTCCAGCAGGTGGTCGACGCTTTCTACAAGCAGAATGCCGCGATGGTGATTGGCTCCTACCGCATGTGCGACTTTGAGCTCAACACCCTGCCACCGGGCCTCATCGACCATCACGAGTGGACCGATGAAAACGGTCCTAACAATGCCCTCCGCATCAATGGCCTCGGCGCCCCACGTGCCTTCTTCACGCCCCTGCTAAGACAAATAGGATTCCCTAACACATCCTATGGTGAGGACTATGCGTTAGGACTCATTTTCTCACGCAACTATCGCATTGGACGTATCTTCTCGGAGCTCTATCTCTGCCGCCGTTGGGGAGGCAACAGCGACGCAGCCCTGAGCATCGACAAGATCAATGCCAACAACCTCTATAAAGACCGTTTGCGCACCCTTGAGATCCTTGCCCGCCAACAGATGCTGCAGGGCAAACAGGATCTTACCAACGACTCACCCCTCCTGCGGTTCTTCAACCACCAGCTCGAGAAATGGGACGATGCCCGTCGCCGTTATCATGAGTTGCGCAGTGCCAAGACCCGTGAGCTCGTCGTGGGAGCTTCCAGCATCCAGGTGCAGTGGAATCCCGCCCGCATCGTCTCTACAGGTGCCAGCATCGACAAGAAGGCCATTGCAGAGCGCCCCTGTTTCCTCTGTGAGCAGAACCGCCCCAAGGAGCAGATCAAGAAACCCGTCGACAGTCATTACGACCTGCTCGTCAACCCCTACCCCATCCTGCCTATCCATTTCACCATTCCCAGCGTGAACCATGAGCCGCAGCTCATCCGCGAGGCTTATGGAGAGATTCACAAGCTGCTTGAGGAATATCCCGGCATGATGGTTTTCTATAACGGTCCGAAGTGTGGTGCCTCGGCTCCCGACCATGCCCATTTCCAGGCAGGCACCAGCGGCGTACTCCCCCTGCAGAAATCGTGGAAGCGCCTCAGCCACAACCTCACGCCCATCATCAGTCTCAACGACAAAGAAGATATCTCCCTCATCGAGGAATATCCCTGTACGGCCCTGCTCATCCGCAGCCGTTCACAGAATGGCGACGAGCAGCTGTTCCGCCGTCTCTATGAGGCTCTGCCCCAGCGCGAAGACGAGACCGAGCCAATGATGAACATCATCAGCTGGCGCAGCGACGAGGAGTTCTTCTCCGTTGTCTTCCCCCGTGCCAAGCATCGTCCCGACTGTTATTATGCCGAGGGCAGCTCACAGTTCATCATCTCTCCGGGAGCCCTCGATATGGCAGGCCTTATCATCACGCCCCGTCAGGAGGACTTCGAACATATCACGCCCGAGATAGCCTTAGGCATCCTTCGTGAGGTGTCGCTCACTGGCGACGACCTCCAGCAGACCCTCACCCGCCTCAAGG
>Ga0247609_10006036_pt1 | contig 11742 bp, 8 predicted proteins | sample 172DNAGHGlowgp2_FD_193487 | JGI IMG/M metagenome (GOLD analysis project Ga0247609, IMG submission 193487) | Sheep rumen microbial communities from Palmerston North, Manawatu-Wanganui, New Zealand - 1728 DNA GHGlow gp2 | ecosystem: Host-associated > Mammals > Digestive system > Stomach > Rumen ... | reverse complement strand
AACGCTGTAGTTCGGCGAGGCGCGTTTCAGCACCTTGCGGCTGGTGAACACCGCCGGCGCCACGGTGCTGGAGACAACCCTCGCTGGCCACGAGCCACAACACACCCTGCAACTGAAAGGCCTGCCCGCAGGCATATACTCCTGCATACTCTCCGGCAAAGACGGCACCGCAACGGAGAAAATCGTGGTGGAATAGTGTGGAGTTTTGAGTTTTGAGTTTTGAGTTTTGAGTTTTGAGCCGCAATGCCTTGCGGCTCTTTTTTTTTTGCAGATTACAGGGAAACTATGTTTCGTGAAGATGTTGTATTAATGACAACTGAATACTAGCCCCTGACCACCAGCCAACAAAAAATCCGACGCAAAAGAGCATTGGGATTTCAAATCCCTAAATTCACTGTTGGGATTATAAATCCGCAACAACCGAAAATAACTTCCGAACTCCGAATTACCCTTTTCACATTACGGTGTTTATAAAAACAACGTCTCCTCTATTTCTATACTATATATTATAAGTATTTTCGTATTTTGGAATAAAACTAGTTACTGATATGCAAAACACTAAGTTTCATATAGTTGCATTGTGCGCTATATTATTGGCACAGGTGGCCGTTGGCCAAAGTTCACAGTCGTTGGACGCCCAGCGGGCCGAATTCCGCCGTGCCAAAGACCTTTTTGAGAAAGAGAAATACTCGTCGGCGCAGCACGCTTTCGAAAAATATATCGACAGTCGCAAGCCTCAGGACGACGGCGAGGTGGAGTCGGCATACTCCTACAGCGCTGTGTGCGCACAGCTGCTCACCAACGACGACGCTCGTGTGAAACTCGAGGATTTCATCCGTCGCTATCCGCAAAGTGCACATATCAACATGGCTCACCTGTTTCTGGGCAACTACTACTACTCAGCCCGCGACTACAAGCAGGCCCTTGCCGAGTACCGTCTTGTCGACGACTCGCAGATAGAGTACGGCTACCGCTCGGAATACGAGTTCAAGATGGGCTACTGCCTTTTCCAGAATGGCGACACGAAAAACGCCAAATCGTATTTCTCACGTCTGATGAACGGCAAATCGAAATATGCCAACTCGGCGCTCTACTACTACGCCCACATACAATACGAGGAGGAGAACTACGACCTCGCCCTCTCCAATTTCCAGAAACTGCAAAGCGACAAGAAATTCGCCAAGATAGTGCCCTACTACATCGCACAGATTTACTATTTCCTCGACAAAGACGACGAGCTTATCAAGATGGCTCCCGAACTTATCGAAAAATCGAGCGACGCCCGCAAGGCCGAGATACAGCAGATGGTGGGCGAGGTGTGCTACCGCAAAGGCGAATATGCCGAAGCCCTGAAATACTACAAACTGGCCAACGACGTGGCACAGCAGAACAACTACTACCAGATGGGGTTCTGCCACTACCAACTGAAACAGTACGAGAAAGCCGTCCCCTATTTCGAACATTACACCACCGAGAACGACAGCGTGGCGCAGAACGCCCTCTACCACCTCGCCGACGTTTATCTTAAGATGGGCAAGAAAAACGAGGCCCGCTCGCTGTTCCGCCAGTCGGCCGACATGCAGTTCAACGAAAAAATAAAAGAGGACGCCCTGTACAACTACGCCAAACTGTCGTGCGAGATAGGCGGCGCTCCCTACAACGAGTCGATACTGATGTTGCAGAACTACCTCAAGCAATATCCCAACACTCCGCACAAGGACGAGATAAGCGAGATACTGACATCGCTCTATTTCTCCACCCGCAACTACCGCAACGCCCTCGAACTTATCGAGAAACTGCCCAACAAAACCCACTCGCTCAACCAAGCCTACCAGCGCATAGCCCTCAACCGAGGCATAGAGCTGTTCAACGAGAACAACCTCACCGATGCCATAGCCCTTTTCACCAAGGCAATAAACATCAACGCTTTGGCGAAGACCACCTCCGACGCCTACTACCTGCGCGGCGAGAGCCACTATCGCAAGAAACAATACAACACCGCAAAGAAAGAACTCGACAAATTCTTTGTAACCTCGGCCGCCGACAAGTCGGACTACTACAAACAGGCCGCCTACACCCTCGGCTACGCCAACTACAAGCTGAAAAACTACAGCACCTCCATCGACAACATGAAATCTTTTATCAACGTTGCCGACAAGAGTGCCGACAAACGCCAGATCGACGACGCCAACAACCGCATCGGCGACGGTTTCTATGTGCAGAAACAGTTCGACAACGCCATCACCTATTATAATAAGGTGATAAACAACCGCGGTGTCGACGCCGACTACGCCTACTACCAGAAAGCCATGTCGTACAGTGCGTTATGCAAATACGACGAAAAGATAAACACCCTCAAAAACCTTTTGAAGAGCTACCCCGGCTCCGACCTCGCCCCGTCGGCAAGTTTCGAGATAGCCAGCACCTACCTGCTCAACGACGACAACGAGAACGCACTTACCGCCTACCAGAGTTTCCTTGCCAACTACCCCAAGAGCGCCTACGCCAAGGAAGCCCTGCTTAAAACGGGTATCATCTACTACAACACCCAACGCGAGACCGAAGCCCTCGCCACCCTCGACCAAGTGCTGAAAAACTATCCCGGCACCGCCGAGTCGCGCGACGCCCTGCTGGTGGTGAAAAACATCTACTCCGACCAAGGCCGCATCAACGACTATATCGACTACGTGCAGAACTCCACCAACGTGGTGATTTCCAACGCTTCACAGGATTCTATGACTTTCATCGCTGCCGAGAATTTCTATTTCGGCGACGAGAAAGAGAAAGCCATCACCGGACTGCAGAACTACCTGAAGCGTTTCCCCCGAGGACTGTTCGCCCTTACGGCGCACTACTACCTCGCCGACTGCTACGACCGTTCGGACAAAGCCAACGAAGCCCTTCCACATTACGAATACGTGGCAAAACAGGCCAAGTCGCAATACACCGAGACAGCGCTTCTGCGTTCGGCACAGATTTCGTATAACGAGAAGAAATACGACGAATCCAACAAGTTCTTCGGCCAACTGGCCAAGACCGCCGAGTCGGGCAGCAACATACAGCAAGCCAAGATAGGGCTGTTGCGCACCTATTTCCTACTTGGCGACTACGAGAACACCGTGAAATCCGCCAACGCAGTGCTGTCGTACGAAAAAATTACAGCACAGGAGACCGAGGAGGCCACCTACTACAAGGCCCGCTCGCTATACAACCTCAAACGCTACGACGAAGCCATTGCCGTGTACCGCACACTGCAAAGTGCCGACAACGGTGATTATGCAGGCGAGGCCAACTACCGCGAAGCAGAACTGTATTTCAACAACAAGGACTTTGTGAGCGCCGAAAACGCCATAGAGGAAGCCACCTCCAACCCGCGCAGCGACTACTGGTCGGCAAAGACTTTCATACTCTGGGCCGAGATTTTCTACATCAACGGAAACACCCTGCAAGCCAAACAGACTCTGCAGAGCATTATAGACAACTACGACGGCGACGACCTAGTGCAGGAAGCCACACAACGTCGCAACGAGATTATCCAGGATGAAAACGCCATCAAAGCTCAGGCCGAAGCCGACAGCAAAGCCGAAAAAGAGCTGGAGGAGATAAACGTCGACGAAAACTAAAAAATATCATCAATAAAAGAACAATTGTTTAACGACATAATAACGTCCCTGTTATGAACAAAGCAAAAAACACCCTCAAGACCGTGGCTATGGCAGCGGTTTTGTGTGCATCAGCCGCAACGGCGACAGCCCAAACCAAGGACACCAACGTTTACAACGAAAAAGTGGTGGTGGTGGGCAGTTTCAACCCCGTGCTGCAAAACACCGACAAGCTGAACATCGCGCCAAGCATCAACGACACAGCCACCATGACTCCCGAATACAACTACTCCATAGCTTCGCGTCGCATATACAGCCTTTACATGCCCGAAAGCATAAAACCCGCACGTATAAAGGGAGAGCCCTCCACACGTCTGTACCACAACTACATAAAGCTGGGATTCGGCAACTACTGTACCCCCTTGGCCGATATCTATTTCAACAGCACCCGTAGCAAGGACCTCAACTATGGTGCAAGAGTGTTTCACAAATCGTCGTGGTGGACGCTGAAAGACTACGGCAAGAACTATGGCTCCAACACCGAGATGGACATCTTCGGAAAGAAAATATGGGCTAAAAACAGCCTTTCGGCCAACATCTTCTACAACCACGACTACAACCTATACTACGGTTTTACCGACAGTCTGTGGCAGACCTACGTCCCCGATGCCGAGCCGCTCACCGCCGACTACTCACAATATTACAACACCCTCGGCCTTAACGCCAATTTCAGCAGCACCAACATCGACTACCATAATCTCAACTACGAAGCCAACCTACTGATTACCAACCAACGCGACAAATACGCTTCCAACGAGTTCCGTACCTCTTTCGACGCCGATGTGCACTATGGTTTCAAATTTTGGGGCACCGAAAAACAGATTGTGGGTGTACTGCTGCAGTTCGACCACTACAAAAACACCGGCGACACCTCGCTCTTCCCCATGCAAAACTTCGACACCCTGATAAACCGCAACGCCGCCCGTGCCGACAGCCTCGGCGGGACAACGATTTTTGCGGCACAGCCCTATTTCCTTTTCAAGGCATTCGGCTTTAAAATGAACATCGGACTGAAATTCGCCTATGCCACCGACGACGGGTTCAAACTGTTCCCCAACATCACCGCCTCGCAGACGCTGTTCAACGACATACTGCACCTCACCGTGGGACTTACCGGCGACTACATCCACAACAGCTGGCAAACGCTGCGCACCGAAAATCCCTTTGTCGGTCCACGTTGCGAGACACAAAACACCAACTACAACAATCTTTTTGCCGAAGCCAAATTCAATTTCACCAAGAAATTCAATATGTACGCCGGCTTTTCGTACACACTCTACAAAAATCTGCCGTTCTACATGCTCGACACTTTCTATGATTTGAATAACGTTTACAAAACCATCTACACCGACGCCAACGTTCTGAATATCAAGGCTGGTGCCGACTATCACCTCGACGAGCGTTTCTCGTTCGGCCTAAAGGGCAATATGTACAAATACAAAATGAAAGGCGACCTCGAAAAACCGCTCTACAAACCCGGCTGGGACGCTTTTGTAACCGTAGCCTACAACTACAACAACAAATTCTACGCCCGTTTGGAGACCGGACTGCTCGGCAAGATGTACGGACTTGCACACGTGGGCAACACTTTCGAGGAAGACACAATTGGCATGAAATATGGCATACACCTCGACATGGAATACCGCATCACCAAGTTCCTGTCGGTTTTCGCCGATTTGGACAACATCGCCTACCAACGCTACTTTTTCTGGACCAACTACCCGTCGAAACGTATTCAGTTCCTGCTGGGATTGACTTGCACGATACCGGCGAAATAATTTGTAATTTGTAATTTGTAATGAGTAATGGGTAATTAAACAAATAATAAGAATCGAATAAACAATAAACAATTCAACATACAATAATGGACATTTCAATAGTAGTACCGCTTTTCAACGAAGATGAGTCGCTGCCGCACTTGGCAGAATGGATAACCCGCGTGATGAACGAAAACAATTTCACCTACGAGGTGCTGATGATAGACGACGGCAGCAAGGACCACTCGTGGGAGGTGATAGAACGCCTCGCCGCAGAGAATCCCTGCTACAAGGGAGTGAAATTCCGCCGCAACTACGGCAAGTCGGCCGCCCTCAACGTGGGTTTCGGTCACGCTCAAGGCGATGTGGTGATAACCATGGACGCCGACCTGCAAGACAGTCCCGACGAAGTCCCCGAACTCTACCGCATGATAAAAGAGGACGGCTACGACCTAGTCTCAGGCTGGAAAAAGAAACGCTACGACTCCAAGATAGCCAAGAACATACCCTCCAAGCTATTCAACGCCACCACACGCCGCATGTCGGGCATCAAGCTGCACGACTTCAACTGCGGACTCAAGGCCTACCGCCGCGACGTGGTGAAAAGCATCGAAGTGTACGGCGAGATGCACCGCTACATCCCCGTGATAGCCAAATGGGCTGGATTTAGCAAAATTGGCGAGAAAGTGGTGCAGCACCGCAAACGCGAGTTCGGAACCACCAAGTTCGGCATGAACCGTTTCATCAACGGATACCTCGACCTGATGAGCATAATGTTCATATCGAAGTTTGGCAAACAGCCAATGCATTTCTTCGGCGCCGTGGGAAGCATCTCCGGACTGTTCGGCCTTATCTCGCTGATAGTGGTGATAATACTGCGTCTTAGCCACGTCATCTCGCTAACTCGCAGCGTGTGGTTCTACCTCTCCATGCTGTTCCTCGTGCTCGGCGTGATGCTGTTCCTTGCCGGATTCCTCGGCGAGCTTATCTGCCGCAACTCCAGCACCCGAAACCAGTATCTTATTGAGAAAGAGCTTCTTAACGAATAACCACCAGCAATGAAAGACTTTTCGGGCTGGTCGCTCTTCCTCGACCGCGACGGGGTGCTCAACCAACGCATTGTTGGCGGGTATGTAACTCGTCCCGAGGAATTTATAATAATTCCCGGAGTGCTGGAAGCCATGAAAACCTTTGCACAGGTGTTCAGCCATATTTTTATAGTTACCAACCAACAAGGTATAGGCAAAGGCCTGATGACGGAAGACGATTTATCGCTGGTACACAGCACTTTCGCAAAAGAGGTGGAGGCGCACGGCGGACGTATCGACAAGATTTACTACTGTCCCAAGCTGCGCGAGGAGCATAGTTTCGACCGCAAGCCGCGCATTGGCATGGCACTGAAAGCACGCAAGGAGTTTCCTGAGGTAAATTTCCGCCGCTCGGTGATGATTGGCGACAGCAGGACGGATATGGAGTTCGGCAAACACGCCGGAATGACGACGGTACTTGTCGGCGAGGAACCGCAGATAGCACGTCAGAACCCGCGTCTGGTGGACTACTACTACCCTACCCTTTTCGACTTCAGTCGCGAATTGAGGATTGAAAATTGAAAATCGAAATTTGTTTATAGTTGGGCGGTTGCAGTGCAGCTGCCTAATTTTTTGTTGGATATAGTGGATAAAATTACCAGTTCTGTCATTTTTGTAGGGTATAGTGGATAAAATTGCAAAACAGTGCAAAATCGTTAAGGTATATCCAACAAAAAAATTTGATCATACTGTCTAAAACAATGCGGGCGAAGCCGAAGGCTTCGCCCGCAAATTTAATTTAACATCTAGTTGATTGTAAATCAAACAATTTTTGTAAGGGTGTACTCTTGATACCAACTAGCATCTTCTGGGCTAACCCAATGCAATTCAAGTGTGTTTCCTGTCAAAAGTACTATTTTTAATGTTGCTATAACCTGCCCTAAATAGTCTTTAGCAATAATGTTATTGCCGTTCACAGTAAAATCTAATGTTTCTGTCCCATCATCGTCTTGCATTATCATTTTTCCTGTATTAGTAAACTCCCATATGTATCCTACAAAAGTATCGTAATGGTGTTCTCCGTCCCAGAAATTATCACTATAAGTACATTCCCATCTGCCTACCAGGTGGCTTGTCACTTCCGAGGAGTTGTCGGGAGTCTTTTCTTCTTCATCCTTAGTACAGCCAGTCATGAGCAACGATAGACCTACGAACATCATCATTGCAATTTTCAAAGTCTTTTTCATTTCTTTCTTAATATTTAATTTGCAACTTATTTTGGATTACAAAAATACAAAAATAAACGATAGTTCAACGATTTTGGCAACAAACGGTAAAAAATAGCAATGAACGGACATAAAAATCGTATTAAGCGGTAGTTTAATAACGCTATCTATTTTAGCTGTCGGACAAAAACAAACAAATTTCAAACAACTTAACACGATTTTCCCGCAAATTGTTACTTACTATCGTATGTTATTAACTAATCACTAATCACCAATCCAAATTCAGTAAAAATTCGTAAATTTGCAAATTCAAAACAGAAACTAAAACACACAAAAACGATGAAAATTACTGTTGTAGGAGCCACCGGACTTGTGGGTGGCGTGATGCTCCAAGTGCTTGAGGAGCGCGGTTTTGCCAATTGCGAGATTATCCCCGCCGCCTCGCCAAAATCGGTGGGCAAAGAGGTACCTTTCGCCGGACGAAAACTCAAAGTCGTCTCCGTCGACGACGCCATCGCCGCCCGTCCCGACTATGCGGTGTTCTCCGCCGGTGCCGACGCCTCGCGCCAGTACGCGCCGCTCTTTGCCGAAGCCGGCACCACGGTTATCGACAACTCGTCGGCATGGCGCAAAAAGCCCGAAATCCCGCTGGTAGTGCCCGAAATCAACTTCGACGTGATAAAACCCTCCGACCGCATCATTGCCAACCCCAACTGCTCTACCATACAGATGGTTCTGGCGGTGTCGCAGCTGCATAAGGCGTACAAAATCAAACGGTTGGTAATATCCACCTACCAAAGTGTTACCGGTACGGGCATCAAAGCCATACGCCAGCTGGAGGCCGAGGAGCAGGGACGCGAAGCCGACAAGGCTTACCCCTACCCCATCCACCGCAACCTGTTCCCCCACGGCGGCGACTTCCAACCCGACGGCTACACAACAGAGGAGCAGAAACTCGTCGACGAGACACGTAAGATACTGCGCGACAACAGTATAGCCATCACCGCTACCGTGGCGCGTGTGCCTGTGGTGGGCGGACACTCCGAGGCTGTGAACATCGAATTTGAAAAGGATTACGACCTCGACGAGGCCATACGCATTATCGGCAACACACCGGGCGTAACCCTCTGCAACGACAACGCCGCCCTGCAATACCCCATGCCGATGTTCGCCAAGGACAAGGACGATGTGTTTGTGGGACGCATTCGTCGCGACTTTTCGCAACCCAACTCACTGAACCTGTGGGTGGTAGCCGACAACCTGCGCAAAGGTGCCGCCACCAACGCCATCGAAATCCTGCAACTGCTTGTAAAAACCCGCTAATTTTCAAACAATTACCACAATGAAAAAAATTCTGTTCTTAGCAACAATAACTATAGGCCTGTTTGCCGCCTGCTCCGAAAACAAAGTTGTGCTCGACGAGACCCACGAGTTCCCCGACGCCAAATGGCAACGTTTTGAGCCCGAGTCGTTTAAGTTCGACATCAGCGACACTGCAGCCTGCTACGACATCTATTTCCGTTTCAGGATAGACACCGCCACCTTCCGTCCCGAGATGCTGCCTTTTATCTGCACCCTTATCGAAAATGAGGACTACAAACGACAGCTCACCACCGAAATCGCCATCCGCGACAAGCGCGGCAACTGGCTCGGCAACCCCGTGGGACGCTACTACGAGTTCGACCGCAAGGTGCGCGAATATTTCTTCTTCAACGCCAAGGGGCCGCACGAGCTGCTTGTAAAAAACGGCTCGCAATATTTTGAAACAGAGGGCATTCTAACTTTCGGCGTGAAGATTGTGAAAGTGAATATGGACCTCAAAATAGAATAACCGTGGCGGGCGACAGGAGTTTCAACCGCAATTTTGACCATATCGAGCAGCAGCTGAAGACGTTGCCCGAAACTCCCGGCGTTTACCAGTATTTCGACGAGGGCGGCAACCTGCTCTACGTGGGCAAGGCACGCAACCTCAGCCGCCGTGTGCATTCCTATTTCAACCACTACGACGACCTCTCGCCGAAAATCCGCATCCTCGTCCGCAAGATTTACACCATACGCTACACCGTGGTAAACACCGAGGTTGACGCCCTGCTTTTGGAAAACAACCTTATAAAAACCCTTCAGCCAAAATACAACAGTATGCTGAAGGATGACAAGACCTACCCTTACCTCTGCCTCACCGCCGAGGAATTCCCGCGACTGCTCTTCACCCGCGACCGCCAGAAAAACCGCGGCACTTTCTTCGGGCCTTATCCCAACCAAAAGATACTCAGAGAGTTGCAGGAGATGATACGAAACGTGTTCCTTTACCGCACCTGCAAACTGCCACTTACGCGGAAAAGTGTGGAACAGGGCAAGTTCAAGGCGTGTATCAACGCACAGATTGGCCTGTGCAACGCCCCCTGCACCGGCAACGAGAGCTACGAGCATTACAACGCCACCATCGACAACATACGCCGCATACTGAAAGGCGATTTCGGCGAAACGCTCAACGAGCTGAAAGCCGAGATGACACGTCACGCCGATGCTCTGGAGTTCGAGCAGGCCGAAGCTGTGAAACAGAAAATAATGCTGCTGAACCAGTATCAGAGCCGTTCCACAGTGGTGGACACCTCGGTGCACGACCTCGACGTGTTCTCCATCCTCTCCGACGAAAAATTTGCTTACGTCAACATGATGAGAATAAAGAACGGCGGCATAATCCACTCGTTTTCAACGGAAATCAAGAAACAGCTCGACGAAAGCGACGCCGACATCCTTGCGGTGATTATCCCCGAACTGCACCAAAGCACGCAAAGCACTGCCAAAGAGGTGGTTGTGCCGATAAAAGTGGATTTGCCCGACGAATACTTGCACCAGATTATCCCCACCCGAGGGGCCAGGAAAGAGCTGCTGGAGTTGTCGTTGCGCAACGTAAAATTCTATCAGCACGAGCGTTTCAGCCAACGGCTGCTGGTGGACCCCGACGCAGGTAAGATGCAGCTTTTGGAAAAGATTCAGAAAGAGCTGGGACTGCCCGAGCTGCCACGCAACATCGAGTGTTTCGACAACAGCAACATACAGGGCGAATTCGCGGTGGCCGCCATGGTGCATTTCACCGACGGCAAGCCCGACCGCCAGCAGTACCGCCATTTCAACATCAAAACCGTTGACGGTCCCGACGACTACGCCTCGATGGAGGAGGTGGTGAGACGTCGCTACACACGTCTCCGCGACGAGCAGAAACCCCTGCCGCAGCTGATAATAGTTGACGGCGGCAAAGGCCAGATGGAGGTGGTGCGCCGTGTGCTGCACGACGAGCTGGGCCTCGCCATCCCCATTGCCGGACTTGCCAAGGACGACCGCCACCGCACCTCGGAGCTGCTGTACGGTTTCCCGCCAGTAAGCATAGGCGTAGCGCCACGCAGTCCGCTGTTCCACCTGCTGGAGCAGATACAGAACGAGGTGCACCGTTTTGCCATCACCTTCCACCGCAACAAACGCTCCAAAGGCACCTTCAAGACCGCCCTTACGGAGATCCCCGGCATCGGCGAAAAGACAGCCCGCGAATTGCTGCTGCAGTTCAAATCGGTGAAACAGATACGCAACACCCCCCTCGAAGACCTCGCCAAATGCATAGGCATTGCCAAAGCCAAAGTGGTGTACGATTTCTTTAGGAGTTGAAAATTGAAAGTTGAAAATTGAAATTCTCTTTGCCCTGCGGGCAATTTAAATTCTCCTTGCCGCAAGCGACAGAATTAATGCTCCTAGCCGCAAGCGGCTGAAATCAAGGAAATCTCAAAAATAATTTCGCCGTAGGCGAAAGCAATTTACAAGATTTAAAAGATTTCTTTCGCCAACGGCGAAAAGGAGAAAAATCAACAAGATTTACAAGATCTCGTGAGCCGAAGGCGAGCAGGAGTATCACCAATTTCCACCGCCAAATTTGTGGATTTTTCATGTTTTGGGCAAAATAAATTTGTGGATTCGGCAAGATTTTAGCAAATTAAATTTGTGGATTCGGCATAATTCAGCAACTAAAACACTGATTTTAACAGCATTACCCATATAATTCATCTAGACAAAAGTC
>Ga0247609_10006035_pt1 | contig 11744 bp, 12 predicted proteins | sample 172DNAGHGlowgp2_FD_193487 | JGI IMG/M metagenome (GOLD analysis project Ga0247609, IMG submission 193487) | Sheep rumen microbial communities from Palmerston North, Manawatu-Wanganui, New Zealand - 1728 DNA GHGlow gp2 | ecosystem: Host-associated > Mammals > Digestive system > Stomach > Rumen ... | reverse complement strand
CAGTTCTAAAAACTTATGAATTAGAGAAAAAATGAGAAGTTATCGTTCAATGAAGATCTGTTGGTGAAAAAATCGGAACAGGTAAAGCTAACATAATTAAAGATGTAGCAGATATTAACAAATTTAAAAAAGGCGAAGTGCTAGTTACAGATATGACTGATCCTGATTGGGAACCAATCATGAAAATTGCTTCAGCTATTGTAACAAATAGATGAGGTAGAACTTGTCACGCTGCTATTATTTCTCGTGAACTAGGAATTCCTTGTGTAGTTGGAACTAACAATGGAACAGAAATTATTCCTCAAGGAAAAGATATTACAGTGGACTGTAGTGGAGGAAATGCTGGTATCGTTTATAAAGGAAAACTTCCTTTTAAAGTAAATGAAATCAATATTGCAAAACTTCCAGAAACCAAGACTCATATTACAATGAATGTAGGATCTCCAGAACAAGCATTTGAAGAAAGTTTCATTCCTAATGATGGAGTTGGACTAGCTAGAGAAGAATTTATTATCAATTCTTATATCAAAGTTCATCCATTAGCTCTTCTTCGCTTCAACGAATTAAAAGATGCTAATGTGAAGAAGCAGATTGCTGACTTGACTGTAGGATATAAAAATAAAGCTGATTATTTCATCGATAAATTAGCTGAATGAGTAGCTACAATTGCTGCTGCATTCTATCCCAAAAGAGTAATTCTTAGACTATCAGATTTCAAATCTAACGAATACGCCAACTTAATCTGAGGAGCACAATTCGAACCAAAGGAAGATAATCCAATGATTTGATGGAGAGGAGCTTCAAGATATTATTCAGAAAACTATAAGGAAGCTTTCGGTCTAGAATGTAAAGCTGTACTTAAAGTAAGAGAAGGAATGGGATTAGATAATCTTGATGTTATGATTCCATTCCCAAGAACAGTAGATGAAGCTAAAAAAGTAATCAAAACTATGGCTTCATTTGGATTAAAGCAATGAAAGAATGGACTAAAAGTTATGTGAATGTGTGAAATCCCTTCAAATGTAATTCTTGCTGAAGAATTCCTAGAAGTATTTGATGGATTTAGTATTGGATCTAATGATCTTACCCAATTAATTCTATGAGTAGATAGAGATTCAGAATTAGTTTCAGATATCTATGATGAAAATAATGAAGCTATCAAGAAAATGATTAAAAAAGTTATCGAAGTAGCAGCAAAGAAGAAAAAATATATCGGAATCTGTGGACAAGCTCCATCAGATTATCCAGAATTCGCTAAATTCTTAGTAGAATGCGGAATCGAATCAATGAGTTTGAATCCAGATACAATGATTAAAACTAGATTAGCAGTTGCTGAAATTGAAAAGAAATTGAAGAAAAAAGGTAAAAAATAAAACAATTAAAAAAAGCTGACCATTTGATCAGCTTTTTTATTTTACTCTGCAATTTCTCTTCTAATTCACTTATCCAAATGAACTAATATTTCATAAGGGATAGTTCTTGCAGCTTTAGCCCATCATGAAACCGAATTTGATAATTTCTGATCTCTCCTCAAAAGCCAAACTTTATCTCAAATAAGTACTTTTTCATTTCACATATAACATGACAAATTCATACATATATTTCCTATTTGTTTCAAATTACCATTCTCATGGCTAATCTCTATTTTTTCACGAACTGAACATGGCATTCCTTCTGCATATCCAAATGGAACTGTCACTGTAGTTTTATCCTCTTTTTCCAACTGTTTTCGCTGTGGAGCATAGGAAACTCATTCATTATATGGGACTGAATTAATGGCAATAATTATTGATGACAAAGATAATGCTGGTTGTAGTTTTTCTCATAAATCAAAATCTGAATCATCCTGTGATAATGGATTATACCCATATAAAGCTAGTCACGGACGATAAGCATTGAAAAAGTCATCCTGTAATTTTAACATTCAAATACTAGCTCAAATATGACGGTATGTTGGAGCATGTCCATAGTCCAAAACTTGCTGATACATCATTTTGAATGCATCAATTTGTTTTTCTATATCCATAGAATCTGCTGAAAACAAATGGGACATCACTCATTCTATCTCAATCTTTGGGTAATTTTTCAAAAATTCCAAAGCATTTGGCAACAAATCTGCATCTATTCATTCACGATTCATCCCCGTATTCAAGAACAGATGTATTTTTAGCTTTTTATTCAGCTTTGCTAGAACCTGTAAAGTTTCCAAGTTATAAACACAAAACGTAGTCCTTTTAAAATTAAATTTTTCATAGTTCACAGGCAAAGTCTCTCCCAATAACAATACATCAAACTTGCTATGGCGCATTACGATATTATATTCAGGGAAAGAATCCACAACTATATATTTAATTGGTAATCACTTATAAATCTGTAAAATCTGATCTATTCAATGTCAGTAAGCATTAGATTTTATCACAGGGAACAAATCTGCATTTGGCTTGAGTGACTGCAGATACTTATAATTATACAATATATTAGACTTACTAATATAGATTTGATTCATAGGTTCGATATTTGGCTTAAACCAATCTTTAATACTCATTTTGTTTATAATTCACAAAGTAAAATTATTTTTTAAATCAATTTTCTTTAATCCTTTTTGCTATTTCTCATCATCATCTTTCAACAACTTTTCACTTTTCTAAGACTATCGTTTCATCCACATTAATATATTCCAAAATAGTGAATATATGGGTAATAATTATAAATGAATTCTCTTTCGAAGAAAGAGATTTAAGCATTTCTGCTACTACTTTGAAAGCATCCACATCCAATCACGAATCAATCTCATCCAAAATTATATATTTCGGATTTAATAGTTTCATCTGAAGAATTTCTAATTTTCTACGTTCTCATCAGCTAAATCCCACATTCAAATCACGCCAAAGAAAATCTTTAGAAAGCTGAAGTTCCTCAAGAATTGGCTCAATTATCTTTTTAAATTCCATAAATGCCGTAGTTTTCACCGAATTATCGTAAACTCATTTCAAAAATTCAAACAGTTTAACTCATGGGATCTCTGGAATATTCTGAAATGCTAAGAAAATTCAAAGTCTGGCCCTTTTGTCAGGTGACAAATTTGATATTTTTTTTCAGTCCAAAATTATTTCTCCATCTGTAATTTTGTATTTTGGATTTCACATCAAAGTCATCGCTAATGATGATTTTCAGCTACCATTTTTTCATAGAATACAATAGTTTTTTCATAATTCAAAATCACAAGAAATTTGATTTAATATCTCTTTTTCTCATACAAACACCGATAAATTTTTGATTGAAAGCATAAATTCAATTCAAAATAAAAATTCCCATCATAGGATAGGAATTTAACTATGAAATACAATTGAAAGAATCTTTCACATGAAATCCAAGACATACTAGTCTTTATATTCCCTCAGATTTTTCAAAAAACTCTTCCAAAAATACACTGCTGCAACAATCGGTATTCCAATCGTTAGGACAAATGCGATTAAAAAGAAAAATCCACTAATTATGGTATCTTCTGGTGCCCATGTGTAGATATGGGCCATGAACTGCCAACACTTCAAAAAAAATGCAAGCTTATATCCCGTAAGAAGGCCGACGGCAGAGCCAAAAAGCCATTCCACACTGAGCAGTGAGAAGGACACTGCCAACAGAAAAGCTACAATAAGCTTAATGAGCAATCCTAATTTTTGCATAATTTTCAACTTTTTTTAATTTTTGTTTTTTTATATTATCTAATTTTATTCCGAATCCTCAAACGGTATTTCGAGCTGCCTTGGTTCTTTCCTTTGTCCATTCTCATCATTAATCACCGTATTGTTTTCATCCTCAGAAACCTCAGGATCTCCCACTGGAACATATTCATATTCTGGGTTAAAAATTATATCTCATCACTCTACAATATCCCTATCATTCCCACAATAATGATTTTCGGCTCATGCATCCAAAGTTTCCTTAATTCTTCCTTGGATTACTTCTTCTATTTCTTCTCTCTCAGCTTCAAGTCTTTTTCTTTTCAAAAGTTTTAGATAATTTCCATACCGACCTAAAAGCCTCTTAACTATATTATCTCCAAAGATTTCCACACGAAGTGGACCTTTTGCCTCATCCAATATTTTCTCATATTTATATCATTCTGGCTTTTCTTTCTTAAAGTCTCTAAACCTGTTAAATACTGAAATTATCTCATTATCTGAATATTTATTGAATACTTGATCTACAATTCTCTTTCATTCTTCTTTGTTCTTTCACTTATTCACATTTTCTATCCAATTCAAAAATTCAATAAACTCACTATGTCCCATTTCTTGGATCCTAGCTTTTTTCTCACGATAAAGTTGAGAAAATTCATGTGGTTGTGGTCATTCTCCAGGTCATTTTTTTGCCATTGTTTATTCTAAAAAAATTTAAAATCTTCACCCAAGAACAATTATAAACAAAACAGCACAAAAGTCAAATTAAAATCATTTTACTAAAACTCACTATTTGAATTGACTCTATGAAAATATATAATCAGTCTGACATTTTATTCCATTTACATTAAAAAATGCCAAAACGAGTAAAAATTACACTGTATGTTATCCTAATTTTAGCCATAATCGCTGTCGTTTGGCTTATGTTTTGACAAACAAATCTAAAAGAAACACCTATTGATACAAATACAGAAGCCTTAACATGAGAAGAAGTTATAGAAAGCTGAGACACAGTCGAATTAGAATTACAAAATTCTACTTTCGAAGAAGATGTAATGAAAGATTTGGAATGATTTTTCAACGATAATAATTGATACAAAGATGTTGAATGAGAATACTGATTTACAAACCCAGAAAATTAATAATGCAAAAAATATTTTGGAATAAATCTAAAAAAAATATTTTACGTAAATTTGAAAATGAAGAAAAGGTTTTTCACATTATTCCAGACAAAGATACAAATATAAAATTTTGAGCTATAGTTAAAAATAGTCAAATTTCATTCAATTTTGATATTCAAAACGAGAATACAGATATTGAATGCTATTTCCTGATTCCTGCTATTGAAAAACAGAATGTAAAGCTAGATATCAACACACATTTCAAAGTAAGCAATACAAAAGTATGAATCAATGTTACCGCATTAGCTTCAGATAAGGCATCAATCACATTAAACGGGAATTTACATATCAAAAAGTGAATTAAAAATGTAGAAGCCAAACTGTATGAGGAGACTCTTCTTCTCTGAAATGCGAAATATATTTCACTCATCCCATGACTAAGAGTCGATTCTCCTGACGTAAAAGCTTCTCATTGAGCCAAAATTCAACGCATAAGTCCAGAAAGATTATTCTATATGCAAAGTCGTGGGTTATCCAAGGAGAAAGCCATAAATATGATTATCAGTTCATATTCAGAACAAATTGTGAGCAAATTAGAACTTGATGAAAAATGAAAGAAAGAATTTTATTCCATGATACAATAATCATGCAAAAATACTTTGATTTACTACTCGAATTACTCCGACCAGAAGAGGATGATTCTATAGTTGAAGAAAAGAAAAAGCTGTCAGCTACAGCAAAAAAATTAGAAGAAAGATGAGATAAAAATCTAAAAATTGCACATAAAGTCTGATTTATATTCGAGGCTTATGAAGACTTATTAAATGAAAAGATTACACTTGATGAATTTTTAGCTACATGAGATATTACAAGCAAAAGAAGTATTTCAAAAACGGATAAATCTTCTATTGAAACTTTGAATTGAATAATTGAATGAAAAAACGATGATGAAAATACTCTATATATTCTCGACTATATCAGCTTTGCAAATATTGCAAATAACGATAAAAAAGTTATTCAAAACTGGGCAAAAAATCACAACTGTGAATTAGTATTCTGATAATATTTATTTACTAAATAATATAATCATGTCTGACTGTATTTTCTGTAAAATTGCTAATGGAGAATCTCCATGTTTCAAAATTTGGGAGAATGATGAATTCATCGCATTTCTAGACATCATGCCAAACGTAAAATGACAAACATTAATCATTCCAAAAAAACATTATGATTCAGATTTATTTCAGATTGATGATGCAGATTTCTATAAAAGACTGATGTCTGCCACAAAAGAAGTAATCGATATGCTCAAAAAAAGTCTGAAAGTCCAACGTGTATGAATGATTATGGAATGAATGTGAGTCAACCATCTTCATTTAAAACTTTATCCAATGTATGGATTGGGAGAAAATTGGGAAGTAAACGAATGTCCATGACACGTATTTTTCGATAAATATCCATGATATCTGACTACTCAAATGTGAGATCAAGCTAACATGGAAGAACTTTGAGAAATTCAAGTTCAAATCACAAATTCAGCAGCATTAAATTAACCGAATAAGAATACAAAACTAATAAAGCCGACACTAAAAATGTCGGTTTTTTATAACCAATAGTTATCAAAAAAAAATATAACACGCATCAAGTCAATAAAAAGCACATTCAACTTTTAAATTAGGCAAAGAAATAGAGAAAAAGTACCCGATTTTTTGCATTTTTTCTTTTTTGTGAATATAATTAGCTACCAGTTTATATCAAATAACTTATTGAATGTATCAAACTTTAGATGAACTAGAATATGTGCTTTCACAACCAAAAAAAAGATTTTACAAATTTTCACAGATTTTCAAAGAATTAAAAGTTCTATGATTAATTTTTACCATACTTTTCTTATTAACATATCTTGTAACAAACGCACAATTAATTATCGATAATTTTAATGATCACTTCTCTCCGAATGAAGTACAATGAATTTCTGAAAATGACATAAACTCATCATTTAACTGAAATCACTGATCTGCCGAAGATGTTGAAAATCTTATACAACAATATGAATGAATTATCTGAATACAACAAGAGATAACCACTGATATGGATCATTACTTACAACAAAACTTAGATAGCTATGATTTTTCATTTAATTTATTACCACCAACTAATAGATTAATTATTCCCACAATCAATTTAGATGTTCCTTTAGTAGAAAGTACGGTGTCCACATATAAAAATTTCACAGAAACAAGTTTCGACTCTGACTTAGAAAATTGAGTAGTAAAATATCCAACAACACCTAATCCATGAGAATGAGGAAATGCCTTCTTCTTTGGACATACATCACAAGAATATCGGAAAAAAAATCCATATTGAACTGTTTTTCGTAATATACCTCAACTTAAAGAAAATGATAAAATTCAGGTTGTACGAGAATGAGTATTGTATGAATACAAAGTATTAAAAACCGTAGTAGTTAGACCAAAAGATGTAAACGATACATATGTAAAATTTTGAGAAGAATGAAAAGAATATATCACACTAATGTGATGTTATCCTATTGGAAGGACAGACAAAAGAATGATGATTTTTGCAGAAAGAATTTAATTTTTACTCCTTAATTTTTCATCATGATACCATTTATTAGCGAATTCGAATTCAATATTATACTACGAATTCTTATCACAATTTATTGAACTATAGGAATTTGAAATTTTTTAGCACGTACTGCAGATCCAAGAATAGATGATGATGCTGAAATTTTCAAACTTAACAAATGGAACTATATATTTTGGCTAATATCTTCCCTACTATTCTTTTTCTTCTGAATCTCTGAATTTAAAAATGAAACTTTAATATATTTAACTGTTATAGAAATTATTATACTTATCATATCTTATATGTATCTTCTACTATCTATAGAAATGCAAAACTCAAAACAGAGAAAAAAAATCAAGGAAATGAAAAAAGAAAAATCACAGCTGGAAAAATGATACTAATACTGCTGCAACCTAAATATTCTATCATCGATACTAGGATGAGAATCCCATATCGATGTTTTTGTTTTTATACCATTTGCTGCATAACTTTTAGTTCAATATCTAGTCCTGATAATTCTTCAATTTAAAATTTTAGGATCTGCTATAAAAAATGATGAGATTCAAGTATTAGCCTTAGCCACGTATGAATCACTTGAAATTTTTCTTAAAGCTGAAATCATTGACTGATTATCCCTCGTTAACTCCACAGATCATAAATCTGCCATATACTCCCTCTTACGAGATATAGCGAGTCTAATCAAAGGATAAACCAAATATCAAAGAGCCAAAAAAGCAAATCAAAATATGAGCAATCAATTTCCTTTTCTTGAAGAATTATCCGACGAATTCGATCATCAATAATACATAGACCTAACAAGATATTCACCAACCAAAGTTACGACTCACACAAATACATAAGCCACATACATCAACAAAGAATCCTTATTTATCAAATGTGTCAATTCATGACCAGCAACTGCCTCTATTTCATTTTTATTTAAATTTTGTAATAAGCCAGAAGTAAAAGCTATCCACGAATCGTCCTTCTTCCATCATGTTGCAAATGCATTCATTCACTGTTCTTCCATTATAGCAATCTTTGGCATTGGTAATCATTTTGTAATACACAAGTTTTCAACCAAGTTATATAATTCAGGATTATCCTTTCTTGTAATAGCTTTCGCTCCAGACAATCCAAACATTATATCCTTTTGCAAGAGAAATGACACAATTCACCGGATTCCTATACCTATTATAACCCATGGAAAATAGCTCAACATCATACCCCATCATTCCTCCCATGAGCCATTATTTGTAAAAAAGAAGGTAAAAACAACCCAAAAAATCAAAAGCAAAAAAACAGGGAAAAGGACCATCAGCAAAACCGTTTTCCTTTGGTTCTCCGCTTTAAAACTTTGCATTCACTGGTATACCATAATTATTAACTTTATATAAAGAACAATTTAAATACTATTTATATAGTCTGAAAAAACAATAAAAAAAAGCGAGTCTCCTAACTCGCTCAAGATATGTAAACCAAGTTTAATTAATCAAATTTAACTTTCGGAGCCTTCTTTGCTTCTTCAAGTCCCTCAAAATAATCTTTGGGCTCTTTATGAAACAATACGTTTGCAGGAAATTGTTTGATTAATGTATTATATTCTCTCGTCGCAGCATTGAAATATCTTCTTGCTGATGCAATTTTATTTTCAATATCAGATAATTCTGATTGTAAATTTAAGAAATTTTCATTAGCTTTTAACTCTGGATAGGCCTCAGATAATGCAAACAAGGATTTCAATGAAGTAGTAAGCATATTATCAGCCTCAGCCTTAGATTTTACATCTGTAGCCGTAGCAAACTTATTTCTAGCTTCTATAACTTCTTTAAAAGTATCTTTTTCATGTTTAGCATATCATTTTACAGTTTCTACCAAATTATCTACTAAATCAAATCTCATTCTCAATTGTACATCAATATCTGACCATGCATTACCTACAGTTTCCTCTAAACCAACAATTTTATTATTTAAACTAATGTAATAAATAATGGCCAACACAACAAGTCACAAGATAACCAACAAAATCGTCATTTTTTTATTTTATGAAATAAAACTGAATAAATTATACTTAAAAATCCATGGAAATGCAAATAATTAGAAACTTTTTACAAATCTGAGATCTCCATTTGTGAAATATCTAATATCTCTAATTCCATACTTCATCGCAGCTATTCTATTAATTCACATTCAAAAAGCAAATCCTGTCCATCATTCACTAACATCAACTCCTGCAGCTTTCAATACATTTTCATGAACCATTCCAGCTCACAAAATTTCAATCCATTTAGATTTTGTCTTTTCTCAAGTTTTAGGATCTATCATTTCATATCTAGCATCAATTTCGAATCCTGGTTCTGTGAATGGAAAAAATGCTGGTCTCATCCTAATCTCTACTTCTTTTTTAAGTATAGCTGAAAGGAATGTAGTTATAATACTTTTGAAATTAGCAATAGAAATATCCTTATCTACGTAAAGTCATTCCAATTGATAGAACATTGTATCATGAGTAGCATCCATTTCATCGAAACGATAACATCTTCATGGAATTACAGCTTTCATTGGAAGTCCATACTTTCTAATCAAGAAATTCTGACCTGACGAAGTATGAGTTCTCAAAACAAAAGGCTCTCATCTATGGTCTTTCTTGTCCACATAAATCGTATCGTGCATTTCAGTGGCAGGATGTGTAATAGGAATATTCACTGACTCAAAGTTTTCAAATTTAGTAACTATATCCGTAGAATTATCTACTATAAATCCAAGAGACTGAGCAATATTTTCTACTTCTCTTCTAGTTTTTGCGAGCAAATTATAATATCATTGATCCAACTTTGCTCCAGGCAAGGAAATATCTACCAAATCTTTTTCTAACATTTCATTGATAGCAGCAGAAGACATTTCAGAGCTTTTCTTTTCATAAGCAGATTCCAAAGCCGTTTTAAGAGCAGAAAGCTGTTGTCACTTCTCTCTTTTTTCTTCAGGAGAAAGACTACCCATCAATTTAAATTCAGCAGACAAAAGTCATTTCTTACCCAAATATTTCTGAAACCACTCTTCCATAGCTCCAACGCTTCCTACCTGCTCTAATTCTCCGAGAATCACATTTTGATTCAACATTATTTTTCATATGAAATAATAAATCTAATTTTAATTTTAGCGTTACATTTTACTTTTTCAACCTAATTTAAATACTCACTTAATCTCTCTACTACTCTATCTTTTCACATTACACACATTAATGAAAATAAGTCTGGAGTCTGTTTTGCATTACATAATTGAATACGCAAGAACATTGCTAAATCTCCGGCTTTTCCTACATATCATCACTCTTTAAATTCTGCATTATTAGCAGCATAACCAAATCTTTTTCAGATTTCCTTAAGTTGTTCAAACCATCATAATGTATCCACTCATTCTAATTTCACTTCCTCAATATACGTACGAACGAAATCTTGTAACTTTAAAAAATTTTCATTCTCAGATAATAAAAATTTTCTAATTTCTGCTCATTTTCCCCAATTTTCATCATCAAAGAAAAGAACTTGATTTTTCACATCCAGATAAACTGTAAATCTTTTTGGATCTTTCTCAGTATGACGTTCAATATTCATAGCTGATCTATAATATTCCGGATTAGATTTCAAAAGTTCAGCAAATTCAATATCAAATCATTCAGCCCACTCTAATACCTCGTCAAATAATCTATCTGTAGATATAGCTGAAAGATATTGGTTATTTATCCATTGTAATTTAGTTTCATCAAAAAGTGGAGCAGCTACTCACATTTTATGAAGCTCAAAATTAAATTCAGAAAGCGGAGCTAATTGATTTTCTTTTCTCCAATCTTCAAATGAAGAACTAGCTAAAGTCAAAATATAATCCATTAATCATTGAACAGAATATCACCTTTCAAATAAAATTCTTACGTCTGCCTCTGGATCATGCCTTTTACTCAATTTTCTTTTCTTACCTTCATCCAACTTTGAAATCGGAGCTATATGACAATATTTTGGCACCGTCAATCAAAATGCTTGAAATAATTGTAAATGAAGAGGAACTGAAGTAAGCCATTCATCTCACCTCATCACGAGAGATGTTCTCATCAAAGTATCATCAACTATATGAGCTAAATGATAAGTTGGCAATCCATCTCACTTAAGAATTACAATATCATTATAATTATCTATCATAGAAACTACTCATCTAAGTTCATCAGAAAAAATAATTTTTTTTGTTAAATCTGCAGGAGAACGAAATCTGATTACTGAAAAGCTATCTCACATTTCATGAAATTTAGTAATAGCTTCATCTGGAGAAAATTTACGATATTTGGAAAATTCTCAATAAATTC
>Ga0247609_10006032_pt1 | contig 11745 bp, 10 predicted proteins | sample 172DNAGHGlowgp2_FD_193487 | JGI IMG/M metagenome (GOLD analysis project Ga0247609, IMG submission 193487) | Sheep rumen microbial communities from Palmerston North, Manawatu-Wanganui, New Zealand - 1728 DNA GHGlow gp2 | ecosystem: Host-associated > Mammals > Digestive system > Stomach > Rumen ... | reverse complement strand
AGGCAGAATCGCGTTTTAAAGAAAAAAATATGCGAACTATTATTTTTATTGATGAAATAGGAAAAGTTACAAATGAGGATTCTCCTATAACAAAAAATATACATGATTTTTTAAAGACTTGTTCTAAAAAATATCATTGTACTGTTTTTGGGGCAACAAATTCTCCTCTTGAAATGAAGTTACCCCTGACAGGTTCAAAATCGGTATTTCCGTACAAAATATCTTTAGATCCTCCAAATAAGGAAAATAAATCAAGAATTTTAGAATATTATTTATATGACAGACTTCCAAAAGATACTGATTATAATAAAATGGCTGAATATATGGATAGTATAGAACAAAAAAAAGGAAGATATTTTAATATTTCTCAAATCAAACAAACCGTCGGAGTAAACGGATATACAAAGGATCTTGTAACTGATGACGTTTATAAGGAAATTGATACAATGCTTCCGGCGATAGATACCTCAAGTATGGAAAAATATAAAAAAGAAGTAAAAACTCTCATCGAACATGAAGTAAAGGAATAATTTTGATAAGTAGTATTTCTGCAAAGATTAAAACAGACTGGGCAAATCCGCAAAAAAGAGAACAATATAAAAACCGCGGAATAATTGGTTGTGCTGCATTAGTCGGAGCAGGCTCACAGGTAAAATATTGTTTAAAAGATTATAATGAACGTTTAGAGCATGTTGATCGTCAATATAAAGTGTATCAAAAAGTAAAAGAAAATCCTGAAATTTACAAGTTCAGACAGGATATGCTGATAAAAGTTAGTGACAGGGGAGTAAGAGTTGCAAAGGAATTGCCGTCGGCATCATCAAATGCTGTAATGTTTATATCAAATTCCAAGGATTATGCTGAACATGTTATAGATTGGCTAATGGCTAAAAGTATGTCCAGATATATTAAAATGGATACGGAAAAATTGGATTTGCTTGATGTTCTTGAAGCTTGTGAAGGAACTAAAGAACCAAACAAATGGACTTTTGTATATGCAAAAAATATGGAAAATATGATAGATCGTTCAAAATCCGATGATTCTATTGTTGAATCAATGAAGGATATTATGACTTCGTGTGCTGAAGATTTCCATTCAACCTTACTTTTTTCTACTGATAATCCTGAAAAATTGGATAAGATTGCTCTTCAGCAACATAGAGTTAATGAAAGCTTTGACTTAAGAGGAATAAAAGAATCTGATTTCTTTCAGTTTAAAATAAGTGATCGTGAACATGAAAAATTATTAAAGATGAAAAGCAGATTAAAAAAAGACAGATTTAAGATATTCGCAAAACCAATGGCTCTCGGAGCTATTGTGGCAGGAACAATAGGGGCCGGAGTGAATTATCTTTACAGGAGTATAAAAAATGCAAATAAACAACATAACCAATAGTAATTTTGTAAAGAATGATGTTAAAGTAACAAAAAGAGCATCTTATATGCAACAAAAAAATGTTAACCAAAAAGATGTTTTTCAAAAAAGTCTCGCCTTTAAAGGAATAAAATTGCCGTCAGGGGAGTATGATATCAATGCTGTTCGTTATGCTAAAAAAGTAGTCGCACAGGGTGGTGACGGATGGAAAAATCGTTTATATGAAAAAATCTATAAAAGGGAAAAGGATTCTCATGGTCCTATTTTGTCAAAAGGTATGGCAAAAGCAGGTAAAACCTTGGACAGGGTGAATGTTGATATTATCACTTTAGGCTTGGGTGAAGTATTTTTCTATTTGAGAAACTTATCTGATAAGCAAGTTGCAAAAGATGAAGTTTTAAAGATGACTAAAATAGTAAATGATGTAAAACACAGGAAATTAAAAGAAGATGCTGCAGTAATCAAAAAAACCGAACAAGTGACTATGCGTATGCTTGAATACAAAAAAGATGTAAATACTGCAAAAGATATGAAAATAAAACCGGAATTGCTAGATTTGCTTCAGAGAAAAAGAGAGGGACGACCTACGGCAATGCCTAATAATGTAATGTTTTACAGTAAGGAAGATGTTATAAATAATGATTTAATAAATTGGACAAAAGAAAACGCAAATGCAAATGTAAAAACAGTTGATTTAAAAGAAGATGATTTATTAGAGGTTTTGGAAAAGGCAGAAAAAGATTATAAGGAAACAGGGGATTGGAATTTAATCCATGCAAAGAATATGGAGGATTTAATCAACCCTGAAAAATCGGATAATACAACTATTGAAACAATGAAGGATATTATGGGTGCTGTTGCAGAAGATTACCATTCAACGATAATATTTTCTACAAAAAACCCTGAAAAACTGGATTATATAGCACTTCAACCTCATAGGGTAAAAACTTTGGATTTATCAAACATAAAAAGTCCTAAAACAATGTGCCTTGAAGATGCGAAGGAAAGAGTTCATAATCCTGAAAATATAAGAGAAAATCCTTTGGGAGTTATAAATGACATTTTGTTTATTGCAAACGGTCATACAAACAAAGAACTTGAATGGGAATTTTCATTATCTGATAACGTGTATCGTGATGTCAGAAATAATGTACTTGAAAAATTTGTAAAAGAAGATAACCCTGAAGGTTTAGAATATATGAGTATTTTTAATAAAGCGTATCATAATTTAATATAATTAAAAAGAAATTATACATAAAGTACATTTCTGATATTATGTATAATTCTCTTAAAATATTCCGGAATTATTAATATCAAGATATGATTATAAAATACCTTCCATCATATCACACAGGGAGAGTTGAGCAACTCTTTTAGGTGTAGAATAAGAAGTTCCTCCAAAATTTCTTCCTATAAGTTTTTTTGTTTTCCGGTTTACAGGTAAATCAACACTATCTGTACCGGTTACATTTATTCCCAAAATTTTGCCGTTTTCATCTTTTACAGGAACAGCGTTGTAATTACGACAGTCATAATGTTGGGTAAATATAGAATTTCTTGAACAAGAATCTTTTGCAATTTTTCCGTTTACCAAAGAGCCTACCCCTTCAACTCCTTCAACAGCAAGTCTGTCATTAACAACTCTTGCAGCTTTATTTACATCATTTCCTGCACTCATTAAAATTCTGGTACCTTTTGATGAAATATTTTCAAGAACAGGTTTGATATCTTTGAGATAATAACTATTTGAAACAAATTCTTTTTGAACTTTACCTGATTCATTTAATACTTTGTCTATAATAACAGGGAAATCTTCAGACACGGAAATGTAGTCTACCTTTTTTCCGTTTTCCATTTGTTGTTCCAGTTCTTTAAAGCGTTTTACTTCAAGATTTATAGGAAGTTTACCTCTATATTTTATTTGTTCATACAGACCTTTTTTATGTTCTAAGCGTTCTACGGTTGCAAACGGATTAAACCGTTTTACAAATGCCTCCATCATTTCACCATGTGTAACTCCTCTCGGACTGAAAAATTGATCAAAAATAACAATAGTTTTTGGTTCTAACTCTGCATCTTTTACATAAGCACCATCTTTATCAAGAATCCTTACCTGAATTTTACCATTTTTTCTCCCTTCTTCAAGAATATGGTATACTTTATTATCTTTAGGATTTGTCCACGTTACACGTTTATGACTGTCTATTATGTTTTTTGATGTTAATCTTTTTAAATCTTCAGGTGCAGCTTTTGAAAAAGTGTACATCATCTTATCACCCTTCATTTCCTTGAGGGCTATTTTATTAAGTTGTCGGGTAAGTTGACCTGTTTTACCGGCAAATCTTCCTTCGACAGATTTAGATATAATTCCACTTGTTGATGACACAATTGACATAGCACACCATTTCTTACTTATAAGAAAAACTATTAATAACAATAATTGCCTTTAAATTAAGAATTTTATTAAAATTGTTACATATTATGTAACATATATTATTCGACTGAAACATTCCGTTATGTAGAATTTATAAGTACATTATGGGATAATTCTAATGAACAATGTTTTATCAAGGATAAGTTTTACATATATATACAATTATTTTAAACAACTCCTGCTTTTAAAATATCGTGAATATGAACAACTCCGATAGGCTTATTATCGTCATTGACGACAGGCAGGGTTGTAATAGAGTATTTTTCCATTAGGTGTAGTGCTCTGGCAGCAAAATCGTCTTTAAGCATGGTTTTAGGATTGACAGTCATAACATCTTTTGCGAGTAAATTTTTTATATCAGAATATTTCAAAACAGTTCTTCTTATGTCACCATCAGTAAGCATACCTGATAATCTTCCGGATTTGTCCGTTATCATAGCCATACCGAGTTTATAATCTGTAATCAATTTGATTAAATCCGTAAATTTTGTATCTTCTCCGGCAACAGGTAATTTTCTGTCTTTATCAGACATCATTAAATCTTCGACTCTGAATTTAATTCCTTTACCTAATGCACCACCCGGATGGTAGATAAGAAAATCTTCTGCCGTAAATCCACGTTTTTCAAGCAAACAAACAGCCAGTGCATCACCCATAGCAAGGGTTGCAGTTGTACTTGCAGTCGGTGCTTTACCAAGAGGACAAGCTTCTCTTTCAACAGAAATATCAAGCACACATTCTCCTGATTTTGCAAGTGTTGAAGATAAATTACCTGTCATTGATATGATAGGAACACCGAATCTTTTTATTAATGGTAAAAGATTTAATAACTCTTGTGTTTCACCACTGTTTGATATAGCAATAACAATATCATCTCTTGTTATTATGCCGCTATCACCATGGGTACTTTCTGCGGGGTGTAGGAAATATGACGGAGTTCCGGTAGAGGTTAATGTTGCAGCTATCTTTTTCCCTATTAATCCTGATTTTCCCATCCCGGTTATTATAATTCTTCCTTTGCAGTTGTACATAAGCTCAATTGCTCTGTCAAAATCAGGTCCTAAAGAATTTTTTAATCTTAAAATTGCATTTGCTTCTATATCAAATACTTCTGATGCTACCTTAACTATATCAATCACTTTCATATATACCCCTATTTTTATGAATATTATACATCAAAATATTTTTATATAAAATTATAATTTATATTTTTAAAATCCGGTTCTAATTGCATTTTTGCCAAATTTTTTTTCAATATTTTCAATACATTGATTTAAATTATTTTCTTTTTCCCCATCAGTATCGAATAAAGATAATTGTTCCCCTTCAAATGAAAGTTTATCCAGTATAACTCCTGTGCTTCTGTACATCACTCCCGGTTTATACAATCTAGTTAATATTAAATTAACGAATTTTTGCAGAGTCAACTCCAAAGAAGTTGGTTTAATCAGTATTTCTTTATCATATAGAGTGGCAAAGTCTTTAGTTCTTAAAAGAACGCCTATTGAAGAACATTTCCCTTTATGATAACGAAGTCTTGAGCAGGCACTATGTAAATGTCTTGATATTTCCATTTTTATGATATTCAAATCATCAGAAAAAGAACCATCACATATAGAAGATGTATCTTGTATGGATTTGGGAGGTTCAAATTTATTATTTACTTTTGAAATACATTCCCCTAAAAGTTCATGTCTTAATTCAACACCGTTTACTCCCAATTTGGTTTTTATCCAGGAATCTTCTTTTTGTATAAATTCTGAAGCCAGAAGAATCCCGTTTCTTTTGAGGGTTAGGGCATTTGCTCTGCCTATTCCGCATATTTCTTCTATTTCTGTTTGGGATAAAACATCAATAATATCATTTACCCCTATTTTAAAGAAACCATCCGTTTTTTTAGCTTTATCACTTGCTAATTTTGCAAGAGTTTTTGAGTAACTCAACCCAATAGATACGGGAATATCAGTCTTTTCATGAATAGTTTGTCTTATATCAAGACAAATTTCTTCATAACTTTTATTAAACAATTTTTGTGTTCCTGTTAAATCAATATAGGCTTCATCTACCGAAACAATTTCGATATCAGGACTGTAATCATTAAGACAGTCCATTACACGTTTAGAATAATCGTGATATTTTTTATGGTCAGCAACTATGTAATTTGCTTCAGGAAATTCTTTTTTTGCCATAAAAAACGGCATACCCATTCTGACACCAAGCTGTTTTGCTTCTTTTGAACGTGATACAACACACCCGTTTCTACCTGATATAACACAGGTTGGAGTATTTTTATATCCGGTGTCGTCTGCCTGTTCGCAAGATACAAAAAAAGAATCACAATCTACTAATGCAATTACATGTTTTATCATTACTATATTATTACATAAGGTATAATTTTTAGGCAACTTTTAAAATTCAAAGGTTACTAAAATTATTTCGGTAATCTTGTATATAGTTACTAAATTTCATCAATATTACCCAATAGTATGCATATTATCAAAAATTTCTTTTCTTTGAACCCAGGCTTCCATATCCATCTTGCGACATTCTTCCTTTAGTAAAACCTGAAATTCCTGAAGGGTTTTATTTGATTTAGAAATATCACATAACATAAACATCACAAAATGCCCCTGCATAAGTGTTTGTTTTATATCTTCTATATTTACCTGACATTCTGCCAAAAGAGTTGCAACCTTTGCTACAATACCAACTTTATCAGCTCCCGATACCGTTATTATTATTTTATCATTTGAGTCCATATACACCTCACTCTAATTCATAAGTAAATTATCTGAAAACATTATTTCAATGTCAATGAAAAATGAGATTTTATTACATATACTTAAATATTATAGTCTGCAAATGTAGATATATGTTATATACAACATATTCGTGAATACTCACAGTTGCAGTTATTCGGAAAACTAAAATTTTTAGGTTCAAATTTTTGTATTCTATCACACAATTTTATCAAAAGAGCTTCATATTCCCTTTTCAAATTGATATTATACTCAATTTTTATATCGATTTTATTTTTTAAATCAATATATATAAAGGTTAGAGAGTTAAATTCTTTCATAATATCTTCACACAATAAACAGTATGTCATTGTTTGGAAATCGAAGGTCATGTCTTTTTGTATTTTACCGGTTTTATAATCGAGAATATAAATATTTTCGCCGGATTTTACCAGTGCATCAAGCCTTCCGCCTATCCAATATTTATCAAGTTTTCTTATGATGTTTTTTTCAATATATATCGGCTCGTAGTTAAAATACTCATTATTTTTTAAATAATCCCAATATTCTTTTTCTTTCAGGGTTAAAACATTTTCGAATTTATTAATATTTTCACCCTTCAAATAATATGATGCAAGTGCATGGATGTTTTTCCCCACGGAAAAATTTTTATCGAGAACCGGTATAGAAATCTGTTCAGCATATTTTCTGTAAAATTTCATTGGACATTCCGAAAATATATGAAACATATTTGGATAAAAAACCCCGATATCTTGCATTAAATGACCTCTATATATTTATAATCAGGCATTTCTTTTAGTTTTCTTTCAATTTCATCAAACGAAATAAGCCCCTCTGTTGCCCCGAAACTTGAAACAACCGATGCGGACATTACAGATGCGTACATTAGTGACTTTCCGATATCAAAATGCGTCCGTCCCATAGTGGCACAAAAAGTTGATGCAAAGGCGTCCCCTGCACCAAGAGTTGACACCACATCAGACGGATATGTAGGGCAATAAAAGAATTTTTTTCCGGTATATGCATACGCACCTTTCTTGCCGTCCGTTATTACAATAATTTGATAATCAGCAACTTTAAGTTTTTTAAGCATTTCTTTTATATCAGAGTGGATAATTTCATCAGAAAAACGTTCTGTTTTTGTATCAGGTCTGACTGAAATCCCTGTACACATTGTTGCTTCTTCCTTGTTCATAACAACTACATTTGATGTACATAATATTTTTTTTATATCTTCAAAACCTTTTTTCAAACTGGTTGTTCCTGCATTGAAGAAAACTCTGATGTCATTTTTATGAGCAAAATTAACCAGAGGTTCAAGAATTTTATTTGAATCTCCGTTAAGAGGTGCAATATAAAGCATATCGGCATCTTTGAGCGCATCAAAGTTTATGTCCTTGATGTCAATAAGAGCATTTGCACCACGATTAGCAAGAACGGTTCTATCCCCCTGAAAACTAACAAGTATAATAGAAAATCCCGTCGAAAGCGATTTATCCTGAATAATATAATCAAGGTTTACATTTGTTTTTTCAAATGCTTTAAGAATACCTGAAGAATAGATATCATCTCCTATTTTAAATATTGCAGATGTGTCGTAACCAAGATTTGCAAAATTCATTGCAGTGTTTACTCCACCTCCGCCTAAATTTGATGAAAAATTAGACATATCTATTTTTGCGCCGTACGGATAACTCATAAAGTCAGCATTGCTGTCTTTTGTGCACACAGATACTATATTTGCCTTATCACATTCAACAAAAACATCCATTGTTGCACTGCCTATTGTAAAAACCTTTCTCATAACTTTCTCCGATTTTGTCATAACAATAAATATATTTTACAATAAAAAGAAAGTGTTCGCTTTGAACACTTTCTTATAAATCTTTTTCATATATTAAATCTTTATTTACCACTTAATTCAGAAGTAGCAAAGCTTGCAGCCACAGGATATGGAACACCTGCTTTTTCTGCGGCGTTGAACAATTTATCCGAATCTTCTGCTAATTGAGGATTTTTGATAATTGCATTTATATCATTTTCAATATTGTCCGTTTTGTTAATCTTATTCATTGAAACCATAGCTCTGCCGGCAGCTTCAGCACCCGGTGCAGCAGCAGCTTCTTTATAATCTTTATTTTCAGCTTTAGATGCTATAGTTTTTTCTTCTTTTACTTCCGGTTGAGATGTTCTTGCTACTTGTTGGGTAATCTTTACATCTGTTTTATTAATTTCGTTCATAATAACCCGTCTTTCTATTTAATAACTCTTTTATACTTTTTACGTTCTTTTATATAACGTACCAAAATTTTATTTTTTGCTAGTATGTAACAGAAAGTTTACAATAATTAATTCTAATGAGTCATGAAAAAATGTCAAATACATTGCATTATTTCAACAAAAAAGAGGGTTTTGTAAACCCTCTTTTGTTGAAAATAAACTAATACAATTAACATGTATATGTTGCGGAACTGACGCAGCTGCATGAAACAGCCCCACCTCCACCAAAGGAGGAAACAGTAGATGCAGTACTGAAGCTGCTTCCGCTATAAGCAACAGAACCTGCTGTTTCTGATGAATTTGATGCAGATATATAATTAGCGTACTGGCTATAATCAACATCTACTGACACTGAAAATTCACAACTGTCGTAACTGCCGCCACTAAAGAGTGACTCCACAACAGATGAATTATTATCGTATGCAACCGAGCCTGCGGTTTCACTGTCAATTGCGCTTAAAATCAAAGAACCAAACGGCTGCTCATTATTATTGTAATGTGATGTAAATCCAAGTGCCATTTATTTTAAATATCCTCTCTTTTATATAAACAAAATTTTTTGAGTCTGATTTCAGAGAAAATATTTTATTTTACATTCCTTAACATTAAATATATAAAACGCAATTTTTATGAGAAAAAATACTTTTTATAAATGTAAGGTTAGTTATTACAATTATTTGAAAGGTATATTTAGTTATGAATAAAAAATTCAAACTATAAAAAAGGTTGAAAAATAGTGTGTAAGTGTGTAAGTTGCGGTATGATATATACCGTTTTTTTTGCTTATTTTCCGTAGAACTAAAACATATAATTATGTATTTATTAATGTTTCCTGTATAATATAAGGGTAAGAAGAAAAGTATAGAAAGAAGAAATTCGGCTTTCGAGTAGCCGAAGAAAGAAGGAAAAAATGATACCGGAAACAAAGACTATGCAGCTTGAAATCGGGGGTAAAACAGTTACCGTAGAAACCGGCAAGTATGCACAATCCACTAATGGTAGTGTTACAGTCAGATGCGGTGATACAATGTTATTTGTTCACGCTGTAGTTAGTAAAGAACCAAGAGTTGGGATAGATTTCTTCCCGCTTTTAATTGATTATGAAGAAAGAATGTCATCAATAGGTCGTATTCCTGGCGGATATAACCGTTCAGAAGGAAAAGCAAGTGACAAGGCAATTCTTGTTTCTCGTTTGATAGATAGACCAATAAGACCTCTTTTTCCTAAAGGATATAGAAACGATATTCAAATCGTTGCACAATTATTCAGCTATGATCAGGAAAATCAACCTGATACATTAGCAATGTTGGGTGCATCTTGTGCTTTGATGCTAACGGGAGCTCCTTTTGAAGGCCCTATCGGTGCAGTTAGAGTTTCTCGTGATGAAAACGGGAATTTCATCGCTAACCCTACGCACGCACAAGCAAAAGCATCAGATCTTGATATCGTTGTAGCAGGTACTCACGATAGCGTTATCATGGTTGAAGCAGGCTGCAAATTCGTTACGGAAGATGATATTATGAATGCTGTTGCTTTCGCACAGGAAGAAATCAAAAAACAATGTGAAGCACAAGTTGAATTTGCAAAACAATGCGGGGTTGAAAAAGAAGAATTTGTTAACCCTTACGATACTTCAAGAATTGCTCAAATTATTGAAGAAACAGCAGGGGCTATGATTCACGATGCTTACCATAATTTTGACAGAGAATATCGTCAAAACAAACTGGAAGAAGCTAAAAATCTTGTTAAAGAAAAGATTGAAGCACTTCCTGAAGATGATTACATTAAACAAATTATTGAAGAGACAGGAATCGATTTTGTTGCGGAAGAATTTAAAGCAGCAGAGAAACACGTTATGCGTGCAATGATTCTTGATGAAGGTGTTCGTGCAGACGGACGTAAATATAACGAAGTAAGACCTATCTGGTGTGAAGTTGGGGTTATACCTAGAGCACATGGTTCTGCCGTATTCACTCGTGGTCAAACACAAATACTTTCAGTTGCAACCCTTGCAGGTCCTGCGATGAAGCAAGAACTTGACGGTGTTGATCCTCAAACTGAAAAAACTTATATGCACAAATACATCTTCCCGGGATTTTCCGTAGGTGAAGTAAAACCTTTAAGAGGGCCGGGCAGACGTGAAGTAGGTCATGGTAATTTAGCAGAAAGAGCAAATATTCCTGCACTTCCTACACCTGAAGAATTTGGTTACACAATCAGAGTAACCTCTGATGTATTGGAGTCAAACGGCTCCACATCAATGGGTTCAACTTGCGGAAGCTCAATGGCATTGATGAACGCAGGTGTTCCTGTTAAATGTATGATAGGTGGTGTCGCTATGGGTATGATTAAAGAAGAAGGTTACGAACCTGTTGTTCTTACTGATATCCAAGGTATAGAGGACTTCTTAGGCGATATGGACTTTAAAGTAACAGGTAATGATGACGGAATTACAGCACTTCAAATGGATATGAAGGCAAAGGGTATTCCGAATGATACATTACGTCGAGCTTTATTCCAAGCTAAAGAAGGCAGACTCCATATTTTAGGCGAAATGAGAAAAGTTATAACAGAACCGGGACCTATGTCACCATATGCTCCAAGCATAACGACCTTGACTATTCCGACAGAAGATATAGGTGCTGTAATAGGACCTGGTGGAAAACAAATCAGAGAAATCATTGACGCATCAGGTGCTGAAATTGATATTCAAGATAGTGGTGTTGTAACAATCACATCTAACGATCAGGAAGGTGCTCAAATCGCTATTAAGATGATTAAAGATATTACTTTCAAACCTGAAGTCGGTATGGTTCTAAAAGGTAAGGTTGTAAGAATTATCCCTATCGGAGCATTCGTTGAACTCGGTGGCGGAAAAGACGGTATGGTTCACATAT
>Ga0247609_10006031_pt1 | contig 11747 bp, 10 predicted proteins | sample 172DNAGHGlowgp2_FD_193487 | JGI IMG/M metagenome (GOLD analysis project Ga0247609, IMG submission 193487) | Sheep rumen microbial communities from Palmerston North, Manawatu-Wanganui, New Zealand - 1728 DNA GHGlow gp2 | ecosystem: Host-associated > Mammals > Digestive system > Stomach > Rumen ... | reverse complement strand
TCCGTCTTGCACTTCACAATCTCGCGGGCCAGGGCCTCCGGTATGTCGCAGTGGAAAGTCTTGGGCACCACGGTCAGCTGTGTAAGCTTTGCCATGGGCTTGATGCCCGGAATGATGGGGATGGTGATGCCGGCCTGGCGTGCCTGTTCCACGAAGTCGAAGTATTTCCGGTTGTCGAAGAACAACTGTGTCACGGCATACTGTGCGCCCAAATCCTGCTTCTCCTTCAGGTAGAGCATGTCGCGCTCCAGGTTAGGGGCCTCCTCGTGCTTCTCGGGATAGCAGGCCACACCGTAGTCGAAGGACCGTCCGGGGTTCTTGATGGGTGTGCCGTCGGCAAAGAAGCCCTCGTTGAACCGCTGCACCTGGCGTATCAGGTCGGTCGTATGGGCGTGTCCGCCGGGTGTGGGCACGAAGCGGCTGTCCTCCTTGGCCTTGTCGCCGCGCAGCAGCAGCAGGTCGTGGATGCCCAGGAACTGCAGGTCTATCAGCTCGTATTCTATGTCCTCTACCGTGGCGCCGCTGCAGATGACGTGTGGCTGCACGGGAATGTGGTAGCGCTGCTGTATGGCGGCGGCTATGGCGATGGTGCCGGGGCGGCGGCGCACGCGCAGCCGCTCAAACTGCCCGTTAGGCAGTTCGCGGTAGACGAACTCTGAGTGGTGCGTCGTGATGTTGATGAAGGCGGGCTCCAGTTCGGCCAGCTTGTCGATGTCGGCAAAGAGTTTGGCTGTGCCCGTCCCTTTCAGTGGTGGCAGCACCTCAAAGGAGAACTGCCGTTGACGTGTATGTTTGTTGATAATTTCTGTAACGCTCATCCGTATGGCTATTTGGAGTGCAAAGTTACGCTTTTTTTATAAGATAGAGGTGTTAAAGAAGTTAAAGGGAGTTAAAGGACGTTTGTTTTGGGGCGAATTTCGTATTTTTGCAACCGTTATGGAGAGAAAACAGATAACATTCGACACCTTTATCCGCAGTGTGATGGGTGTCATCATCGTGGTGGGCATTGTCATGCTGCTCAATCGGCTCAGCAGTGTGCTCGTCCCGTTCTTCCTGGCATGGCTGCTGGCCTACCTGCTGTTTCCGCTGGTGAAGTTCTTCCAGTACCGCTGCCGGCTCAAGTATCGCATTGTGGCCATCCTGCTGGCCATCCTGGTGGCCGGGGGCGTAGCCACGGGTGTCTTTATGCTCATGATACCGCCGATAATTATTGAAGGCGGGCGGGTGGCCGACCTCATTGTGCAGTACGTGCAGACCGACGAGACCATCAGCAGCATTCCCCGGCTGGTACAGCAGTATGTGCGCGACAATATAGATATTGAGCAGCTGAAGAAGCTGGTGACGCAGGACGGTTTTATTGAGACTGTCAAGAGCACGCTGCCCAAGGTGTGGGACGTCATTGCCCAAAGCATCAGCGTCGTGTCCAGCGTCTTCTCGCTGACGATGGTGGCTCTCTATACGCTGTTCATCCTCCTCGACTATGAGGAGCTGACCGGCGGCTGGGCTGGTCTGCTGCCCCGCCGCTACCGTCCCTTTGCCAAGCGGCTGGTGGCCGACGTTACTGAGGGCATGAACAAGTATTTCCGCGGACAGGCCATCGTGGCGCTCTGCGTCGGCGTGCTCTTCAGCATAGGCTTCATCATCATCGGCTTCCCCATGGCCGTGGCCCTGGGCATGTTTATCGGACTGCTTAACATGGTGCCCTACCTCCAGCTGGTGGGCTTTGTGCCGACCATCATCCTGGCCATTGTCAAGGCGGCCGACACGGGACAGAACTTCTGGATGATTCTGCTCATGGCGCTGTTGGTCTTTGCCATCGTGCAGGTTATTCAGGACACCATTCTCGTCCCCAAGATCATGGGGCAGGTCACGGGGCTCAACTCGGCCATCATCCTGCTCTCGCTCAGCATCTGGGGCTCGCTGCTCGGCATCCTGGGCATGATCATCGCCCTGCCCATGACCACGCTGCTCATCAACTACTACCAGAAGTATGTGATAAAAAGGAGTTAAGGAGATAGAGAGTTAAGGAGTTAAGACAAATGTTTTTTTGACTGCTTTTGTCCGCAGAGTTTTCTGAACTCAGAACTATTGTCTTAACTCCTTAACTCCTTAACTCCTCAACTCCTTAACTCCTTAACTCCTCAATAAATTACTTCTTAACCTTGTAAATCCGGAATGTCATGGCGGGCACTTCGTCGTTGAGGACGGCGTTCTTCTTGCCGGCCTCTACGCTGGCCGTGCCGGCCTTCGGCGTGATTTTCTCAGGCTGGTCCAGCGTGTTCTCGTCGTCCATCGAACCGCTGTGGCTCAGTGTCAGCGTCGTGGCCTTGCGCTCGCCCTTGATGCCCAGCAGGTTGATGCTGACGGCCTGGGCCTGCTTCGATGTGTTCACCACCTTAACAATAACCTCGCCTGTGGCCTTGTCGAAGACCGATGAGGCAAAGAGGCCGTCCTGACCCTCCTGGCCGGCAACGGGCTTGCCCGCCATGGTCAGCGGCAGCACGTTGGTGCCCTTGTTCATGGCATACATCTGTTGGACGTAGTAGCTCACCGACTTGAACATACGCAGGTTGTCGAACCAGATGGCATCGGGACGCCACTGCCAGCCCTCGACATGTGCAAAGAGGGGTGCGTAGGTAGCCATGTGTACCAGGTCGGCATTACGCTCGATACCCGTCATGTGGGCAGCCTCGTAGAGCGAGGTCTCAAAGTGGTTCCACTTCTTGCCCTTGCCGTGGCAGGCATACTCGCCGGCAAACACGCGGGGACCCTTGCGGTCGTAGACGTCGTAGCGCAGACCGTGGCTCAGGAACCACTCCTCGTTGCGGTAGTAGTGCTCGTCATAGAGGTCAACCTTCAGCTCCTTCATGCGGGGCTGCAGCAGGTCGAAGTCCCAGCCCTCGCTGTTAGGACCGGTAGTGCCAATAAGTTTGATGTTGGGGTATTCCTTGCGTATCTCGTCGCGGAACTTCTTCAGGCGCTCGGTGAACACCGGGCCGTAGCCGCCGTGCTTCTCGTCGTAGTCCCACTGCTCGTTGCCCACGCCGAGGAACTTCAGGTTGAAAGGCTCGGGGTGGCCCATCTCGGCACGCACCTTGCCCCACTCGGAGTCGGCGCTGCCGTTGGCAAACTCTATCAGGTCGAGGGCATCCTCAATATAGTCCTCCAGGTCGTCCATATCAACATGCACGCCCTTCTTCGTGGGGTCGGGGTTCTGGAACTGGCAGCTCAGTCCGCAAGAGATGACGGGCAGCGGCTCGCAGCCGAAGTCCTCGCAGAGCTGGAAGAACTCAAAGAAGCCCAGTCCGTAGCTCTGGAAGTAGTCGGGATAGAAACGATGGCCGAAGGTGTAGTGCCAGCGGTTCTCGTTCAGCGGGCGGTTCTCTACCGGGCCCACGCTGTTTTTCCACTGATAGCGACTTTCCAGGTCGGTGCCTTCGACAATGCAGCCGCCGGGGAAGCGGAACACGCCGGGCTTCATATCGCAGAGGGCCTGTGCCAGGTCGCGGCGCATGCCGTTCTCACGCCCCTTCCAGGTGTCGGTGGGGAACAGCGAGATGTGCTCCACGTCGGTCACCGCCTTCTTGCCGCCGAGGAAGATGCGCAGTGCGCCCTTCGGCTCCGTGCGGTTGGCTTTCAGCTCGGCCGTGTATTTCTTCCACTCCTTGCCGCTGACCTCGACGTTGGCCTTCACAAAGCGCTGGTCCTCGCCCATGGTGTCGTTGTCGACGAGGCTCACCTCAAGGGTCGAGGTGCCGCCCTCCGGACAGCGGGCCCATACTGAGAAGCGGTAGGTGGCTCCCTTCTTGGTGGCTATGCCGAAGAATCCCTCGTTCTCCAGACCGGTGAACTTATCGCGGTGGCCGGCGTAGGCGAGACGCACGTAGTGGGGGTTACGCTCGAAGGGACCGTCGTTTTTCACTTCAAACTTGCCGAAGGCGCGCCAGCCCATGAGGTGCTGTGGGAACTCAAACGAGCGGTTCTTCACCATCTCGGCATACAGACCGCCGTCGGCGGCGTAGTTGATGTCTTCAAAGAAGATGCCATACATGGTTGACTGAACGGGGGCGCCCAGTTTCGTGGTTTTCACGTCCATCACGTGGGTCTGGGCTGTGGCTGCCAGCGTGGTCGTCATGAGGGCTGCGCAGCAGAGTTTTTTTAATGTCATAATAATTAGTAGTTTTTGTAATTACTGGTTCTTGTGGTGCAAAATTAGTTAAAAAGTTGGGGAATTGCAAGGATTTTCAATTATTTCTTGTAATTTTGTAACAAAAATTTTGGATATTCACTTTTCAACATCTTAAAGCATGGAAGATATGAAGACAATTTTAGTGGCAGAAGATAACGACAGCAACTACATTCTGATGACTTACATCCTGAAGCGGCACTACCAGTTCCTGCGTGCCAAGAACGGCCAGGAGGCTGTCAATGCTGTGGAGGCTGGCGGCATCGACCTGGTGCTGATGGACGTGAAGATGCCCGTCATGGACGGTCTGGAGGCAACGGCCAAGATTAAGGAGGCCCACCCTGACCTGCCCGTCGTGGCTCTCACCGCCAATGCCTTCGAGAGCGACCGCCAGCTGGCTATGGCTGCCGGCTGCGATGCCTTCCTGTCGAAGCCCGTCAGCAGTGAGAAGTGCCTGGAAGTCATCAGCGAGCTGATAGGCCAATGATCGAGAGTATCGCTTTTATTGTTCTCGGCGTGGTGATGGTGCTCTGGGGTGCCGACCGTCTGACGGAGGGAGCCTCGGCACTGGCACGGCGTCTGCGCGTGCCCGAGATTGTCATCGGCCTGACCATCGTGGCTGCCGGCACGTCGGCTCCCGAACTGTTTGTCAGTCTGGTGTCGGCACTGAAAGACACGCCCGACATGGCTGTCGGCAATGTTGTAGGCAGCAACATCTTCAACACGCTGCTCATTGTGGGCTGTTCGGCCATGGTGGCTCCCATGGTGATTTCGGCCTCTACGGTGAAGAAAGATATTCCCTTTGCCGTTGGCGCGTCCATGCTGTTGCTGGGGGCCATCCTCATGGGCAGCGATATCAGCCGCCTCGACGGCTTGGTGCTCCTGGCCGGCTTCGTCGTGTTCATGGTCTACACCTTCCGGGTGGCCATGCAGAAGCCGACGGACGGCGGCGAGGCTGAGACGGTGCAGAAGCCTGCGGGCGTGTGGCTCAACCTGCTCTATGTGGTAGCCGGACTGGCCGGTCTTGTCCTGGGCAGCAACCTCTTTGTGGAGTCGGCCTCCGACGTGGCCCGACAGTTGGATGTCAGCGAGGGTGTCATCGGCCTGACCATCGTTGCCGGCGGTACGTCGCTGCCTGAGCTCGCCACCAGTGTGGTGGCAGCCCGCAAGGGACAGTCGGCCATAGCCATTGGCAATGTCATCGGCTCCAACGTCTTCAACATCCTGCTCATCCTGGGGCTCACGGCCACCATCAGTCCCATGGCGGTGCAGGGCATCACCGTTGTCGACCTTGCGGTCATGCTCGTCAGCGTTCTGCTGGTGTGGGGCTTTGCCTACACCAAGTACACCGTGGCCCGCTGGGAGGGTGCTGTGCTGACGGCGGGGTTCCTGGCCTATATGGGCTGGCTGATGTATAATCTCTGATAGGCGGTCATGGCATGCGTAGACTGTTGCTGTTGCTGAAAATCCTTGCCTGCATTTTTGTCTTTGTGGCCGTGCTGCTTGGCGTGGCTGTCTATCTGCTGAACAACAAGACCTTTCAAAACAAGGTACTGCAGCGGGTTACGGTGCTTCTGTCAGAGCGGCTGGGTACGAAGGTTACTGCCGACAGTGTCTATATCAACGTCTTTGGTCAGCAGGTAGAGCTCTATGGCGTTGACGTTGAAGACCAGCAGCAGCGCAAAATGCTGCAAATAAAAGAGTTGGGCGTAAGCGTCAATCTGATGGCACTGCGACGCGACGAGGTGCGAATAACCAACGTCAACCTGCGGGGCCTGCGGGCCTTGCTCATCAAGGCCGATGCCGACTCAACGGCTAACTATCAGTTTGTGCTCGACAGCCTGAAAAACAAGACGCCCAAGGCTGAATCAGACAATTCGGAACGGCAGAAACAGAAACGGAAATTATCGTTCGACGTCAATCGTGTTACTATTGACGACATCAGCCTACAGTATAATGACAATCACTTCCGCATGGGGCACCTCCGCTACCGACAAGGGATGGGAGGCAGGCGCCAGGCTGAAATACAGCAGTTGTTTACCAGTTGGAGGTCGCGGACAAAGAAAGGCGAGTTGGTGGATCATTCGGCCAGCCTCTCCACCTTATATTATAATGAGAAGGACGGCCTGCGACGCCTGAGTGTTGACAGCCTGCACTATAAGACCGACAACCACCGGCCGCGAAAGAACAAGGGACGCCCGAAACGGGGCTACTTCGATGCCGGCCATCTGGACATCAGTGCTACGCTCGAAGCCACCGTCGACCATCTGGGCCCCGACAGTCTGTCTGCCGCCATCAGTGCCAAGGCATTTGATACCGTTACCGGTATTGACCTGCGCAACATCTTCCTGACACTGAGGGCAAACAAACGGGTTGCCCATCTCAGCGACGTGATGGTGCAGCAGGGCTGGACTATCCTGAAGTTCAAGAAGGGCAGGGTCAACTTGCCCAGTAAGAAGGAGGGCCGCACATTGTCATACGCTACATCGACCATCGTGGGCTACGTAGTGTTGCAGGATATTTCGAGGCCCTTTGCACCCGTCTTGAAGAATTTCGTTCAACCGCTGCACCTGCTGACACGGATGAGTGGCGACAGCGACGGCATGACTTTCCGCCATGTCAAGGTCTATACCCCAGACAAGGCCGTGGTCATCAGGGCTGCTGGCAATATCCGTCATCTGAGAGAGGCCCGCGCCCTGGCCGTCAACTTCGATGTGTCTGAGATGCTGGCCCGTGGTAAGAGCAAGGAACGCATTATCAGTCAGTTTCCTGTGAAAAAACTGATGATGAAGCAGTTGCACGCCTTGGGCGACATCCGTTATACCGGCCATTTCAGCGTGCTTTGGCGCAAGGAGGTCTTTAGCGGACTATTGCGTACGCAGGTAGGCAATATCAACTTCAACCTCACCGTTGACGGAAACCAGAAGTATGTCTATGGCACGGCCAGTTCAGAGGCTATTCAGGTGGACAAGACCTTCGACCTGCCCAACATAGGTGTGGCCAACTGTCAGGCAGAGTTCAAAGTAGACATCTCAAAACAGCGGACGGCCAAGATGCGCCAGCTAAAAGGTGGCAAGCTGCCCATCGGCACTGCCAGCATCCATGTAGCCGAGGTGCGGTATAAAAAGATTCCCGTGCGTAACATCAGTATCGGTATCAATAGCGACGGTGCCGTTGCCGAGGGCTCTTTGAAAACCAATGGGCGCCACATGGACCTTTCCTGCAACTTCTCGTTCACCAACACCGACGAGATGAAGAAAATGAAGATAACAAAGCCGGGCATCAAGTTCCACAAACTGTCTGACGAGGACAAACAGAAGAAGGCTGAGGAAAAACTGCGGAAGAAGCAAGAAAAGGCTGAAGAGAAGCTGCGGAAAAAGCAGGAGAAGGCTGAGCGGAAACTGCAGAAGGAACAGGAGAAGGCTGAAGAAAAGCAGCGGAAGGAACAGGAAAAAGCCGAAAAGAAACGGCGGAAGGAGCAGGAAAAGGCTGAGAAGAAACTGAGGAAGGAGCAGGAGAAGCAGGCCCGCAAATAATCCCTTTCACCAAGAAAATAATAATAAATCACAAAAGATTGGCTGCATCTGTCATGGTGTAGTTTTTTTTTCGTATCTTTACACCGCATTATGGCATCAAAGCAGGGCAACAAACAATGAAACGAAATATGCTGAAGAAAACAATTCTACTACTAACATCCTGTCTGCTGATGCTGACCGTCAAGGCACAGCCGACAGCCACAAACATTCCTTCCGACTTCTGTTATGCCAAATGGATAGCGATGGATGCCGACTCTACCATCATCTTCCCGCATGTACACCTGCTAAAGGCAAAATCAGAACAGGGACGGTCGCTGAAGCAGTACCGCATGCCGGTGCTCTCGAAGACGGCGACGCTGACGAAGGGGAAAGTGCGCCGCGCCTGGGTCGAAATCTGCGGTCTGGGACAGTATGAACTTTTTGTCAATGGTCAGAAACAGGGCGCAGGCTTCCTGGCTCCCGGCTGGACGATGTACAACCGCCGTCTGCTCTATAACGAGATAGACGTCACGAAAGCCATTCAGGAACGCCGTGTCGCCATCGACGTGATGCTTGGCGGCGGTATGTACGACATTCCTACTCGCGGCTATCACAAGATGGCGGGGTCATGCGGTGCTCCCAAACTGCTCTTCTGCCTGCATGTGGAGTATGAGAACGGGAAGCGGGAGACCATCGTCAGCGACGAGACGTGGAGGGCCCGGCCTGGTAAGGTGCGCCACGCCAGTATATACAGTGGCGAATGGTATGACGCCACCTGCGAGGAGAAGTCGCAGCCTGTAGTGCTGACACGTCCCCACTGGGACGCCGTGTTGGAGAAACAGCAGGACGGTACCCTTGTGCATGTCAAACAGCGGTTGCCGATGGTGCAGATTGGCGACAGCCTCTACGACATGCGACAGAACTGTTCTGGTATCGTCAGCATCAGGGTGAAGGGGCAGCGCGGAAAGAACATCCGTCTGCGTCCTGCCGAACTGCTGAAGGACGGTCATGTCTTCCAGCGGGTTTCGCCCAACTATGAGTGGCGTTACACGCTGCGGGGCGACCGCGACGGCGAAACGTGGCAGCCACAGTTCACCTATAACGGTTTCCGCTATGTGGAGGTCGTGGCCGACGAGGGTGTGGAACTGTTGGAGATGACAGGTCTGCATACCACTACCGACACGCCTGAGGTGGGCAGTTTTGAGTGTAGCGACACGCTCTTCAACCAGATTCACACGCTCATCGACTGGGCCATCCGCAGCAATCTGGTGAGTATCACCACCGACTGCCCCACACGCGAGAAACTGGGGTGGCAGGAGCAGAACCACCTGATGGCCTACTCGATGATGTACCGCTACGACATGCGGGCGCTGATGAACAAGATTGCCGACGACCTGGCCGACTCTCAGCACGACGACGGAGCCATCCCGACGATAGCGCCGGAATACACCCGCTTCCAGGAAGGCAGCGGCTTCGAGGACACGCCCGAGTGGGGTGCCTCCTTCGTGCTCTGTCCGTGGTACACCTTCCTATGGTATGGCGACGACAGCGCCATGCGCCGCCACTACGCCGCCATGAAACGGTATATGGACTATCTGGCTTCACGGGCTGAGGGCGGCATCCTCGACTACGGTCTGGGCGACTGGTTCGACATCGGTCCTCAGCGGCCCGGCAAAGCCCAGCTTACCAGTGTGGCCTTCACGGCAACAGCCATGTACTATTACGAACTGCGTACCATGCAGCAGATAGCCCGGCATCTGAGCCATGATGCCGATGCAGACCGGTTTGCCGGAACCGCTGCCGGTGTCAAACAGGCCTTCCATCAGCGTTTCTACACTGGCGGCGACAAGGTCTATGAGAACGGCAGTCAGACGGGCCTGGCGATGGCACTCTATATGGACCTCGTCAGCGACACTACCCGCCAGGCCGCACTCGATGCCCTGATACGCGATATTGAGAGCCGCAACTATGCCCTCACTGCCGGCGACGTGGGTTTCCGCTATGTCGTACAGGCCTTGCAGCAGGCCGGGCGCGGCGATATCATCTATAGGATGAACTGCAGTGCCGACATCCCCGGCTATGCCTACCAGTTGAAGCAAGGTGCCACGGCGCTCACCGAGAGTTGGCAGGCCTACGATAACGTGTCGAACAACCATATGATGCTGGGACATCTCATGGAGTGGCTTTACGGCGGTCTGGGCGGCATCTGGTATGGCAAGTTGCCAAAGGATGGCGGTCATGCTGATGCCTCAACACGAGACCCCCGACAGAAAATCGTTATCGCCCCGCAGATGGTGGGCCGCATCACGTGGGCCAGGACAAGCCTGCAGACACCCCTGGGCCCTGTCGCCTGTTGCTGGACAAGCAATGCAGCCCATACGCAGTGGACGGTGGAGTGTGACATCCCCGGCGGTGCCGCTGCCGAGGTGAGACTGCCCGACGGACGGGTGATGAGCGTTGGTGAAGGCCACAGCAAGTTTGATTCCGCCCGTTAGTTGCCATCATGTCACCCTGTCGATAAGCCGTTGCCAGTAACCATAGATACGGCTGCTAACTGTCTGTGTGTCAATATACAGCGTTTTACTTGACATGCACCTTTTGTCCGTTGACGATATTCAGTCCCCTCTTCAAGGAACTGATGCGCTGTCCTTGGAGGTTATAAATACCGTCTCTCACCTCTATCGATGCGTTTCTTTCGGGCGGCATCGGGGGTGGCACCATCCTCATACACATCGTTGAGGTAGATAACCGCGTCAGGCGCACCCAGATTTTTCCGTGCCACTTCCTGCTGTGACACACCGTAGCAGGGCAGCTCAAAGAGGCTGCCAGTCATGCTTAATAACTTACTTTCGTGTATGCGTAGATAGAAAAAAACAATTAAAGGGTGACAGGGTGACAAAACGCCGATGTACAGGACGTTTGCACCCTTTTTCATGGGTGACAAGGGTGACAGAAGGGTGACAGGCTGTAATACCTTAGAAAAAGGCCACCTCGCACTTCTCTACAGGCTCCTGACGGTCAAATTCTCTCGAGAATTCAGCAGCGTGGAGGCTCGTCGCCAAGCTCTGGCAGCCTCCTGCTCGCATGATCCTGCCCCTTGCTGTTGTAATTACTGACCCCACCCTTATGCCCCCCTCTGACTCACCCTGTCACCCTTCTGTCACCCTTGTCACCCATGAAAAAGGGTGCAAATCCTTTGTGGCAGGCGGTTTTGTCACCCTGTCACCCTTTTTCACGAATAATCCCATACGGCATGTGGAGTACCTGCCGGCAGAGATGGTGCCTGAGAACCCCGGCAAAAAGAATAGTGTAGTGGATGTGCGCTGCCGTGAGAAGGCATGGTTGAAGGCTTGGAGAAAGGAGCAGATAAAACCAATCGCGTAAATGCGCAGAAGATGAAGGCCAAAGGCTTCGACGTTGAAGTTATTGCCGAGATTACTGGCCTCACCATTGAAGCCATCAACAGCCTTTAGGATTCTCTGTATCCGGACTTAACCTGACGTTCAGCACGCCGGTATAGGGCTTTATGGGTGTGATGCCCTTCTCCTCACACATCTGTAGCAGTCAGGCCAGTAATCTCGGCAATATCCTTGACGTCATAGCCTTTGGCCTTCATCCGACGGGCGGTGTCTGCCTTTTCTTTTCGGATTCCCAATCCGTAGCGGATTTCCGCCTCGTCCACAAAAGCTTGCTCCACACGAATAGCATCCCAAAACTTATCGTATTGAGCCAGTTCCTCGTCTGTGTATGCTGATTCCTCCACGATTTCAATGGCCTGCTTAACCTCGGCATTTTCAATGAGTTCTTCGGGCACTTCCTTCGTGTCCTCGCCAATCTCAGTCAGGAAACGGAGCCAAAGCACCTGCATCTTTTTTTCGCTGATGGTGTGGGGCTTGAACTTAGGCAACTCCACGAAAACCGCTGTTTGAAGGCCGTCGTCCACTCCATCTGCATTTCCACGATGAACTGCCGCCCGTCGGTTGCCTTGCAGCGAACATCCACAATGCTGTTCTTGCGCATCGGGTTGTCAGGAGTCAATTCGGCAG
>Ga0247609_10006030_pt1 | contig 11748 bp, 1 predicted proteins | sample 172DNAGHGlowgp2_FD_193487 | JGI IMG/M metagenome (GOLD analysis project Ga0247609, IMG submission 193487) | Sheep rumen microbial communities from Palmerston North, Manawatu-Wanganui, New Zealand - 1728 DNA GHGlow gp2 | ecosystem: Host-associated > Mammals > Digestive system > Stomach > Rumen ... | reverse complement strand
GGCGCCAACGGCAAGGTACGCATCAGCGTGGTTGACATGAACGGCCGCACCGTCGCCACCGAGACCCTCGAGTGCAGCGACGACTGCGTCAAGACCATGGAAGTGGACCGCCTGGCACAGGGCGCCTACTTCGTCCGCATCACCGGCGACAACGTCAACATGGTGAAGAAACTGATAGTACGCTAACAATGGGCAATAAGGCCAAAGGAACAGGTGGGAGATTTTGGAATTCCCACAAACTCCCACCAAACCCTTAAGCCCAAAAACCAATCACCCTCCAGCTTGGCGGTGCGTTAACAAAACAACCACCGCCAAGCTTTTTTTTCTGCACTGTAGTTTTTGTCAATAAATATTCGTTATTATAAATGCATGTTGCAATGCCCAATCCTGCTCCTGTATAAAACCAAGGCAGGAAAGGAAGTATTTTTTGTCACGACAAAAACAATTTATTTATTAACAAAACAATAAAACATCAATGAACAAAACAAAACTAATCGCGTTAGTAGCGGCATTACTACTGCTACCAGGGTTACTGTCAGCACAAATACTGACAACTGCTCGCGGAACAACCACCAACAGCAACATCCCTGTAGTAGGCAACTATGCCGACTGCGTGCAGAAAACCCAAATCATCTACCCCGCCGACTCGCTGTCCGCCATGACGGGCGACAGCATCCGCGAACTGGTGTTCCACGCCTTCGCCAATGCCATTGATTGGGGTACCTCAGCCATATGGACTGTCAAACTGGGAGAGGTGGCCGACACGGCATTTGCCTCAACCACATTCCTCCCCACAAATGGATTTGACACAGTCTACGTTGGCAATCTGGCCATCCAAGACCACGAGCTTTACATCACATGCAACACGCCCTACCACTACAACGGGGGCAACCTGTTGATAGAAATCTCCAAGCCTTCTGGTGGCGACTATATCACTGCCAGCTTCTACGGGGCAACCATGAGCAGTTACTGCAGCATGTATGAATACACCTACACCAGCCCTTCCAGCAACCGTCTCACCTTCCTCCCCAAGGTCACATTCTACTATGGCAATGCCATCCCCTGCCATCATCCCCTCGGTGTAACCTTCAACATCCACGGCGACACCGCCGACTTCACCTGGACAGGCACCGCTTCCGAATACGAGTACATCTACGGGCCCGTTGGATTCAACCCCGACAGCACAGACCTCTATCCTACCAGTGTGTTTACCAACTCAGCCAGTATCTATGGCTTAATACTCGACGACCGCTATGACTTCTATGTCCGTGCCGTTTGTGGCACCGACAACACCTCCTCGTGGTTTGGCCCCATAGCCTTCCGCATGTTCAACTACTACAACCTGCACTCCGGCTCCGACACACTGCACACTTGCAGCATCACACTCTTCGATAACGGGGGCGAAAACGGCTCCTACTCCTCCAACAGTGACGACATCCTCGTGGTCTACCCGCAAAGCGACGACAAAGCCTTTGTCATCGAAGGGTGGTCTCGCACTGAGTCGGGCTATGACTATCTGCGCATTTACAGTGGTGTCGGCACCACTGGCACGCTGCTTTACGACGACTTCAACACCGGCAGCCGCACCAACATTGGTCCCATCATCACCGAGGGCGGCCCCATCACCATCAGCTTCCACTCCGACGTTTCCACCCAATACGAAGGCTTCGAAGTGACACTCTCCTGCGTTGACCTCCCCAACTGCTTCCGTCCCTACAATCTCACGGTAAGCGACATCACCGACCAATCCATCACCCTCAACTGGCAAGACTCTCTCAACTACGAGTGGAATATCGAATACGACACAGCAGGATTCACCCGCGGCAACGGCTTGTCCGTCTCTGCCTACGACACCACCTACACCATCTACGGCCTTAACCCCAACAGCTACTACGACTTCTACCTGAACTCCGTATGTGGTGGCGACAGCAGCTTCACACTGCACATCCAGGCACGCACCGCCTGTGCACCCATCCCCAACGACAGCCTGCCCTACTTCTACGGATTTGAGGATGCACTCATCTCCGGACACACCATCAACCCCTGCTGGACCAAAGGCAGCAACTACAGCACCTATCCCAACGTCAGCTCCACAGCCGCATCCGGCAACCGCAGCATCTACTTCTACTCCTCCGGCTCCAACTACTGCTATGCCGCGCTCCCCGCTTTCGACGAGAATGTGGCCAACCTGCAAATCAGCTTCAAGATACGCCAATACTATTCTGGCAACTACGACTACACCCTCTTAGTAGGTGTCATGACCGACCCCTCCGACATCAACACATTCACTCCCGTCGAAACCTTCCACGCCACCAGCACCACCACTTGGGACTCGCTCACCTGCTACCTCTCGTCCTATGAGGGCGAAGGCCGTTACATTGCCTTCCGCACCCACCTGGGCTCAAGTTCGCAATATACCTATGTGCTGCTCGACGACATAGTGGTTGACTATGCCCCCGACTGCGCACCCGTCACCGGCCTGCAGGCTGTTCCCAGCACCACCTCTGTGGCCGTAAGCTGGACTCCCAATGCCAACAATACAAGCGTCAACACCGAAGTGATGTACCGCGAACACGGCTCCACCGACGACTGGATATCGGCCTACTTCTCCGGCACCTCTGCCGTACTCACCGGCCTACAACCCGCCACCACCTACGACCTCCATGTAATGAGCATCTGCTCCGAAGGTCCCTCGGCTCCGGCAACCACCACCTTCACCACAAACCAGTTCGACTGCCTGCAGTACGATCCCGCCACCCTGAGCATCGACACCATAGCCGGTGGCACCGCCAGCAACAACTACTATCCGGCCTATGGCTGGGAATACAGCCTCACACAGCAAATCTATCTGGCTTCCGAACTCACCGGAGTCCAGTCCATATCCAAGATACAGTTCGAAACTGCCACAGCCTCTACCTCGCCCACACGCAGCCTCGACATCTACCTTGGCCACACACCCGACACCACCCTCTCCGACTCCGCAAGCCTCGTATGCAACGACCTGACACTTGTCTATAGTGGCGACTTCACCTACCTGGCCAATGGATGGGTCACCGTCGACCTCGACTCCCCCTTCACCTACAACGACTCCGCCAACCTGCTTATGGTCATCCACGACCACACCAACCACTTCACCTCTGGCAACGCCGGCATGGTGCACACCCTGCCCACCGGCCGCCAAACACGCTATTTCTACAACATGAGCACCCCATACAACCCCAGCTCACCCTCAGGCGGCGGCACACTCACCAACTATCGCTCCAACGTCATCTTCAGCCATCAGGACTGCATACAGCGCTCCACCTGCGCTGCGCCGTCACTCGTCGTCAGCAACATCAGCGTTAACGAAGCCACGCTGACCATAGCCCCCGGCAGCACCGAGACCGCCTGGGACATCTACTACAAAACCGCCACCGAAACCTCGTGGACATCAGCCGGCACCGCCACCTACACCGAATACCTCCTCTCTGGCCTCTATGGTGGCATGCGCTACACCGTGCGTGTCGACAACATCTGCAGTGGCGACACCCTGAGCAGCACCGTGGAATTCACCACCCCCTGCACAATCATCGACACCCTTCCCTTTGCCGAGGACTTCAACTCCTGGGGCACCGGCAGCAACGTGCTGCCCAACTGCTGGAACGGCAACTCCTACATCACCTCCAGCTACAACCACTCCTCCGCCACTGGCGGCGCCATCTACATGTATGCCTACAGCGACCCCGGCAGCTACACTCTGGCCCTGCCCGTATTCGACAGCAGCATCAACCTCAGCGACCTCGGCCTGCGATTCCACATGTACCAAATCTACAACGCCTCATACTACCATAGCGGCGCAGTCGAAGTCGGCGTACTCACCTCGCTCAACGACTTCACCTCATTCATTCCCTTAGACACCCTGGAGTGCAACGCCGCCCAGACCTGGGAAGAGAAAGAATTCTACTTCTCCAACTATGCCGACAGCGCCAAGCAAATCGGTTTCCGCTGCCTTGGCGCAGGCTCGTCAAACTATATTGCCCTCGATGACCTCACGGTATTCGTGGCTCCCTCGTGCCTGCGACCCATCGAGCTGCAAGTGTCCGACATCACAGCCACCTCCGCATCCGTGCAGTGGAACAACCACGGCATCGGCCAAACCGAAGTAACCTACGGCATCACCGGCTCCACAGCCACCACCACTGTCATCGTCGCCGCTGACTCTATCACCCTCACCGGCCTCACCATCGGTGCTGAATACACCGTAATCATCCGTGCCGACTGCGGTGGCGACTACAGCGACAGCAACTCCATCACATTCCACACACTCAACAGCCTACCCGTAACCACCCTGCCCTACGCCTGCGACTTCTCGGGCGCAGCCGGTAACGAATGGAACCTGGTGAACGGCACACAAAGCAACATCTGGAACCTCGGCACCGCCGCACACGATGCCTCCACCACCGACACCGCTCTCTATATCTCCAACAACGGCGGTACCGACAACCAATACACCAACTCCTCTGCCACCGCAGCCTTTGCCTACCGCCAAATAGTGCTGCCCGCTGGCGACTACATCTTCCAATTCGACTGGAGGTGCCTTGGCGAGCACAACTACGACTTCATCCGCGTAGCACTCCTGCCCGATGACGCACCCCTCACTGCCGGTGTCACCAACGGCTGGAGCTACTCCAGCATCCCCAACGGTGGCATTGCACTCGACGGAGGCGAACAGCTCCAGGGACAATCCGCATGGACATCCTCCAGCAACGAATTCACCGTCGACACCGCCAACACCTACAAAATCGTACTCTATTGGCGCAACGACGGCAGCGCCGGCAGCAATCCCCCGGCCGCCATCGACAACATACTCCTTTCCGTCAACACCTGTCCCCGTGTCACCGACGTCGTTTCGACCAGTGCCACCACCACCACTGCCAGCATAGACTGGACCGTTTCCGGCACCGAAAGCCAGTGGCAGATAGAATACGGCCCCACCGGCTTTGCCCTTGGCACCGGCACCCTGGCCAACGCCACCAGCCACCCCTTCGTCATCAACGGTCTTACGGCAAACACCACCTACGACATCTACGTGCGACCCGTCTGCTCCGCCACCGACACCGGTCTCTACACCGCCGGCCGATTCGTAACACCCCTCTGTGACAACCCTGTCATAACCGAAATCATCGACACCACCCTGCCCGTTTCAACCAGCACCTACATGCCCATCGTAACGGGATATGAGGCCTCCGTCACCCAGATGATACTCGACAGCACACAGCTCGCCGGCACAACCAACATCGAAGCCCTTCAGTTCTACTACACCGGCATCGAACCCCTCACTCACATCACCGACGCCCAAATCTACATCCAGCCCACCACCCTGCAACAATTTGCCGACAACGATGCTTACCTCCCCTTCGACTCCACGGCCGTACTTGTGTACCAAGGCCCCTTCAACGCCGAAGCAGGCTGGAACACCTACCTTCTCGACACCACCTACACCTACAGCGGCAGCGGCAACCTTGCACTTATTGTTTACCAACAAGCACAAGACTACACCTCCGGAGCCACCTTCCGCACAAGAACCCAACCCGACTACAAAACACACTATGCTTACAGCTACGACACCATAGACCTCTACGACTTAGGCAACGCCGACTACTCCTATCGCTCCAATTACCTGCCCGAGATGCGACTGATAGCCTGCACACCCCAGTGTGCCGCACCCGAAATCACCTCGGTTACCCACGACTACCACTCTGCCACTCTCAGCTGGACAGGCGACGGCACCGACTATGAAGTGAACATCAAAGAGGCCTCCGCCCCCACATGGCCGTCGGCCAACACAGCCGTGACCGGCAACACATACACCTTCACCGGCCTGCTGCCCGCCACGGCCTACACACTGCGCCTGCGCCAGAACTGTACGGCCGACAGCCTCGACTACAGCGAATGGGTTGAGCATTCCTTCATCACCGACAGCCTTGTGTGCATCACACCCTCTGCACTTGCCACCACCGAAGTCACCAACGCCACAGCCACCTTCACCTGGACTGCAGGCGGCGACGAACACCAGTGGGACATCCACGTGTGGAACACCATCTTCGACAGCACCTACCGCATAGCCGCGCAGCCAGCCACCATTGGAGGCTTCACCGCCGGCATCACCTACAACGCAACCATTCGCGCCCTCTGCGGCACCGAGCTGTATGAAGGCGACTGGAGCGACACCATCCAATTCACCACCGCCACCTGCCCCGACGTCACCGGCCTCACAACCGCCAACGTCACCTACAACAGCGTAACCCTCAACTGGGACGACAATACCGAAGCGCAAAGCTGGATGATTGAGTACGGTCCCTCTGGCTTCACCCAAGGCCAAGGCATTCAAGGCACATCCAACACCGCCAGTTTCGTGGCCACCGGACTGACTGACGGCATGACCTACGACTTCCACGTCAAAGCCGTCTGCGGAACCGACTGGTTCAGCGACAACTGGGCTTCCGTCACCGCCACCACCCAGCCCGCTCCTGAAGGCATCGACCATGTGGACGGCGTAAGCTGCACCATCTTCCCCAACCCCGCCACCTCTGCCACCACCGTCAGCGTCACCGGCGCCAACGGCAAGGTACGCATCAGCGTGGTTGACATGAACGGCCGCACCGTCGCCACCGAGACCCTCGAGTGCAGCGACGACTGCGTCAAGACCATGGAAGTGGACCACCTGGCACAGGGCGCCTACTTCGTCCGCATCACCGGCGACAACATCAACATGGTGAAGAAGCTGATAGTACGCTAACGAGTCAATGTGTGAACGGGTGAATGTGTGAATCACACAGACACCTCCCACATTAACACCAACACATTCCCGGCAGGGCGGCGCGCAGCGCCGCCCTGCCTTTTTTGTTGCTGCACCCTCCCAACGCCCATCGTTATTCGACAGTTATTGGGCAATTCCTCGACAGTTCTTCTACCATGTCTGGAACAACTACACATTTTCGAAGGAACAAAAAGCGGGAGAACAACGACGTTAGAAGGGGAGAAGAGGGATAGAACACCCTAAACAAAAACATCATGCCTGCCATTCTTTATTGCGCAATACTAATAATGATTTAGCTCATTTCCAAAAACATCACAATCACAGTAGAGAACATCAGTGTTATCATTTTATTATTTTAGCAAATAAAAAAACAACGAAAGGTATATTTTTTGTAAATTTGCAGTTCAAAATGTATTAATTAATCTTTATTTATCCATGAAAAAACATTTACAAATGATGTTACTCATTGCGGCGATGTTGCTCGTCCCGTGGGTAACTCAGGGGCAGGCGTTCAACTACACCTGCAACTTCGACAGCGACTCCGACACAGCCGGCTGGGTGTTTGTGAACGGTAGCCAGACGAACAAATGGTTCATCGGCACCGCCACCCACAACAGCGGCAGCAAGAGCCTGTACATTTCCAACAACAACGGCACGTCGAATGCTTACACAACCAGTAGCGTCACGTTCGTCTATGCCTATCAGGAACTAACGCTGGATACCGGCGGCCATGTCATCTCCTACGACTGGAAAGCCAACGGTGAGGGCAACTACGACTACATTCGTGTTTTTCTGGCACCGGCGACCCTTTCACTGACAGCTGGCCAGGACCCCTCGGGTGGCACCAGTGCCTATGCCTGGCGCAACGCGGCACTGCCGACTGGCTGTATCAGCCTGTGCGGCGCCGACAAACTGAACCTCCAGTCGAGTTGGCAGAACTTCTTCACCGAATTTACAGTGCCTACGGCAGGTACCTATAAGCTGGTGTTTGCCTGGGCCAATGACGGGAGCGGTGGCTCGACACCTCCGGGCGCCATCGACAACATTGTTTTAGAACAGCCCACATGCCCCCGTCCGGCCAATATGCAGTTTGCAAACATTACCCCCACCTCCTTTGACTTTTCCTGGTCTGAAACGGGAACAGCCACTTCATGGATAGTCGAAATCGATTCGGCTGGCACGAATTTGGTATCCGATATGGCTTCCGACACCACATATTCCGCCAGCAGCCTTTACAGCAACACTGTTTACACGGTGCGTGTGGCTTCGCTGTGCGATGGGACAGACACCAGTAGGTGGCTTTCCACCGCGTTCCGCACCCCCTGCTCTTTCATCGACTCCCTGCCTTATCAGAACGGCTTCGAAAACGACCCGTACTACAGCTCCGTCACTTACGCCCAGGCATTCCCCACATGCTGGACACGTATCAACGATGCCACTGGCACATACAACTACTATCCCTACATTACCACCACCGCCAACTATGTGCACAACGGCAGCAAGGGTATGTACTGGTATTTTTCCACCTCGACGGATTATGCCAACAACGAGTATGCTGTGCTGCCGGGCATCGACACCACGGTCTACAACATCTCCGACCTTACGCTGGCATTCTATGCCAAGACCACCTCGGCGAGCTACCATCCCGCCCCCATTGTGGGTGTGATGACCAATCCCAATGATGCCAGCACCTTCACGCCGGTCTATACGTTCTCCAATACGGCCATCACTACCGACTGGGTCATGTATGAAGTGCCGTTTGCCAATTACACTGGCTATGGCAACTTCATTGCCATCAAATGCCCGCGCACGTCGTCCAATGCCTATATGGGCATTGACGACATCTACCTGACCGACAACTGGTGCAACATTCCGCTTAATGTCACTGCCACTTCTGGTACCGACCAGGTGACCGTAAGTTGGAATACCAACGGTGGCACCAGTTTCACTGTCATTCTGGGTACCGACACGGTCATCAACCTTATGGACAGCAGCTATACCTTCACCGGGCTCACGGCCAACACGCCTTACCACTATTCGGTGGCTAACGAGTGTACCAGTTCCACCAGTGCATTTATCGAAGGGGTTGTCCGCACGCAATGCACGTACCTCGACAGCCTGCCATACAGCTACGGCTTTGAAGACCTTTCTACTGGTTCATCCAGTGTGCGGCCTGAGATTCCCTGCTGGCACCACATCAACAACGGCACGTCGTATTTCGGCTACCCCTACGTGAGCAGCACTACTCCCCACAGCGGTACCCGCAACCTTTACTGGTATGGTAGCACCACTTCGGGGACCTATGGTGACTACATGGCTGTCGTCCTTCCCGGGATAGACACAAATGCCTATGCCATCAACACCCTCCAGCTGAAGTTCTGGGCACGTCCTTCCAGCACAAGCTATGCTCCCGTGTTCCAAGTGGGTGTGATGACCGACCCCAGCGACATCAGCACTTTCCAATTGGTCAGCACCGTCAACGTTCCCTCTGGCAGCACCTCATGGGACGAGTATGTTGTAGGATTTGGCAACTACACCGGTCACGGCCAGTATGTAGCTGTCCGCCTCAACCGTCCTACCAGTTCATATTATGTATATACCGACGACTTCACCCTCGAACCGGCTCCTACCTGCCCCTCAATTACTGAGGTTTCACTCGATGCCGTGGGCACCACCGGTGCTCTCATTTCCTGGACTCCCCAGCAGGGTATACCGGGTGTGCCTGTAGGCTACGAGATTGTAGCCACCCCCACTGATACGAGTTCCAGTGCCCTTACTTTTTCCGCAATCGATAGAACAAGTATGCTCCTCACCGGACTCACCTTCGGCACCGAGTACTCCGTCGTTGTACGTGCCGACTGTGGTACCGACGGCTATGGTGCATGGAGTGATCCCCTGGTATTCAGTACCAACACGCTCCCCTGCATCCAGAGCGACACCACCACTTCCTCCGTGTTGACCTTCAATACTGGCACTGGGTCGACGACCACCTACTACCTCCCTGTTGGCAATTACTATAATTACAGCTATACCCAACAGCTGATTCTTGCCTCCGAAATGAATGGTTCCACCACCATCAGGGGCATCGAATTCCAATATGGCTACTCCACGGCATCGACCACAAAGACCAACTGCACCATCTATTTGGCCAATGTCTCGGCCTCCAACCTCTCTTCGAGTTTTGTGCCGTATAATGCGTCGACATTCACTCCAGTCTATGTTGGCAGCCTCAACTGCACCACGGGTTGGAACAATTTCACCTTCACCACCCCATTCCTGTACGATGGCTCCAGCAACTTGCTCATCATGATACACGACAACTCTGGTGACTACGATGGCAATTCCTATGTTTTCAATGCCCATAATACAACAACGTCTCTGGGCCGTTATGAACAGAACGACGACGACCCCTACAGCGTCAGTTCCCCCGATGCGGGTACCGCAGTCTCTTATCGCCCCAATATGAAGCTGCACGTCACTGGTTGCCTGCAGTACGGCTCCTGCGCACCCCCGCTTGTGGTGGTCGATTCCACCAACGAGAACGAGATAGCGGTCAGCTGGGCTCCCGGTGCCGACGAGACCTCGTGGGATGTCGAGTATCGACAGGGCACCACTGGCGCTTGGATATATGAGTCTAATGAGTCCGCCACCAGCTACACCATCACAGGCCTCAGCGCCAACACCACCTACCAAATCCGCATCACGGCCAACTGCACCGACACCGATATGGCCTCCATCATCACGGTGAAGACTCCTTGCAGTGCCATCACATTGCCTTACACTCAGACCTTCGAGAGCGCTGCAACAGGCTCCAATACGAGTTCAACATTCGTCGATTGCATGTACCACCTCAACAATGGCTCCACCTATTATGGCTATCCTTATGTGGGTGGCTCGACCTACAACCACACCTCAGGCGGTGCCAAGGGTCTCTATTGGTATAATACCACCACCACTACCACCTATGGCGACTACCAGGTTGTTGTCATGCCCCGTATTGATGCTTCTGTTACGCCCGCCAACACCCTGCAGCTCACCTTCTGGTCCCGTCCCAGCAGCACCACCTACAGCCCTGTCTTTTACGTGGGTGTGATGACTGACCCCGAAGATATCAATACCTTCCAGTACGTTGATACAGTTAATGTGACTAATTCCACAGATTGGCAATTCTTCGAAGTGCCTCTCCATAGCTATTCCGGCAATGGCGAGTATATTGCTCTTCGCGCCAACCGTCCCACCAGTTCGTGGTATGCTTACGTTGACGATATGACTATTGAGAATGCTCCCGCCTGCCCGCGTGTGGGCGATGTCATAGCTCGCAATATCACCCAGACCGACGCCACCATCGCCTGGACTCCCACTATCGCCACTGAGTACGAAGTGCAATACGGCCCTGCCGGCTTCACTCTTGGCTCCGGCACAATTGTCAACTCTATCTACGACGACTCTGTCATCCTCATGGGTCTCACCCCCAGCACAATCTATGATGTCTATGTACGTGGTGTCTGCACCGACGACAGCAGCAACTGGTCGTTCATGCATCAGTTCCACACCGAGTGCGCGTTTGCCACACTGCCCATCATCGAGAACTTTGATGTCGTTTCAGGCAGCACCGCCACCTCGAGCATGGCAAATATCCTGCCCCCGTGCTGGGACTACTATAACGACGGTACCCGTACCAACTATCAGGGTTGCCCGTATGTATACAACAGCTCAACTTATTCCCACAGCGGCTCGAACTGCATCCGTTTCTACTCCTACAACGCCTCTGGCGACTCCAACCAGTACCTCATCCTGCCGATTTTCGACTCCAACGACTACGCAATCTCCAGCCTGCAGTTGAGCTTCTGGCTGCGTGGCTACAGTACATCATCCAACTACTTCAGTAACGTGGTTGTGGGTGTGATGACTGACCCGACCAATGAATATTCCTTCATCCTACGACACCA
>Ga0247609_10006027_pt1 | contig 11750 bp, 12 predicted proteins | sample 172DNAGHGlowgp2_FD_193487 | JGI IMG/M metagenome (GOLD analysis project Ga0247609, IMG submission 193487) | Sheep rumen microbial communities from Palmerston North, Manawatu-Wanganui, New Zealand - 1728 DNA GHGlow gp2 | ecosystem: Host-associated > Mammals > Digestive system > Stomach > Rumen ... | reverse complement strand
GAAAAAAGGTGTAATTAAATCATATGTTAGAATTCCGGAAGTTGAACGTATTGCTGTTGGTTGTACAGGAGTTAAGAGAACTACTGGACAACACCCAGGTGGTATCGTTGTAGTTCCAGGATATAAGGATGTTTGGGATTTTACACCATTCCAATATCCCGCTGATGATCCAACATCAGCATGGAGAACAACACACTTTGATTACCATGCTATTGATGCGGATTTATTAAAACTAGATATACTAGGACACGATGATCCAACAGTACTTCGTATGTTACAAGATTTATCTGGCTTAGATGTTACCAAGATAGATTTAGGTGACTTAGATACTATGAAAATCTTTACAGGTCCAGAAATTCTTGGGGTAGATAGATATAAGTTGCGTGGTATAGTTGATAAAGATGGACGTAAGTACTGTCCAACTGGTACATTAGGTGTTCCAGAGTTTGGTACAAACTTCCTTTTAGGAATGCTTGAAGAAACTAAACCAACAACATTCGCCGAATTAATTAAGATATCTGGTTTATCACATGGTACTGATGTATGGTTAGGTAATGCGAGAGATTTATGTACACCAAATGCTGAAGGAAAGATAGAAGTTCCATTTAAAAATGTTATTGGTTGTCGTGACGATATTATGGTTAACTTAATTCAATGGGGTATGAAACCTGCTAAAGCATTTAAGATAATGGAGTTTGTACGTAAAGGTAAAGCAAGTAAGGATCCTGCTACTTGGGCAGAACATGCTAAGACGATGAGAGAAGCGGGAATACCAGAATGGTATATTGAGTCTTGTCGTAAGATTAAGTACATGTTCCCTAAAGCACATGCTACAGCTTATGTTACATCAGCGTTTAGAATTGCTTGGTTTAAAGTACATCATCCAATTTGGTATTATTGTGCTTATCTATCTATTCGTCGTGATCAATTTGATATTGAATCAATGATTAAAGGTGCTGATGCAATTAGAGCAAAGATAGATGAAATAGATGAAAAAGGAAATGCTGCATCTAATAAAGAAGTAGATACAAGAGAAACTTTATGTATTTGCTTAGAGATGTGTGAAAGGGGATTCTATTTTAAAAATATTGATGTTGAGAAGAGTGATGGCAAGAAGTTTGTTATCACTGATGATGAGAAAGGTTTAATAATTCCATTTAGAGCTTTAGATGGTTTGGGTGATAACGTTGCAGATGCAATTGTTAAAGCTAGAAAAGAAGGACCATTTATTTCACAAGAAGATTTAAGAACTAGAGGTAAAGTAAATACTAGTGCTATGGAAAAATTAAAAGCTTTAGGTTGTCTTGACAATATGAGTGAAAGTAATCAATTAAGTTTGTTTTAATTGATTACTTTTTTGTTATAATAAAGTAGGTGATAATATGAAGAAGAAAAAAGGATTAATAATTGGTTTTCTTTGTTTGTTTATTTTAGTTTTAATAAGTGTCGGTTTGTTCTTTGTTCTTAATAAAGATAAAGAAGAATTAGATTCAAAAGAAGAGACAAAACAAGAAGAGAAGGAGGAAAAAAAGGAACCAAGTGGTTCGCCATTGTTATATAAAGTAACTAAAAAAGGATCCGATACAGTAATATATTTATTTGGTAGTATTCATATGGCTGATGATAAAGCTTATCCATTAAGAGATGAGATAATGAATGCTTATAAAGAAAGTGAATACTTAGCAGTAGAATTTGATACTGTCGCTTATCAAAAAGATATGTCAAAGATGATGGATGATGTTCAAGGACTTATCTATTTAGATGGAACAAAGTTAAAAGATCATTTAAGTGAAGAAAGTTATAATAAAATAGTTGATTATTTAAAAGAAAATAATTCTTATATGGGTATTTATGAAATGTATAAACCAGTAATGTTTTATAGTTTAGTCAATGTTGTGATTGGTAATAAGAGTGGTTTAGATTCAGATAAAGGAATTGATGCATATTTTTTAAATGATGCTCATAAGAACAATAAAAAGATCTTAGAAGTTGAATCATCTGATTATCAATTTGGTTTGTTTAGTAGATATTCTGATAAATTGTTTGAAATACTAACTTTATATATGATTGAAAATGAAGCTGAAGGGGTTCAAGAATTAAAAGATTTATATGAAGGTTGGTTAAAAGGTGATCCAACAGAGATAATTAGTGAAACCGGTGAAGAAGTTCCAGAAGAAGTAATTAAACAATATGGAGATACTATTAAAGAAATTAAAACTTTTAATAAAGAGTTAGTTGATGATCGAAATAAGGAAATGACAAAAGTCGTTGATAATTATTTTAAGGAGAAAAAGAATACTTTTGTAGTAGTAGGTGCTGCTCATGTTGTTGGAGATAAAGGAATTGCTAAAGGTTTAGAAAAAGCTGGTTATAAAGTAGAGATTGTTGAATATAAAAACAACTAAGTGATTAGTTGTTTTTTTGTGAATAAAAAAAGTAAGATATAAATCTTACTTAACTTTTTCTAAGCTATCAAATACGTAACGATCATCAACTTTTTTAGTTTTGAATACGAATTTAGTAAATTCATCAATTTTGTCTTTAGGGAATTCGTTTTTCTCTAAGCCACTAGCAACGATCTTTGTTCCGTTTTTATCAGCTGCATAAGTATAATTTGAACCATTGTAATATACGTAAGCAACAGCAACTACTGTTTCAGGAGCTTTCTTACTTCCTTTAGTTTCAACAATGTAATAGCTCATGAAGTTATTCTCGTTATTTAAATTTGGAGTTTTTGAAGGAGTTCTAAAGAATGCTTCAAATTCATCTAAATAATAATAATCATATAAGTATGTAGGAGTAGCAAAGTATGTTTTTAGTTCAAGGTCTTCACCAAATAATTCTTTAACTGCTTCTTTGATTGCTTTAGCATTAAAACCATTACCATCTACTTTATAAGTTTTCTTGAAGTATGCACTAGCAGCAGTATTTATTGCTATGTCTTTATCAGTTTTAGTAGCATAGTCAATTGCTAACTCAATAATACTTCCTTTATTTAAATCAGCAAAAGTAACTTTATCTTTGTCATATAATAAATCACCACCATTGTAGATTGATGAGTTACCATAACTTAAATCAACATAGTAATCTTTTACTAATTCTTCAACTGCTTTAACAGTTTCTTTGTTTGGTCCTCCAATGTTTTTAGCAATCTTAGCAATACCAATAATTGCTAGGACAGCAACAACGATTATTACGATTAAAACTAAAAGTTTTTTAAAGTCAATATTCTTCACTTTGTTTACCTCTTTTCTATAATAAATAATAGCATATTATTATAAAATAATCTATAAATTTTTATAAATTATGATATATTAATTTTGGTGGTATTATGAAAAAAATTGTAATTGGTATTGTTGCTACTAGTAATTATATGTTAACTAATGATAGTTTTGCTGATCATTATCGCTTTGGAAATAATTATATTAAAAAAATTGTTGAAAATGGGGCGATACCATATTTAATACCAGTATGTAATGATGAGATTATTGAAGGAACATTAGATAATGTTGATGGCGTAATATTTCCTGGTGGAGAAAGAGTAACTAAGTTTAGTTTAGATATTATGGATTATTGCTATAAACATAAGATTCCTGTTTTAGGGATTTGTCTTGGAATGCAAACAATGGCAATGTATTCTGTTAATATGGAAAAGGATAAAAGGATTATTAAGAAAAAAGATGGTCATTGGCCAGTACAGGTATTAAGAGATAATAATGATATAGTTGTTCATAAAGATTATATTGAAAAAGATAGTAAGTGGTATAAGATTATTCAAGAAGAAGAGATAATGGTAAATAGTATTCATCATTGTGTAGTAGATGAAGTCGGAAGTAAGTTTAGAGTTTCTATTAAATCTTTTGATGATGAGATTGAAGGAATAGAGTATATTGATGATGATAGATGGATGATGGGAATTCAATTTCATCCTGAAGTATTACCGCAATTTAGCTATATATTTAAAAATTTTATTAACATTTGCAAAAAGGGAGAATAAATTCTCTTTTTTTGTGGATTTTTACCGAAAAAATCTTAGAAATTTGTTATAATAGTTAGTAGGTGATATTCATGAAAAAAGTAATCTTAGTAGATGGTAACAATTTGATGTTTAGAAGTTATTATGCTACTGCTTATACTGGTAATGTAATGAAGAATAGTAAGGGCTTTCCAACTAATGCTTTATATGGTTTTGTTGGAATGATGAATAAGATTATTAGTGAAGAGAAACCTGAGTATGTAATGGTTGCATTCGATATAGGTAAGAATTTTAGAAAGCAAAAATATGAAACCTATAAAGAAGGTAGACAAGCAACTCCTGATGAGTTAAAAATGCAAATGCCAATTGCAAGAGACATTTTAAATGCAATGGGTATTAAGTATTTTGAATTAGAACCTTATGAAGCTGATGATATTATTGGAACATTTGCTAAGTATTGTGAAGAAGATCCTGAGTACGATGGAACTATTATTAGTTCAGATAAGGATTTATTACAATTAATTAGTCCAGAAGTTGATGTTAAGTTATTAAAACAAAAAGATTATATTAGATATAATGAGAAAACATTTAAAGAAGATTGGGGATTTGAACCGATTCATATAATAGATTACAAAGCATTAGCTGGTGATCCATCAGATAATATTCCTGGTGTTAAAGGGATCGGTGATAAAACTGCAATCAATCTTTTAAAGGAATATACTGATATTGAAGATATTTATGAACATATAGATGATATTAAAGGAAAAGTTAAAGAAAAACTAATCGAAGATAAAGAGAATGCTTTTATTAGTAAAGAGATTGCTACTATCTACAAAGAAGTTCCGTTAAATGTTAATTTAGACGATGTTAAATATGATGGACCAGATTTAATTGAATTAAATAGAATTTATGAAGAATTAGAGTTTTATTCATTTATAAAGAAAAATGTTGAATCATCAACACCAGCTGAAAATGATATTAAGTTTAAAAATGTAAGTAGTGTGGATGATTTAGATAAACTTGAAGATAAGATATCTGTTTATATTGAATGTGACTTAGAAAACTATCATGATGGAAATATTGTTGGTATGGGAATTTGTGATAGTAAAAACAATTATTTTGTAGCTAATACAGTAATTGAAGATGTAATAGATTTGTTAAATACTAAAGAAGTATATACTTTTGATCAAAAGAAAAACTTAGTTCTTCTAAAAAAAGAAGGATTAGAATTAAAGAGTAATTATGATGCAATGATAGCAGCGTATCTTTTAAATATTAATACTAAAGATGATATTGCTTATTTGATGAATAATAATGGTTGTGAAGTTAAATTCTATTCACAAAGTTTAAAAGATGGATTTGATAAAAAGGATATCGTTTTAAAAGCAAGATTTGTTTATGATACTTATAAAGAATATATTGAATCTCTAGAAAAAGAAGAAATGTTAGAATTGTTTAAGACAATCGAAATGCCATTAGTAAGTGTTCTTGCTAGTATGGAAGCAGATGGAGTTAAATGCGATGCTTCAATTTTAAAAGAGATGGAAGTAGAAATGGATTCTCGTTTAAAAGAAATAGAGAAAGGAATCTATGAATTAGCAGGAGAAGAATTTAATATAAGTAGTCCAAAACAATTAGGTGTAATACTATTTGAAAAGTTAGGATTACCAGGAGCTAAGAAAACTAAAACCGGTTATAAAACAGATGTTAGTGTTCTAAATAAATTAGAAGATAAACATCCAATTATAAAGATGATTTTAGAATATAGAGGTGTAAGTAAGATTAAGAGTACTTATTTGGAAGGCTTAGCGAACTATATTAAAGAAGATGGAAAGATTCACACTATATATAAACAAAACTTAACAAGGACTGGTAGATTATCTTCTGTAGAACCTAATTTACAAAATATACCAGCAAGAGACGAAGAGGGAAGAAAGATTAGAAAAGCTTTCTTACCTGAATATGATGAATTCCTAAGTGCCGATTATTCGCAAATGGAACTTCGTGTACTTGCACATATAAGTGGATCTAAAGAATTACAAGAAGCATTTAGAAGAGATGAAGATATCCATACAAGAGTTGCCGCTGATATATATGGAATTCCTATGGAAGAAGTTAGTAAGCAACAAAGAAAGACAGCTAAAGCAGTAATATTTGGTATTGTTTATGGAATATCAGGATTTGGTTTAGGAGAGAACTTAGAGATAAGTCCTAAAGAAGCTAAAGAGTTTATAGATAAGTATTATGAATTATATCCTGGAGTTAAAAACTATATGGATAATATAGTTCAAGATGCGTATAAAAATGGCTTTGTTAAAACAATGTTTAATCGTAAGAGAGTAATTGAAGAATTACAAAATAAGAATTTTATGATTAGACAATCTGGGGAAAGAATAGCTCTTAATACACCAATTCAAGGAACTAGTGCTGATATTATGAAATTAGCAATGGTTAAGATATTTAAGGAAATGAAAGAAAAGAATTTAAAATCTAAGATGTTATTACAAGTACACGATGAGTTGATCTTTGATGTTAAAGATGAAGAAAAAGACATTTTAGAGGAAATAGTTAAGCGAAATATGGAAACATGTGTTAAACTAGAAGTACCACTTAAAGTTTCAAGCGATTATGGAACTGATTGGTATGAGACTAAGTAGGAGGAGATAGAATGAAAGATATTAAAACATTTTTAATAGTTGATTTAATTATTTTTGTATTAAAAGTAGTAGGTGGATTACTTACTCATTCTTATACAATGGTAGCTAGTGGAGCTTATGATTTGGTTTTAATTTCATGTACTCTAATGGCTATGAAAGGGAATACAGCTAATAAAAAATTAGGAATTGTTACAATAATTATTGGTATTGTATCTATTCTATTAGCTGGAGGTTTAATAACTTTAGCATTTTTAACTGATATTAAGAAAACTTCATTATGGGTAATACTATTCTTAGTTATTACTTTAATAATGAGATATATTGTTAGTTGCTTCTATACTAATATTAGTTATCAAAAGAAAAAGGGATTATTATCATATGGTAATATCTTAAGTAATGTAGATTTCTATAATTATGGTGTTATAATCCTAGCTCTAATACTAATGAAAGTTAGTAAATGGGCTTGCTTCTTAAAGTATGCTGAACGTATTGGAGTAATACTAATATCATTATTATTAATTATTAAAGGTATTAAATTAATTAGAAATAGTATTCAAAGATTAAAAGATGTTCAAGCTAATATTAATGAAGAAGTACTAGATGAAATTAAAAGAAGAAGTGAAATTAAAAATCTAGGTAAATTAGAAATTCAATACTATGGTGGTGTTAGAGTAGCTAAGTGTGATGTGTTATTAAATGATGGTATCAATATGGTTGATGTTAATTCATTTGTTGTTACATTACAAGATTATTTATTAAAGATAGCTGATGCTGTTAGAATCTTTATGATAGATAGAGAAGTTAACACTTCTAGAAGAGCCAAAGTAAGGAGTTTAAAACAAGATGCCAGAAATAGCGGAAGTAGAAACAGTAAGACAAGTACTAAGAAAAAGACTACTAAAAAGACAAATAAAAAACGTTAATATTTTATATGAACGAATAATAGAGTCTGATTTAAATGAGTTTAAGAAAATAATTCCGGGTTTAGAATTTAAGGAAATATTAAGAAGAGGAAAATGGTTAATATTTGATTTAGGTGAATACTATTTATGTAGTCATCTACGTATGGAAGGTAAATACTTTATTAAAGATCATAAAGAAACGATAGATAAACATGAACATGTCATATTTGAACTAGATGATGGTTTTGATCTTAGATATGCTGATGTACGTAAGTTTGGTAGAATGGATTTAGTAAAGAAGGAATTACTAGAAACTGTAGAAGGAGTACATAAGCAAGGTAGAGAACCTGTTGATAATGAACTTTGTACAGATAAGTTAACAAAAGAATATTTATATGAAAAGGTTCATGATAAAAAATTACCATTAAAAGAATTATTGCTTGATCAAACAATTATTTCGGGGCTTGGTAATATTTATGCTGATGAAGTAGCTTTTGGAGCTAAACTTGATCCTTTAAAAGAAGGTAAAGATTTAAGCTTAAATGATTGTGAAAATATTATTAAATCAGCTAGAGATATTATTACTAAAGCTATTAAAGAAGGTGGAACCACAATAAGAAGTTATACATCTTCTTTAGGAGTTACTGGTAATTACCAAAACTTCTTAATGGTTCATAAAAGAGAAGGAGAACCATGTAAAGATTGTGGTAGTTTGATTAAGAAAATTAAAGTTGGTGGAAGAAGTACTTACTTCTGTCCTAAATGTCAAAAATAAAAGCTTACAGTTGTAGGCTTTTTAATTTGCGTATTTTTTAAAATAGTGTTATTATACGCGTTAAGTTTTTGGGGGGATTAGAAATGAAAAAAGATGTTATATATTTAGGAAATAATCCAGTTAATGAAAGAGATTTATGTGGTTTAATAGTTTGTCATTTAGCAAAGAATGATGATGAAGCTAGAAAGACTATTGTTGAATTACATATGAAAGAAATTAGAGATGTTAGTAAATCTTTAATTAAAGCTTTAGGAGGTTCATATGTTGAAGCTAGAACATTTAATACTTATTTTCATGAAATAGTTCATGAATTAGGTTATACTACTTCTTCATTATGTGCTCCATATGTTAATCCTGGAATAAGAGAAGGATATAGAAGATAAGCAAGTAAATTCTATTTTACTTGTTTTTTTGTTATAATAAATATAGGAGATGATAGAGATGCCATTTATTCAAACTAGAACTAATGTTGATGTTAGTCCTGAAAAGAAAGAAAATATTAAAAGAAGATTAGGGGAAGCAGCTACAATTATAGGAAAAAGTGAAAGTTGGTTAATGACAGAAATAGTTTCTAATTGTGATATGTATTTTAAAGGCGAAAATACTTCACCTATAGCATATGTTGATGTTAAGTTATACGGAAAAGGTAATAACTATGATGAAATGACAAAAACGATTACGGAGATTACTAATAGTGAACTTGGAGTTTCACCAGATCATGTTTATGTTAGTTATCAAGAATTTGATAATTGGGGATGGAACGGAAATAATTTTTAAATAAAAAAGACATTAAATGTCTTTTTTTATTGGAATGTTTTTTAAATCGAATTCATTTGTTTTTTTCTTGGTTGCTAATTCATATAAGTAAACAGCTTTTAATTCATATTGATATATTAATGAATCTTTATCTACCGTAGTAGGAAGGTTGATTTCCTTTCTGATATCTTTCAAATAGTTTTGACCTTTGTTATTAAAACCTAATATCTTAATGTAGTTTAATTCGGCTTTTTTATTATCTTCTTTAGTTAAACCAATCATGATATGTAATAGCATTCGATTGATTTTATTATAGGTATATCTTTTAGTTTTAATATTAGATATTAATTCTTCTATATTATTAGATTCATTAATGTATTTTAGAATTCTAAATTCAATACCTTCATCAACATCTAAGTAATTAGCTAAATTTTGATCAGTTAGAATTTTGAATTTTAAATAATTGAATAAGTTATTGTTAGTTACATTATTGATTTTAGGAATTATTTCTTCTGGTAAATATTTAACAATAACTTCGTTGTTTCTTATTTTTTCTCTGATATTAGCAGCACTTATTATTTTGTCTGTTGATACAGTATCATGATAATCACTAGTTCTTTTTATTGATTCGGGAATAATATGAGGATTTATTTGGCGTATAGCTTTAATATAAGAAATTGCCAACAAATCGTTTGGTTCACCAAAATCTTCTTCTATTTCTAGAGCTTTTTTCATAGCGGTAGGATAGTTAAATCCTAAATCTAGGTATTCTTTTACTTTGTTTTCATATTCAGGATCAAGAAGTTGAATATCAACGATGTTATTCAATAAGTCGATATTATTTGATTCAGAACCAAATATAATATGATCTACTTTTAATTCATTTAGGAGTTTAACAGAGTTATAAGCAAAGATATCGCTTGCTTGAGTACCATAAATAAATGGTAGTTCAATAACAATATCAATGTTGTTATCTAAGGAAATGCTTACTTTATCTTCTTTAGAAAGAACACTTATTTCTCCACGTTGCATGAAGTAACCATTTAGAACACAAATAATTAAAGAATCAGGATACATTTTCTTAATTGTTTCTAAATGATACTTATGACCATTATGGAATGGATTATATTCTGCAATAACACCAATTATATTCATGTTTAATCGCCTTCTTTATCTATTTTTATTTTAGTATATAGAGTTGTAATATTCAAGAAAAGTTGTTATAATTAGTTCGCTAGTGGGTGATTAGATGAATATTGATATATCAAAAGTCGATGAAAAAGGTATTGTTCTTGATGATACAGTATCTTTTGGTGAAGAATATATTGGTAAGACACCTATCCAAAAATTAGATAATATTAAGGTAGATGGAAGAGTTTACTATAGTGTTACTAATGAAGTAGTTTTAGAAGCTAAGGTGACAGGTGAGATGGTTTTATTAGATGCTGTTTCATTAGAACCAATTAATTACCCAATTAATATAGAAATTTCAGAAGTATTAAGTGAAAATGATGATGAAAAAAGCGAAAAAGAAGCAAAAACACTTGATATTATGGATATTTTATGGCAAAATATTGTACTAGAGGTCCCAATTAGTATAAGAAAAGACCCTGATAAGAAGTATGATCTTCATGGCGATGGTTGGGAACTAATAGACGAAGAAAGTAAAAAAGTAGATCCAAGATTAGCTCCTTTGTTAGAGCTGCTTGAAAAAGAAGGGAAGGAGTGATATCATGGCAGTTCCTTTTAGAAGAACAAGTAAAACTAAAAAAAGAATGCGTCGTACTCACTTAAAGAAAGAAGTTGGAACTTTAACTAAATGTCCAAAATGTGGAGCAACAATCCAACCTCATAGAGCATGTACAAAATGTGGTTACTATAAAGGTAAAGAAGTAATCGCTATGCAAGAAGACGCTGCTGAATAATAGTTTACGAACTACGTTTAGTAGTTTTTTTTTGTGCTTCATGTTATACTTTTATTGGTGATGATAATGAAAAAAATAGTTTTATTATTGTTGGTTGTATTAATGTTATGCTCTTGTGGAAAGAGTAATAAACCAGAAGTTAAAATGGTTAAGTATTGCACTAAAGGAACTTTAGTAGATAATAAATGTGAAGATGTTCAAAGTATTGAACCGACTAGTGTTATTTGTGAAGATGAAGATTTTAAATATAATAAAGAAACTAAAAAATGTGAAAACTATTTAGATTTACCTGCTAATAAAAGATTAGGTTGTGATGATGAAGAACACTATGAATTAAAGGGTGGAGCTTGTCATCCAAAAAATGGTAAAGGTAAGATTAAGTATCGTAAATATTTTTATTCTTGTCCTGATACGGCAAAGTTATCTGGCAAGAGATGTATTTTTACTGATCAACAAGATCCAGTGTTGACTTGTAAAGAAGGATATACAGCAAATGTAGAAAAAGCAACCTGTGATAAGAAGATTTATTATCAACCTTCAGAAAAACAAGAATAGTTTTTCTGCCGTCTTAGTTAAGTGGTATAACAGGGCCATGGTAAGGCTCAGTTACAAGTCCGATTCTTGTAGACGGCACCATAAAAAATAAAAGATGTCTTTGACATCTTTTTAATTTTCAAAACATTCTTTGATTTTTTTCTTTCTTAGTAAGAATAGGAATAGGAATGTATACAAGATAAATGGAGCAACTATTTGGTTTAG
>Ga0247609_10006026_pt1 | contig 11751 bp, 7 predicted proteins | sample 172DNAGHGlowgp2_FD_193487 | JGI IMG/M metagenome (GOLD analysis project Ga0247609, IMG submission 193487) | Sheep rumen microbial communities from Palmerston North, Manawatu-Wanganui, New Zealand - 1728 DNA GHGlow gp2 | ecosystem: Host-associated > Mammals > Digestive system > Stomach > Rumen ... | reverse complement strand
CATTTTTGGAAACCTCACTGACGGAATTATTTCATATTCTTCTTTTTTATTTGCTTCATTAATAATCAATATGATACCGATTAATGCCGTAATACCAATAATTGTAATACAAGATATTATCCATTTCATATAAAACACTCCCTATTTTGAACCTTTATAATTCTTTCCATATTCATTAGTATAATAATCTACTCTAGTAGAATTATCATAAATACTTTCATATAGATTATCTTTAGGATCTATACCAGCTAATCTACATACTTCTTCATGACATCTTCTAGTTAAATCTAATTCTTGACTATTTTTATCTAATTCCTTATTAGGAAATATAGGTTCTCCTATATTTAACGTAAAACAAGCAATTTGTTTAAATATTTTTCTTCTAATCCAATTAGGCTTTCTATAAGAAAAAGCCATAGGAATAATAGGTTTATCACATTTAATAGAAAAATAAGCTGCACCTCTTTTAAATGGTCTAATTGGTTTATAATATTCCCACATAGATCCTTCAGCATATATGTGTAACCATTTACCACTATCTAATAATTTATTAATTTCTTCAATATATTTTTTAGTACCTTTATAATTATTATCAGGAATAGGTATACCACCTACATATCTTATATTTTTAGATTGCTCTCCTCTTACGTTAGTAGCCCATACTAATACATTAGGCCAATTATACCTTCTAACAGTTCTCATAATTGCTAGATAATCCCACATATGAACATGGTTAGATACAGATATAACACCTTTCTTGATTAAGGCTTTATTACGCTTTAATATGTTCTTCCCTTTAACTTTTAAGCCTAGTCTAATCTTAGTCATAATAAAGACTAATAATACAATAACAAGTCTTATCCAAAATCTCTTAAATCTAAACTTTTTAGAATTATCAATATATGGATAATTCTCATCAAATTCTAGTCCATTATTCTTTTTAACAACTAAATAATGGCTAGCTGTATCTATAGGATAAGGAAATTTATCAGTTTTAGGATCATAATATTCAGTTATTTTCTTACTCATAAATATCCCCTCCTTAAAAATATTATACTTTATATTTTTACTTTTTTAAATTGTTTAAAAAAAATAAAGGTGTAATTACTTAGTCAACAATAATTACACCTTTATAACGTTGGGCGATATAGCCCTTATTATCGTTTATTTGTATTTTTATTATAGCATGTTTTTTTATAAATGCAATAAAAAATTTCTAAAGATAGAATTAAACTGTTAATTATGGTATAATTATACTAGAAATGAGTTGTGGTATTATGATTAAACAAAACCAACAAAATAATAAAAAATTAAGTCTTATTGCATAAAGCAGTAAGGCTTTTCTTTTTTTATAAAAATAGGAGGAAAATATATGATTAATGAAGAAAAAAAGTATGAATTGATAAAATTTAATGATGGTGAGTTCAGTTTAGATGTGAATGTTAGTCCTAGTGAAGATACTGTTTGGCTAACACTTGATGAGATTGGCTATCTTTTTGAAAGAGATAGGTCAGTTATTGGCAAACATATAAAGCGAATCTACAATGACAAAGAATTAGTAAAAGAAAGAACATGGGCAAAAAATGCCCGAGTTCTTCCAGATGGAAGGCGCTATAGCGTCGATGTTTATAATTTAGATATTATCCTATCTGTTGGTTATAAAGTAAATTCAAGGCGTGGAACATTATTTAGACAATGGGCAAATCAAGTATTAAAGCAGTATTTACTAAATGGCTATACAATCAATGAAGAAAGATGCCTCGTATGCAGTTCAAGCATTTTAGAACTTAATAGCGAAATCAAACAATTAAAAAATAAAATATTAAAATAAAAGGAGAATTCAAATGGAAGAAAAAAAGTATGAATTTATAAAATTTAATGATGGTGAATTTAGTTTGGATGTTAATGTTAGCCCTAGTGAAGATACTGTATGGCTGACTCAAAAGCAAATAGCTGAGTTGTTTGAAAAATCAATTTCAACTATTAATGAACACATTAATAATGCACTAAATGAAGAATTAAAAGAGTTAAAAGTAAGTAGAAAATTCGGAAAAACCGAATTATCTTCAATAATCACTAAGCCTATAACTTTTTACAACTTAGACGTTATCATTTCCGTCGGCTATCGTGTTAAATCAAAACAAGGCGTTCTTTTTAGGAAATGGGCTAACCAAGTATTAAAACAATACCTAAAAAATGGTTATTCAATAAATGAAGATAGATGTCTTGTATGCAGTTCAAGCATTCTAGAATTATCAAATGAAGTTAGACAATTAAAAAGCAAAGTGCATGAAATTGAAGATACATTATATCAAGAAAACGAAAAACTCTTATATGAAGGAGAAATACTAGATGCCTATACTTTTATTAGAAAACTCTTCTTTCTAGCTAAAAAAGAAATAACTATTATTGATTATTATGCTGATAGATTCTTATTATCTATGTTAAGCGATATAAAAGTATGTATTACAATTATTACTTCTTCTAATTCATACTTGAATAATACAGAACTACAAAAAAACATATCAATTATTAAAAATGATATCATTCATGATAGATTTATCATAATAGACGAAGTTGTCTATATGATAGGCACATCTATAAATGAAATAGGCAAGAAAAGATTTGTGATTATTAAATCTAATTATTTAACAAAAAATAAAATAATAGAATAAAAAAAGGAAAGTGCTTTTTTGGCACATTCCTTTTTATGCATATATTATTTTATATGAAGAATCACCATTATAAATCATAGAACCTGTTTCTAAACTTATATATGGAATATAAAAATCATCTGTAGTATCACTTTTTTTACCATTATATAGATGACGTTCTATATATAAACCAATTCCTGTTATAGAAAAACCGTGTAGGTTATTCGCATCTTGATTAGTTTCTATTTTATCTTTAGTCTCTTCTTCTATATCATTTTTAATTAATGATATGATTTGTTGTTTATCATTATCATTTAATTTAATTTCATAATAGAAATATTCATTTTCATATTTACTCTTAATACCTATTTCATTTTTAGTTTCACGAATAAATACTTTATTACTTTTAGTAAATGTTATTTTACATTCTTCTGATTCAAAAGTATTATATTTAACTTTTACAGTTTTATTATTTGAATCTATATTAAAAGTAAGATTAGCTAAAACATTACTTCCTTTAATCTCGCTTTTAGCATATACATCTGGTTTATTACTTTTAAAGCATCCTGAAAGGATGATTATAAACATAAATAAGAAAATAAAAGATAATATCTTTTTTAGTTTCATAAAATCACTCCTATAGACTCTTTAATTCTGTAAAAGAATAATAATTTAATATTTTACCTTCTACCATTTCATTACTTGGATCAACTGATCCTTTTAAATCTTTTAGAGAATTAGATAATCTAGATCCTCCAGATGTAGCAAATAATACTATTTTCTTATTCTTAAATGGATAAGCTTCTAAGAATGTATTTATAATAGTAGGAGCAGTATACCACCAAATAGGAAATCCTACATAAATAGTATCATATAAATCAATATTTAAATCTTTTTTTACTATTTCTGGTCTAAAAGATTTATTATTCATTTCTACTGTAGATCTAGAATTCTTATTAGTCCAATCTAAATCTTCACTAGTATATTTTTTTACTGGTTCTATTTCATATAAATCAGCATCTTTTGCTTTAGCTAAATCAATAGCTGCTTTTTTTGTTACTCCTGATGCACTAAAATAAGCTACTAAGTTTTTCATATTGGCCTCCTTATATTTCCTCAATGCCTATACTCTTAAGATACTCATATGTTCCATCATAATATTCAGGTAAACGAGTTGGATCTTCTGCGAATCCAGTAAGAGTTTTATTAGAATTTCCCTTAGGAACGCAAATAATCATTCCTGCTCTTGCACGAGTTAATAAAACACGATATGCATTTAACATATATTTCTGTAGTTCTACATTACTTTCTGTATTTCCAATTTGCTTGTTCCATTTATTCTGTCCATTGAATCTATAGAAACTCCATTGTCCTTTTTCAGCTCTCATATCTGCATCCCATAATACGCAAGTATAATCAAGTTCAAGCCCTTGAATCTGTATTTCAGTAGCAGCGTCTTCCAAATAATTAGATGATCTAGTATCTCCCTTATCTTCCAAAAACCAATGAACTGCATTTTCGTCTCCAGAAGGTAAGACATGTATTCCAAGTGGTTTGTAACGAGCAGATTCTTTTGTAATTAAGACTCCTGTTCTTTCTGTTCCTCTTACTTTTTTATGAAGCCACTCTTTTGCTTTTCCCATATCTCTAGTAAGAATAATTGGATACTTATCCTTAATTTCATTATATAACTCGGATGCATTTTTATCAAAGTTAAGTAATGAATGAACAAATGCGGATAGTTTTTCTGCTCTATAAGATCTTAATGATACGCTCAAATGAAGATCATCAGAATATGTTACTTTATGATTGCCTTTCAATAATTCATTAACTTTGCCTTCTGCATATTCCTTTTCTGTTAGTTTAGGTGATATATAAACATTCCAATGAGTGAACTTTTCGTTTAAAGCTCTAATCCATTCTGATATTCCTGCTTCACCTGTATTTATTTCTTGACCGCCTCCAACAAGACATACTATTGTTGCCCAGTCTTCACGTTGATCTAAAGACCAAATAAGGAATGCTGCTTCAGATACTGGAAAATTTGGGACTTTAAGTTTGTTCCCATAAGTTCCACCTTTTTTTAAATATTCAGCAAGCCTTTTATGAGTCCAAGATCTTTGAGCCTCATCAAAAATAGCAACATGCTCTACTTCACCAAACCCAGATTTCCCTTCTTTGACCGCTTTTTCAGGATCTATTTCAAGAATTCCGTTTTCAACTGGGTTCTTTATTTTCGCTAACATGTTATCTCTATATCTATGAATCATTTGTATAGATTTAGCAACTTCTCTTCTAGAATCTGTTATTTTCTTTTTTTCACCTTTTTCTGACTTTATCCTAACGTTATCTTGTGCTAATGCTTCTGTTAAAACTGCAACAAGTGGTCCGTTACCAGATAAATATACAGCTCCTTCATCCTCAACAGGATCGTCATTTCCTTGATAAGTTTGTTTGATAGAAACGTCTAAACCTACTAAAGTTTTCCCTGCTCCTGGAACACCAGTTACAAAACAAATACTCTTTTCGTTATTCTCTTTACTTCTTTTAATTACTTCTAAAATGTAATTAATTGTTCTATCAGTTGAAACCTCATCTGCCTCATGTCTTGTAATATTCTCAACAGAATGATTTTCGTATAAAGATTTTGCTGCTTCTATAATTGTTGGTGTAGGTGAATATGGACTAATAATCCAATTTGGATTAACCTCGTTTTCATTAGGATAATCCCTTAAGACACTTTCTATTATATCTAGTAGTCTATCTTTACCTGTTACCAGTGGATTTATTACCTTATCATCATATATGGATTTTTGAACAATTGTAGATGCTTTCTTAGAATTTGTTGCGATAAGTATTGGTGCTATTATTCTATCTTGACTATATTTATGGAAATTTTTTAAATCTAGAGCATAATCCAAAACCTGATCTATATCAGACTCTAAAATATTACATTCGCCCACTTTGAACTCAAGGCAAAATACAATTCCTCTAAAAAGTAATACAACATCAATTCTTTTTCCTAAACGAGGTATATCATATTCAAATAATATTTTCCCGTCTTCGTTAGAATAGTTTGAAATAATATCTTTCATTATTGATATTTCTTCTTTCCAGGCTTCTCTTGTAGTTGTTAATGCTTCACCATGATAGTTTTCACATAAGCAGCCAAAAACACAATTGTTATCAGCCTCCACTAAGAATTTATCAAATTTTTCATAATATAAACATCTTGTGCTTTTATTCATTAATATCTCTCCTTTAGAAATGAGATTTAATTATAATAGTGTTTCTTCGTTTTCGTTTTCTTCGTTTTCTATCAATGATTCATCATATTCCAGATAAAGAGTAGGTAAGAATATCAATACTTCCTTTTCTTCATCTTTTCCCTTCCAATAAACGACTTTTTCAACTTTTGCATATGAAACTTTATATCCTTGTTCATGCAATCTGTTTATTGTTTTTTGATAGCTTACAGAAATTCTAGCAACGTATTTTCTTTTATATGCTAAGAATACATCATTTACTTCTAGAATATCTCCAGGAACTAATGATGAAATAATTGCCTCTTTATCCTTAAAGAAAGCTAATGTTACATCAGTATAGTTTAATGGTAATGCCAATTTTTTAGGTTTTGTATAAATGGTGTCATCAATCCTATAAGTAATACCACTGTCATCCTTAAAAGAATCAAATGATCCTCTATTTTCATGGATAAGCAAGTTCTTTTTTGCTCTAGTCATTCCAACAAATACTTTTCTTTTATCTTCATCACTTATGATAGCTTTATTTTTAAGCATTAAAAACACAGTATCAAATTCTTGCCCTTTTGCTTTATGTATAGTGGATACTATAATTTTTTCGTTTTGATCAAACATAAAATCTTCTATAGTTGATTCTAATGCATAGTTTAAGAAATCATTGATATAAAGTTCATTTGAAATCTTTTCAAATGTATCAATTGACTTAAGAAAATACTCTATCAAAGCGCTTTTTGAATATTTATCAATTAATTTTTGCTTAGCTTTTCTCCAATCGTCTTTGCTTATTATTGGTGATGCGTTATTACTAATACAACCAATAAAATATCTCATCTCTAAATAATTGCTTAGATGAGTTTTCTCGTCTGATTGAATTAGTCTTGCTTTAATCCCTTTTTCAGATAATGATCCCATAACTCTAAGAGCATCATCGTTAGTATATGTTAAAACAGCAATGTTTCCATCACCCTTATTTTTAGATATTTGATCTGCTATTGCATCCTCAAAATTATCACCTTCATGCACATAAATTCCAACAAATCCATTATCTTTTTTTGCTGCAAACAAAGGCTTAGTTTTTAATCTTCTTCTAATTCGCTTAGCAAAAGCATCAGCAAACTTAACTATTTTATTAACACTCCTATAGTTCTCTAATAATTCATATTTTTTAGCACCATATTCATCAATAAAGGATTGAAGATATTTAGGGCTAGATCCTCTAAATTCATAAATGTTTTGATCATCATCACCAACTGCTATTAATCTTATTCCCTCGTTCTTTGAAATTATAGCTTTAACCAAATCATATTCATCCTCACTCATATCTTGAGCTTCATCAATTACTAGAACACTCTTTGTAATCTTGCCTGGTTCTACATCACCAGAATTAATAAAGTCCACTGCATTTTTTATTACTACTTCAAATTCTTCATCGTTTCCGTTCTTACCAATCAAGTCAAAACAATATGAGTGGAAAGTTTTTATGTCAACAAAATACGCTGCATTTCCGATTAGATCTATTAATCTTTTTTTGAACTCGGTTGCTGAATGTCTAGAGAAAGAAAGCATTAATAATTGTTCTGCTTTAATGTCCTCTAATAATAAAAGTGATGCTAATTTATGGACTAATACTCTTGTTTTGCCTGAACCAGGTCCAGCAATAACCGAAATATATTTTGATTCATCATCATCTATTATCATTTTTTGCATTTCTGAAAGCGAACCAAATAACAGATTATACTTACTAGGCGTAATGTTCCTTTGTATTTCGCCTTTTCTATTTCCTTTAAAATATTTCTTTATAAACCCGTCATATTCTAAAGAAAAATAATCTTTAACAAATTCCATAGCATTGTTAAAGTTACTAACCATCATGTTTGCAAATTCTCCAACAATGTGTATTTGTTGGATCTTTAAATCATAATAGTTTTTTAATCTCTTGTAATCTTCCTTTTTATATTGTATTTGATTATTGTTTTCTAACCTTGTAATTTGCATTCCACTATATAATACCAAGAATCCTCCCTCGATATTCATCGATTTGATTTTTGTCAAATATAGTATTCCGTTTTTGATATCTTCTATATTACATTTATTGCTAACAAATAAAGACCCGTTATTATACCTATCAACAAGTTCTACTATTGAAAAGCCTACAGTCTCTGTTTCATTTTTCCCAATTGTTTTATTTAATAAATAATTAACTATGAAATCAGAAATCTCTAATCTACGCTCTATTTTGGATATTAGCTCATTTTTGTAATATAATGGGCAGAAATGAAAATCATCAGCCGCTAATTCTGTATTTTTCTTTATATATCCACTAATTGTCCAAAAATATAAAATTGTTTTAATCGCCATAACAGAGCTATTCTTATGACCGCTATTTATAGCTGCTTCATTTAATTCTTTCAAATTAATGATTCTATCGTTTAATTCTGAATCAAATTCTATATAATCCATCATAAAGTTTTCAAGAGTAGAGAATTGATCTAAAACTTTTACAGATTTATTATCCTTTGAAATAGTTGCTGTCATATCATCTTCATCAGCCAATACATCTGCTAAACGAAGTTTGTAAACGATAGTAATTACTTCATCTTTATCTATTCCTAATCTATCAGCTATATAATCAACTCTAGATTCTGCATCTTCTTCTTGAGCTTTTTTTACACTCCTGCTGGATATCAGTTTGCTCAAAACTCTAGTCATATTATCTACTTCGTTTTCTTCAAACAATCCAGAATTTAATGCTTTATCTCTTGCTTCAATTAAAGACCTAGCTTTTATGCTTGTCGCAAATACTCTAGGTGAATTTTTTCCTCTTTTAATATATCCTGAGTTTTCTAATTCATTTATGGCTGTTTTTACTCTGGTCTCAATATCTCTTATGCTGTCATCCCAGCCTGCTGTTCTTGCTATCTCAAGCGCAGAATTTGTTATGACAGTTTTTCCTTTAGATAATTGCTTAATTGCCTTCCAAATTTGTTGTATTTCATTAATTGTTAATTTGCTTTGATTAAGCTTTATAAAATGCTTATTTAGATCATCTTCACAGAATAATATATAACATTCTGCTTTTAATGATTGGTCTCTACCTGCTCTTCCAGCTTCTTGTATATAATTCTCTAAAGAATCAGAAATATCAAAATGAATAACAAGCCCTATATTACTTTTATCAACGCCCATTCCAAATGCATTTGTTGCAACCATAACCTGGCAATCATTGTTGATAAAAGCATTTTGATTTTCCACTTTTACATCTCTATCCATTTGCCCATTGAAAGGTAAAGCCTTAATTCCGTCTTTAGTCAATCTATCTGCTATTTCATATGTTTGCTTAACGCTTGATACAAAGACAATTGTAGGACAATTTTTTTGATTTATTAAATCTCTAACTTCATGATACTTCTCTTCATCATTGTTCTTAGGGATAACTCTATAGCTTAAATTCTTTCTTTCAACTGATGTTGTAAAAAGGTCTAGAGATAGATTACATTTCTCCTTAAAATAATCTAAAATATCTGAAATTACTTTTTGCTTTGCAGTAGCGGTAAAACACGAAATAGGAATAGACGCTATTCCTTTTTTATCTATGATATTATTAATAAATTCACCAATATATTGATAGTCAACTCTAAAATCATGCCCCCATGAAGAGAAACAGTGAGCTTCATCAATAACAAATCTTGCTATATTTCTGCTAGCTATTATGTTTTCAATAGTGTTAGATCTTAATGACTCAGGAGCAATATATAAAATAGATGCTATTCCGTTATTTATTAACTCTATTACTTTTGCTCTTTCAACATTATTTAATAATCCGTTTATTGTAACCGCATCAGCAGATCCCTTCTTTTCCATGTTATCAACTTGGTCTTTCATAAGAGATTGTAGTGGAGATATTACTATTGTTAACGAACGTTCTGTTTCACCAGCTATTAAAGCGGGTATTTGGAATGTGATAGATTTTCCTCCACCCGTTGGGAAAATAACAAGTAAAGATTTTCCTCTAATAGCTGCATTTACAGCGTCCTCTTGAAGACTTTCTCCGTTAAATGTTCTAAATTCGTTGTGTCCAAAAACACTTCTTAACTTCTTCTTAGCATCAAACTTATCATTGCAAAAATCGCACTTACCACATGGTGTTCCTCTTAATGCTTTCGTTATGTGTTCTACTATAGGGAATTGCTTTAAAACCCATGGAGGTGTAATAGATTCTTTTCCTTTATCGTTATTAAGTATGGAAATAATAGCTAATGTATATGCTAATTCTATTGGAGAATTATTTATAAATTGTTTTATATTTGCATTTCCACAAATCATTGATTTAAATCTATCTTTAATTTTTGACTCTAAGAAAAACTCTTTTTGAAAATCTACATAGTTAAAAAACCCTTCAAATTCAGGCTTATTATACAGAAGTGTTCCATAGATGTTTTGTAACATTTTATCAAGCTTATTAAAAGCATTTACTTCATCGTAAAAAAGATCTTTACATTTTTTAGAATCGCTAAGGGGATTATTCAATTCATCAGTGATAATCTTTTCATCTTTTAATAATCTGTGATATGGTTTTTCTGGAAATAATAGAGGAGATAGATATAAAGTATCAATCATTTTCCCTTTTTTCCAAAAAAACTTTCCTATATATTTTGCATCATGGTGAACAATATTATGGCCAATATAGTAATTACATTTTGCAATAAATTTTTCAAACTTTGAAACGTCATTCGCGTGAAATTCAGATCCATCTTCTTTTATAGCGCCCAAGTCTACTATTTTTTCATGAGAAATTTCACTATCAACAAAAACAAGTTTCTCCATATCGATTCACCCCATATATATTTTATCATAGAAAAATATATTTTTTATAAAAAAGCTTTTTTCAAATAAAAAAACACCTATTAGGCTAGGTGTTTTAATCCTTTTTTATAAATCACTAGATAAATCTTCGATCTCTTTCGTTATTTTTTCCAGAGTTTTTTCATCAAATATCTCCATTTTGTTATCCCTCAAACTATTGAAAAGATCATTGTTTTTTACCAAAAAACTATAAACATTTTTCGTAATGCAGTGTGAGAATTTCATTTGGTATAAAAAATTCAACGCCTCTAAAAAATCTTCTTTTTCAACAATGAATGGCAATAAATCGCTTATCCCTATGTTGGATATTTTATTTATATTTGAGTACATATTTAAATAACTATCTTCTGTACAAATAACAAGCGACTTATTATAGATGTGTGCCGTCATAACTGACTTTTCTAGATCAAACTTATCCAACAAACCATTTGTCTTATCAAAATCAAAAAGGACAGAATCATATTTTGCCAATACTTCTAATTTGGAAATAAAACATCTAAAGTCGTTCCAAAACTCATATTCTGCGCTTTTGTATTCTAAAGTTGCTTCAAAAAAGACGATATTACCGTTTACGCTTGCTATCGTTCCTTTTTCATTAGGATTATCAAGCGAAAAAAGATGATCATTAATCAAACTATTATAATAAACAAAGCACTCATTAGATATACAAAACTTACTAGTATCTATAGTGTATTTTTTGCTTAATTTGTACAAAAAATAAACAACTTCTGTCGACGCAATAAACCTTAATTCCTTATAATCTGATATTAGATAGTTAATATTATTGTGAAATAAAGTTTTTGTTGAAAGTGATTCGATCATCGCCCTATAATCATTCCTAAAGTATTGAGATATATAGCTCATAGGCGGCCAGACAGGCATTGATAATATTTCATTGATTGCCTTTTCTTTTTCAGAAGCCATTTTTCCCATGTAGTCTTTTATTTCTTTAAGAGGATCACCTTCATCTG
>Ga0247609_10006024_pt1 | contig 11754 bp, 12 predicted proteins | sample 172DNAGHGlowgp2_FD_193487 | JGI IMG/M metagenome (GOLD analysis project Ga0247609, IMG submission 193487) | Sheep rumen microbial communities from Palmerston North, Manawatu-Wanganui, New Zealand - 1728 DNA GHGlow gp2 | ecosystem: Host-associated > Mammals > Digestive system > Stomach > Rumen ... | reverse complement strand
TGATCTCTGCCGATGTCAGCGAACTGCTTTCTGCGGTTATTGATGCCAATCCTAAGTTCCATAAACTCTATCAAATGTATAAATTAGTCGCCTGATGAATGAATATTCACTTGCGAAAGTTCAGTTAATAATTTAGTCCAACTTCACGAATTCAAAATCATATTTGGAACAACAGGCGCGCTTGTAGTCGAACTGGAACATGCGCATATACTGTTCCTGAATCTCCACAGCTCCATTATAGAAGGGATCGTTGGTATGCTGGCGAGTGGTAACGGTGATAACCATATCTGGGGTCAGCACCGTTCCATTGGCTCGTTTGATACGCTTGGGCGTAATACGAAAAACTCGGCTCATAGGCTTTTAGTTATTGTTTCGAATGCAAATATACACATTAAAATTGAATTACGCATCTTTAGAGGAGATTTTTATGAGTTGATAGCCACATGTCCTTTGGTGATGTTGATCTTGATTTCTGAATAGAACTCACGCACATAGATGAAGTCGGTGATGGCGAACTCCGTATGATCGAAGAGATGATGAAACTGCCTGAGCAGATTCATATCCTTGGTTAGCTCCTGGTCAAGTCCCTCATTCCAGTTGGGTGGCGGACAGTCCATGCCTGTAAAGGATTCGAAAGAATCGCCATAGGCGTTATGGGGAAGTGTAAGCTGGGTGATACCCTCATCGTAGAGCACATTCCAACCACCATCGCAGAGTGCATACCACAAATCCTGGCGGTCATCGCCCTGAACAGGGTGTAGCTTGGGGTACTCGTTGCCTAAATACAGGCTGGCCGTCAGTTCTATCTCGTCACCATAGTCCTGATGCTTGCTGACGTCAGCATAGATGCGTTGGGCCCTGTCGTACATTTCACGAAGCGCCTCTCTCAGACAATCGTTGAACTCACGTATGGCATCGATGATGTCTTCCTGATGCGAAAGCACCATTTCATTGATGATATTTCTTCTGAGACTCAACAAACACTTGTCTTTATCGTAATCGAATGAATTCAACGAGAAAGAACTGACGATATCTTCCTCTATTCTCTTAACAACCCAGTGGGTCAGTTCCTCTTTTACTTTCATAGTTTGATAATGATATTTTAATTGATTGTACATAGATATATTATCCTTTAGCATCTTACCTTATTATATCCATAAATCCATATAATAGTCAATAAACAACTGCATACCTTCTTTTATCTTCTCCTGTTTTTCTGCAGGGAGATTATCAAAGTCACAGCCTCCGGTGCACCATTGGTATTCCTCGAAAGCATAAAGCATCTTTCGGATAATGGCCATCCATTTCTTATGAGCAATGACAACATCACACCCTTTTGCCAATCTGCCTGGACACCCTGCATTCGGGCCTTTCTGGGCTTTCAAGAATGCTCGAAGATGAATGGAAATAATCCTGGCCAGTTTTGTATCAAGACTCCAGACATCCTCATACGATACTTCTGCATAGCCGGAATGAGCCACTTCCCTCCAATATTTATCCTTCCACTTGGGTCCTTTTCCAAACATGTAATCATCCATGTTGCTAATATTTTGATTTTACGATGCAAAGATAAGAGAAAGGTGTGCCGGATTGGGGAGCACCTCATAAAAAACTGTATCCTATGAAGAACCTCTAACTATTGAGAATCCAATCCATCCATTAATTGTCACCTTTTACTACATACCAACATGAAGAACATCTCGTTATCTAACTTCTCGTCAATCCCCACCCCCCAATTAATTTCAGCAGTTGATCCAAACATGATAGTAATATCCTGCAGCTTGCATAATTCTGATACACTCACTGGATGCTCTTTGGAAGTCTGAATCAAGAATACGACATGCTGATAAGACCTGATGTCTGGAGGCTCGTACATTTTCAAAGTGTTTATAATACTATCCATTCTGTTATGCCCATATTCTGGAAAAGAAAGGATCCTGCGCCTCAAGATAGTCGTTTCAGAATACAGATAGAATAAATCCTCTACTCTGATTGGAACGACTTGAGTTCCCTGGCTCAATAGCCAAAGGGTCTCATCAACCTCGTTCCTTAAAATATTGGCATCAACGATGCCAACATCATAGAACTTACAAATATCTGTATTCCTTTTTTTCACCATGATACACTTTGGTCGCCGTAATTACTTTGTTTTATCGATTCACGCTGCAAAGGTACAAGAAAGGTGCGCCGTATTGGGGCACACCTTAAAAGAATTATTTTTATTGCAGAGCATTATGGAATGCTAAGTTGCTTTTCATCAATATTCTTTATTGCATTACGAACTATCTCTATGATATATTTTGCAAAGTCCCCTTTTATCATAGCTGCAATAGTGTTCATGTCATCCCAATTACCATATTTTTCAAGATATGCATAGCCATAAGGCCAATGTGCAGAAGATTTCCCTCCTATATAATAGGATGAATTATCTAACTTAAACTTAGTAACGTCACCATTGTAATCTGAAATCCCCCAATAGAATCCACTATTACTACGTTTATTTTCCGAATGCACCCATATAGCGAAGATATCCCATTTCTCTCTACGGAAATAGAAGCCCTTTTCTGCTCCGTATTCAAACAAATTGCATTCTCCATATATGAGATTGTCTTCCTTGCAAAAATCTTCAAAAGCAGGTTTTACAAATTTGTCAAAAGCACGTCTTTTGTAATCCTCTTGCATGCTGAATAAAGCAGCAATCTCTTCTGGGTTTTTGATCATTGTATCTATCAGCGCCTCTTTGTTAATTGTATCCATATCTTGATTCGTTAGTTGTTTAATGTGATTTCTGTATTGAATTAATGTCTCTCGAATAAGTGGTGTTGTAGCACTTTCCTTTGTACAATCCTCAATCCATTTAAGAATATGTTCCTTATATGAAATACGAAAATATTTTATTCCATCTCCACTATCTTTACTTGCGTCGTGTTTATATAGTGTGAGATAATAGATTGCATAATTGCCATTTCCATATTTGCCTTTTGAGAATTCATCATACCTTTTCAACTGTTCCCACTGATCAGCTGCATATACCTTGTTCTCAATAATAATGGCTTTCCCCTTTTTGTCTTCTATGAGAATGTCTATACGCCCTTCATTGGTTACGTATTCTGTATAAACAGAGCATGACGATGTTTCAATGCCAGTCTCATCATCAACTATCGAGATGAAGGTTTTAAGATATTTATCCTTTTGCCCGTGATTCCCTTTTGGGTTAAGGAAACTAGCAATAATAGCTGAATGCATGATCTCATAATGGTCAACTCCGCATATTTGGAACATATTAAAGCGTTCACCGCGACGAAGACTCTCTTCCTTTTTTATCTTTTCTTCTTTTAAGATAATATTAACGTCATTTAATAACTCTTTAAGTTTCTCCATAATGATTATCTTCTAGTCCAACTTCATAAAATCATACTTGGAATAGTTTGCGCATATGTAGTCAAACTTGGACATATGCAGATACTATTTTCTTATTTCACATTATGACGTTCTATAAGTTTTCCCATTAATTCATTAACATAATAAACAATGTATTTTTCTAATCTCATATCAGTATGTAGCATTGACATAAAACCTCCTTGTTTTATGTTGAAATATGGATTATCAAGATGAGTCCACCACTGACTATATGAGCGATGACCTCCTTTCTCTTTTTTCAAAACCTTTGCAAATTCAATATCATCTTTATATTGAGCTTGAATATAATAATGTTCCATGTAGAACCCAACATCTACAGCAATATTATCATCATCTTTATACCTAAGGATAAAACCATCACAAGTGTTTTCATATCTCCAACCATTTTCAGTCCATGAATTCAAAAAATATTCCCACAATGATTTTGTATTATTATCGTTTTCTACGGTTATTTCTTTATTCTCAGGTTCTTTGTTCTTGTGCAATTCCTTTTTAAAATAATAGCCTAAGACAGAAATAACGTCTATTTCTTCAATCTTGGATAGTTTATCATTAGTAATATTTGACTCCAGCGTTAGTCTATTAGCTTGTTCAGTAATAATCTTTTCGAAAAGATTTCTAATAAAACGAGCGTTGCCAAATTTTTCATCCTTATGAGCGACTTCTTCGTGAATAATCTCCTTCACTTTTGATAGAGCTTCCTTTGAAGCAGAAAAGTCATTCTTCTTTACGGTATATTCAAATATCCGCATTAACTCGTCAGCATTATAATCTGGGAAATCAATATATCTGTTAAATCTTGATTGTAAACCAGAGTTGGAACTAATAAAATCTTCCATCTCCTTAGAATATCCAGCAAGAATAACTACCAATCGCTCCCTGTCATCCTCCATACGTTTCAACAACGTAGCAACCGCTTCTTTACCAAAATCATTCTGCCCACCTTGGACTAATGAATATGCCTCATCAATAAACAGGACTCCATCAAGAGCAGAGTCAATAATAGCGTTTGTCTTGGGAGCAGTCTGGCCTACATACTCTGCTACAAGACCAGAGCGATCTGTTTCTACTAAATGCCCTTTTTTAATTACTCCCAATTCCTTATATATCCCAGCAACAATTCTTGCTACAGTTGTTTTACCTGTACCAGGATTTCCTGTAAACACACAATGATAAGATACATTAGAGGTTTTCATACCTCTTGACTCCCGCATTTTCTGTACCTTAACAAGGTTAGATAAATTATTGATTTCTAATTTAACGTTCGAGAGGCCTATTAAGTTCGATAGTTCCTCAAAAGGATTCATATATGGCTTTGTTTTATTAACCTCAGTATTCGAAGGTGGAATGATTTCTTCCTCATTTGGCTTTTCAATAGTTTCTAGGTCATAATCTTCTACCTCCAAATAACCGAAAGGAGTTTCCACTATCTTCTTTTTTGGTGTATTTGCCTCAGAATTGGTTACGTTTTTTCCATTGTCATCGAAAATTCTACCAAATTTTGAGAAAATATCATCCATATTTGTCTCGTTCTGCTGGTTACAGAAATCATAGAAGGCTTGATTATCAAAGTCTTCGTATTCATCATCCTCGTTGAGAAAATGTTTCTTTATTGATTTCCACAGTTTTTTCATTACTAACAATCCTCCCTATTCTAATAAATTGACAAACCATTACCTGTGGCCAAAGTATCGGCAATAGCTTCCGAAATTTTGAGTCCTGTTTCCATTTCAATCCATAACCACTGACCATTAGGATTGCATTCTAGGAACACATACTCACCTGAAGGGGTAACGATGAAATCGAATGCCCCAAAGTTTATTCTCATCTTTTCAAGGAAATTGATACACTTCTCGGAAATGTCATAAGGCAAATCATAGGGTTCATATCGTAAGCCATGATCATAGCCTTGCCGCCAATCTATTTTCCCTTCATTCTCAGCCAAATGTTGTGAATCGATTTTGCAGGCGAACACCTTTTGAGCAACGACAGTAACGCGAAGTTCAAATGCTTTAGGAATATATTCCTGAACATAGGATACTGTTTGGGTAAAAGCTTCCTTTGGAGCATTTTCGATGTCCTGCAGAGATACCTTCTGAGAATAAAAAATATATTCTGTACCCTTGCCACCATCCATAATCCCGTCACTTGTTATCGATTTTAGTACTATTTCTTGATGATGTTTGGCCATTGCGAGAATATCTTCTTGCCGATTGGTAAAAACCGTATCTGGAACTTTCAAACCAATAAATTCAGCATAGTGTAATTGTTCTATTTTTGAACTCGCATACTCATCATAAAGAATGCTTCCAATGGATGGAGTGGATGTTATGTATGAGCGAAGAAATCTAAGAAAACCTGCTGCTTCTTTCAGATTATGCCCGTTTATTGCGTTGCTCCCGATAAGAGGCAGTTTCTTTGGCATTTCTAAACGCCTATCCCAAATCGTTGTCAGATCTTCGATATCCAATGTCAATCCTGTCTGCTTATTTTTTATGATAAAACGTGATGGGCCAGAAGTATTCCACCAAGTAAACTCATAGTCAGTAAGCAGACATTCTGTATTTAAGCGGAACACAGGAATGTTCCGCTTATTCAGAATGTCAATGACTGGTGTAGGATGTACGTCCTCTTTATTAGTTATAATAAGTATCATTGATATGTTCTAGTGGTCATCTTTTATTGTTTTAAGGTCTGAAACTAATGAATTCCCTGGTTTATATGTCCTTGTATTTCTTTTACTCATTGTATAATTTGCTCCCATTGTTTCCCAAATTGCGGTTTGAGTTTCTGGATTATAAATAGGTGCAACATCTTTTTCCAATGTTTCTAACCTTGTTGGCTTTGTACATCCCATCAATAGCGGCATAGCCACACCATTTACTTTTGTTTGATTGTAAGTCATAATACTAATTTTTTTGATGTTAAACATATTTTGAAAATTCGCATAATAGATTTTTGGTTATATATTTTATGTTAGAAGATAATTATATAGATTCTCTGAGATTCCCTTCAAGATGGGTACAATCCATGCGAAGTGAGCATTTGGAAAGAAATACGACAAGCTAAAAAACAAAACCATAGCCCATCCAGCACCAGAGGTTATGAATGTCATACAAAAATGGAAAATGCGCCCAGAGAAAATATCCAATGGACTCATCCGACGGATAGCTGCCCAACTGAGTGTTGACACATAGTTGATAGCGGCATAGGTTGCAGTAAGAAGTGCAGGAATTACTGCCAATGTGGCGCTGAAGTCAATAACGTAATTCCCTTCTGCATGCAATTCTCGTTGCATTTCATAGAATTGACCATTGCAGGATATCAGACACATAATGACCATTATCCCAACAAAATCTGAAAAAATGCTTATCAACCAACAAATGAATACAGCCATAATATTATCTTTTTAGGTTTAATACAAAAAGAGCGAGAACCGACTTCCAGCCAATCTGTCAGTGTAGGCTCTCGCATTGCCCGAATCATCAAATTTGCTGAAGTGGCCCACGCCCTATGTAGGGACGTGAACATGTCACTTCGCTGTGTATTGAATGATTCAGTTTCAATTTGCGAGATTTACACTAATCAAATCAACAGCGTGACGTTCATATCACTTTGTTTTGCCCTCAATGTCTTGTGTCGCTCAAAGTGAATTTACATTCGCTTAAGAGTTTCACGTTGCAAATCTACGAAATTGATTTCATAAATGCAACTTTTTAGGACAAAAAGTTTCGTGAGCCACTCGCTTTATCTTCATTCTTCTTTATATTTTCATATTGTTATTATCATATTACGATGCAAAGATAAAACAAAGGTATGCCGGATTGGAGCACACCTTGTAGAAAAATGAGAAAATTGCTGCAACACCCAACACCCCACCATCATAGGGCTGAAACCACGATGTGCAGAACGTTTCAGTATGGTGGGGGGTTGCTCAAACAGGTAACCAGGAGGTAACCCAATCAAATGTAGTTTACAGTTTACGGCTTACTACTTAAAGAATCGGATCAGGGGACTGTTTATAAAAAATGATAAATAATTGATGGTTTTATCCAAAATGTTTTGTTTATTGGACAAATTTTCCTAATTTTGTCCAGTAAAAATCAAATATTGTTCAAAACCATGAGGCAAATTGTACTTTCACAACGAAAGGAACGCGACGGGCTTTTAGAAAAAGCCTATCTCTTTCGCGACTATCAGGCTGAAGCGGAGACATTCATAGCATCACCACTAATCAAACTGATAACTGGCCCCAGACGGGCTGGCAAGTCTGTACTTACGTTCTTGCTCTTAAAGGGTAAAAACTTCGCCTATCTGAATTTCGATGATGAGCAGCTTTTGGAAAAATTCAATGAGGATGCTGTGATGCAGGCACTTGCAGAAGTATATCCTGACTTCGACTATCTGCTGCTGGATGAGATTCAGAACTTGGAACACTGGGACTTGTGGGTTACCAAGTTGTACCGGCGCGGCATAAATCTGCTGATAACCGGTTCCAATGCCAGACTACTGTCAAGTGAGATGGGAACAGTTCTTACAGGTCGTTATCTGGAAATAGAGGTACTTCCCTTCTCGCTGACCGAGTGTTTCAGGTATAAACAGCAGAGTTGGACTGCAGAACTGCCAGACGATAGGGCCAGGCTTATGCTTCAGGTCGAAGACTATATGCACTACGGTGGCTATCCCGAGATTATCAACAGCAGAGAGATTACCGAGAGTTACCTCAGCTCCCTCTTTGACTCCATTGTCCTAAAGGACATAGCCAAGCGTTACAAGATTCGCAAGACCACTGAACTGTATCAGCTGGCCACCTATCTTGTAAGTATGTTCTGCAACGAGTTCACCTATACGTCGCTGAAGGAAGATCTGAACTTCTCCAGCAAGTCCACGTTGCAGAAGTTCTGCGACTATCTCCAGCAGACATATCTGTTTTTTTATTTGCCTCGATTTAACAACAAATTGAAATTGATGCAGAAAGCACCTCAAAAAGTTTATGTCGTTGACAACGGTTTCCTTGCATCGAGTGCTTTTCAAACGTCGGAGAACAAAGGCAGGCTATTGGAAAACCTTGTGTTCTTAGAACTGCTGAGGAGGAAGAATAAGGTCGGTGATAATATCTTCTATTATCGGTCACGTAATAACCGCGAGACGGATTTTGTGGTTCGTGAGCGTTTCCAAGTAAAACAGCTCATTCAGGTCTGCTATGATATGAGTGGCAAGAAAACCGAGAAGCGTGAGACTGACGGCATCATAGAATGTGCCGGTGAACTGAAATGCGACGACCTCCTGATTATAACCTGGGACCAGGAAGGCATCATGGAGAAAGACGGGAAGACGATACATGTTGTTCCCTATTATAAGTGGTGTCAGAACCACTAGTAGTAAGCATTATCAACAACTGAACAGGTAGAAGTATTTATTTGAACAATGAATTTCACTGGAATCGGCGGGACTCCGGTGAGCTCATTCTCACATAATAAGTTTCCGAAATCTCCAGAAATAAGACGATGATCTATACTATACATATCGAAATAAACAAATGAGACGAATATTATTAGGGCCTTTTGATGTTGAAAAAACTGGGGAAAATGGAAATAAATCGAGATTTATTTGGAAATTACAAAGAATGTTCGTATCTTTGCCACGTGAAAGGAGAAACCGAGTAGAGCCACGATGTGCGGAACGGTGGCATGGCTACGGGATAATCCTGTGGAGATGATGAGCAATTCGACCTTGCCGCTTGGTTTCCTTCATTCAAACATAGCTGGTCACGTGTGGCCAGCTTTTATATTGTCTGATATTTGGGGAGTGTGAATTCAGCAGGGTCTTTTATCTTCGTAGCTGTAATGAAATTCACCTGAGCAACCAACTCTCGGCTGATTTTCATTTTGTAATTTGGATGAACTATGAACTTTGAACATCCATCCGTGTAGATAAAACATTCACCATCATAGTAGAGATCCATCTGAAAACGATTCTGAGGAAAACCTATCAAATCGGCATCATTTACAACAAGACCTTTCGTAGCTTTTGAGGCTCTCATACAGTGCTGCAACTGCTTGGCACTCATATAGAGTTCGTCGCTGGCCAGCATAATAGCATTTGTTTGTGCAAAGTGCATCATCCGCTCTTCGATTTTACCAATGCTAAAAGGCTGAACAGATGAATAGCCTTTCTGACGAATATCTGTCAGAACCATTGTTATCAGCGACTCTACTGTTATTGTTTCCATGATTAAATGCAAAATTAGAGATTATTCTTGAAACAACCAAACTTTTGGAGGAAAATCACGGCATTCTGACAAAATGAGAAAATTGCTGAAACACTTAAACACTTACCTTCACAGGGCTGAAAGCACGATGTACAGGGCGTTTCAGCATGGTTAAATGTTGACCAAACATATCCCTGACATCTCCCTCGTTTTGTGATAATGAAGTGACGGTTAAGTGTTAGGTAAATGTTCAGCAAACATTTACCTCCTCGAAAACCCTTTGTATATCGGGGTTTTAGCCTGTTGAAGGTAAGTGTTGGGCCTTTTGCGAATAACTCTATAGTTTGTGCCGTATTAACTGGTACTTTGGGTTACTTAAACCATAGGTTTTCATTACTTAGGGATTGTCGTTTAATTATTTTTTGATTCAGTCGCTTTAAAGAAAGTCTTTGCTTCTTTTAATCATGCGACCAATTTCTGTTGCTTTCATTGGTTTAGCAACGTTCAACACATGCGATTTCTCTGATTATCCAGATAGAAGATTTGGAGTTCTCTCCGGAGGACTCCATTTTAATTCCATTAAAGAGATTTCCTATGCAGCTTTGGACTCTTGCTGTTCTGCCAGCCGCTCCGCCAAGTGAACCACGTTCGCTGTGTGGATGCCGAAAAAGATGTACAGGATTTCCGTTTTCTTCTTCCTGGCCTTGATCCTTCGCATGGCATAATGCTCTTTCTGTGTTCCGAACGAGCCTTCCATCGCTGTGGCCCTGACTCTGGCCAGTTCTTGGCGGACGAAGTCCTTCTCCTTCTTCTCAGCGGAAGGACGCCCACGCTTTACAAACGAAGTCTGGATACCCAGTTCCTTGCAGAGATTTCGGTTCTCAGTGCCTGCATAGCCTGTGTCACCGCCAATCTTTTTGGCATCGACCTTGAACAGCCGCCTGTGCATCTTGATGCAGTGCTCAAGCCTCGTACCCTCACTGAAGGCATTGAAGGAGAGCTTCTCAATAAACGAGACACCATCAACAAGGATATTGTTGCACTTGGCACCAAACTCCACGTTCTTCACTTCCTTGCCACGAACGATGGGTCTCACGTACGGCTTTGATATGCTCACGATCCTGTCAGGGATGCTTTCCCTGGGATTGTTGCTGTTGAAGTGGTTCTTCTGCTGACGGTACACCTTTGTAATAATGTCTAAGGCCGACTGTTCACGTAGCGCCAGCAGATTCTCATCATCATGTTCACGCATCATCTTGCGGATTTCCTCAAGAATCTTTGCCAGCAGCTTTATCTGACGGCGGATCAGCTTACGCTGCTGTGACTTGCTGTGCTTGCGCTGCTTCACGTATCCCATGTTCGCCTTCTCCACGTCAAGGTACTTTGTCCTCGGACGATGGATTCCCAAATGCCGGCTTATCGCACACATCATCGAATACGACTTCTCAATGCACTCCCACAGCAGTTTCTGGTCTGTCGGATAGCGCATCTCGCTCTCATAGCACGTCGCATCCGTGTAGAATGTATCCAGGTCTTTCATGTAGGGTTTCCACGCTTCTGCAAGTATATCTTGCTGTTGCTGGATCCTAAGCTTGTCTGAGAGCTCAGAGATAATGTCATCTATCAGTTTGTAGTTCGTCAGGGGACTCAGTGGGTTGATTGAGATGTCGCAGAAGAGCTGATAGTGGATGTTGCCGTTCAGCTGTTCCAATAACTTCGGGGCACTCAGCTGGGTGTACATCTTCAGAAACATCAGAGCAACTTTTCCCTCTGGAGAGAAGAAGGGCTTCGGACCGCGCTTACGTTCCGGGCGATTGCTTACCAAACCAAAGCTTACAGCCATCTCATGAAGAGGAAGAAACTGTTTCATACGCCCAAGTTCGCTGTTTAAGAATGTAATACGAAATAAATCATAAAAATCGAACCCCTCAAACGGAATCCTTTTGCTTATTCCAGAAATATGTTGTACCTTTGTCATCGCTATCACATTTGTGATTCCCCCAATTTTACACTTTCCTAGGGTGATTGGGGGATTTTTCTTATCCCATACAAAGGTACAAATAATATATCACATTACAAATCAATTAGTTATAAAGTTTCTTAATATTTGATGACACTCCCTA
>Ga0247609_10006022_pt1 | contig 11756 bp, 9 predicted proteins | sample 172DNAGHGlowgp2_FD_193487 | JGI IMG/M metagenome (GOLD analysis project Ga0247609, IMG submission 193487) | Sheep rumen microbial communities from Palmerston North, Manawatu-Wanganui, New Zealand - 1728 DNA GHGlow gp2 | ecosystem: Host-associated > Mammals > Digestive system > Stomach > Rumen ... | reverse complement strand
GAAACAATTGAATCTTCAAAAAGTGAGAAAAGCAAGCAACTTGCATCAATTCAGTCAAAAGCAGTATCAGGATATTACTTAATAAATTCTGTTACTTTACTATTTTCAGGATTACTATTTAAGCTAAATCCTTATATACCATTTATTATTTCATTCATAATATGTTTAGTAACTGTATTTCAAGCATCAAGATTTAAAGATGTTGACGAGAATGAAAATAAAGAGGGGAAAGATAGTAAGAAAACAAATGATACAGTTTCTTTATTAGAAGCCTTTAAATATGTATTTAAATCTAAAAGAACGCTATCTATAATACTATACTCAGCATTAGCTAATAGTGTACTAATAGTACTCATTACATATGAGACTGCATTACTTGAAGAATTAAATACTTCACCTATATACATAGGATTTTTATTTGCGATTTTAAACTTTGTATCAGCAATTGCTTCTAAAGCGCAAATGGCATTTCAAATGAAGTATAGGAATAAAACATTAACAGCAATTTCAATTGTATTCTGCTTAGTATTGATATTATCAGGACTAATAGCATCAATTAACATTAATCCTATTTTATCAATAGCATTAATAAGTATTCTTTATATATTTAAATTTGCAGCCTGTGGTCTTGTTAAAGTGTTTATTGTTAAATATGTTAGTAATTTTACAAATGAAAAAATTGATACACAACTATATACTATAAAAGGACTAATAGATTCAGTAGCATCTACAGTATTTGGATTTGTTGCAGCAGGACTTGTTGCTAAACTATCTGTAGCAAATTCATTTATAATATATGGTCTAATTACATCTGTTATGTTTGCATTAATGCTTTCATATATGAATAAAAACTTTGGATTAAAACCTGAAGAATACTCAGATATTGACGTTATGTATGACAAAAAATAATTAATTAATAAATATTGAAAAATGAATATAAATAATATATTATTGGCATGGAGAATGGAAGCTTATGGGAAATAATAATCTATTTAAGTACATATTTGCAGCAGTTATAGTTATAATGGTTAGCTATATTATCTATTTGTTTGTTTCTAAACAATCAAATGAGATTATAACTGAAGTCGATCAAACATCTACAACAAGTACTATACACACAGACTTAAGATTTGCTATAGCTTCTATAGATACATTTAATCCAATACTTACTAATAATAGAAATGTATTGGAACTTACCAAAATAGTATATGATCCTTTAGTTACATTAGATGCTAATTACAAACCAGAGTATTGTTTAGCTGAAGATGTTATTAAAGTAGATGATGTTACATATGTTATTAAAGTAAAACACGGAATTGTTTTTGAAAACAACATACCACTTAATGCATATGACGTTCAATATACAATTGATCTTATCAAAAGAGGAGATATATTCTCTACATATAAGGACAATGTAAAGAACATAATTGGAGTTGCTGTACCAGATGAAGATCCATATCAAATAACTATAAATCTTTCTGAACCAACACCATTTTTTGATTACTATTTAACATTTCCTATTATGAGTAAAACCTATTATGAAGGAGAAGATTTTGCATCATCTTTAAAAGTGCCAGTAAGTACAGGGATGTTTAAAGTAATAGACTATAGCTCTAATATGATTAAACTAGCTCCTAATGAACTATACTGGAACAGAGAAAACAAAAAGCCAATGGCTACAGAAATAGCTATTAATTTATATGATAATATTGGCGAAGTATATTCTGCATTTAAAAATGGAGAATTAGATGCACTAGTAATTAAAATTACTAATGTTGAAGATTATATTGGAAACTTAGGATATAAGAAGATAGAATTTAAAGCAAGAAATTATGATTATTTGGCAATAAATACTCAAAGCGATATCTTATCTGATGCAGCAGTAAGACGTGCTATCAGTCTTTTAATAGATAGAAATAATATTGTTGCAACTAGTCTTGGAAAAGGATATGTAGCATCAAATTTCAGTTTAGATATGGGTAGTTGGTTATATACTAAAGACCTTACTATAGATTCTAATTCTGAAGAGGCTTTTAGTATTTTAGTTAATGATGGATGGACAAGAACGACTAACTCATGGACAAAGAGAATTGATGGCAGAACAAAAAGACTAGAGTTTAACATGGTTGTAAATAATAATGATGAAGCAAGAATGGCCGCAGCAGAAACAATTAAAGAACAACTTTCTAGAGCTGGAATTTTTGTTGACTTAAGAATAGTAAATCCAGATCAATATAATTATATCTTATCAAATAAAGAATTTGACACCGCAATAGCGGGAATGAGATTAGGATTTAGTCCAAGTGTTCGTTCTTTCTTTGGCGAGAACAATCTAGCTAACTATTATAATGATGAAGTAAATAATATATTAAATACAGTTGAGAACACTAAAGACGATGGTATATTACACGAGAACTACAATAGATTGTTTGATATCTATATGCAAGATGTACCATATATCGGTTTATATAGAAATACAGAAATAATAGTTTATAATCAAAATTTAGTAAGTAATATGACAGCAAATTCATTTAATATATTTCATAATATAGAAAAATGGTATAGACAATAATATGTACAAATATTTGTTTGCATAGAAACTCTAAGACTACTGAGATTATTACATTACATGTAACAAAATTGTTATAATATTTTTTAAATAAAAGTGTTGACAAAAGAAAAATTAAAGATATAATAAGAACATAAGTTCGAACAAACAAACATTCGTTGAAGGAGAATATATTATGAGTGAGAATTCAGAAAAAAGAAAAGCAATAGACGCAGCAATGAGTCAAATCGAAAAACAATTTGGTAAAGGATCTGTTATGAAATTAGGCGACTACAAATCAATGAACGTAGAAGCAATTTCAACAGGAGCTTTAAATCTTGATATAGCATTAGGAATCGGTGGTATTCCTAGAGGAAGAATCGTAGAGATATATGGACCAGAATCTTCTGGTAAAACAACACTTGCACTTCATGCAGTAGCTGAAGCACAAAAATTAGGTGGTGAGGCAGCATTTATCGATGCAGAGCATGCATTAGATCCATCATATGCTAAGAAAATCGGTGTTGATATAGATAACTTAATAGTATCTCAACCAGATACTGGTGAACAAGCATTAGAAATTGCAGAAGCATTAATTAGAAGTGGTGCTATTGATATAGTTGTTGTTGACTCTGTAGCAGCATTAGTTCCAAAAGCTGAAATAGATGGTGATATGGGAGATTCTCATATTGGTCTTCAAGCTAGACTTATGTCTCAAGCATTAAGAAAATTAGCTGGAGCTATTAATAAAACAAATGCAATAATAATATTCATTAACCAATTAAGAGAAAAAGTTGGTGTTATGTTTGGTAATCCAGAAACAACAGCTGGTGGTAGAGCTCTTAAATACTATGCATCAGTTAGAATGGATATAAGAAGAATTGAAGCTATTAAACAAGACGGACAAGTTATTGGTAATAGAACAAGAGTAAAAGTTGTAAAAAATAAAGTTGCTCCTCCATTTAGAGAGGCAGAATTCGATATAATCTATGGTAAAGGTATTTCTAAAGACGGATGTGTTCTAGATTTAGCTGTTAGCCTAGATATAATTCAAAAGGCTGGTTCTTGGTTTAGCTATAATGGCGAAAGAATTGGACAAGGACGTGAAAACGTTAAGAAACTTTTAGCAGATGATCCTAAATTCATGGCTGAAGTTGAAAAGAAAGTTAGAGACAATTTCAATAAAGCATTCGAAAACGCTTTAGTTGAAGATGATGAAATTGAAAAAGATGACGAAGAAGAAGTTGAGCCAAACGAAGATGGCGAATAATTTAAAAATGTAATCTTTATTTTAAAGATTCCTAATATAAAGCTTAATATACAATAGAGGTGACAAATTCTAGTCACCTTTTATTGTATGTATATGAGGTGATAACATGGAATACATGAGCAAAGAAAAATTTGAAGAAGCAGAAAAACAAGATAAGTTAAGAACAAAAATGCTTAAATTTATAATGTATAAAAAAAGAACTGAGCAAGAAGTAAGACAAAAATTCCAAGACGAAGATGAAAATATGGTTGAGGATGCAATTGAGTTCTTTAAAGAGAATAATTATATAAATGATTTTGACTATGTCGATAGAGCTATAAAAGAATATATGGCAATAAAACACCTTAGCATTATGGAAGTTAGTTATAAGATTTGTCAAAAAGGTATAAACAAAAGCATCGTAGATGATTATATTTGCAAAAACAAAGAAACTATGTTAGAATATGAGATATCTTCGGCAAAAGCTATCATTACTAAGAAAATGAATGATACAGAGATAGAAGAAATTAAGAATTATTTATATAAAAAAGGATATATGTCTGAAAGCATTAGTATTGCTTTAGACGAGATTGAAGAAGCAAATGAGTAGAAGTGTAATACAATATCAATCAAATAAATATGAACTCAAATTAGATAATTTTGAAGGCCCACTTGATCTTCTAGTATATTTAATTGATAAAGATAAGATGGATATTTATAAAGTAAATATTTCTGATATAGCAGATCAATATATTAGATATATAGAAGAACAACAACAAATGAATCTAGAAATTGCAAGTGAATTTTTAGTAATGGCTTCAACATTATTACTAATTAAATCTAAAGGATTACTACCAAAAGAAGTCGAAGATGAAGCTGAGATAACTGAGGAAGAGTTAATTAGGCGAATTCTTGAATATAAAAAATATAAAGAAATTAGCAAGTTATTTAAAGAGAGAATTGTAGTATATTCAAAAAGATTTTATAAATTACCTGATAAAGTAGAATTACCTAAACAAGAAATTGATAAGGAGTTTACTCAGGAAGATATAGTTCGAAATTATAAGAATATAATAGAGAGAAATGAAAATAAAAAGAATCAAGATGCAAAGAATATTGAAAAAATTGCAATGCTTGAAAAATATTCGGTTTCAGATAAAGTAAGAGAGATTGTAAGAGAATTAGCATCAAAACCTAAATTCATATTTAATAAGCTTTTCTCTTTAAATGAGAAATCTAAAGCTGAAGTAGTAACTGCTTTTTCTGGAGTTCTAGAACTCGATAGAAGAAATAAAGTATATGTTAAACAAGAAAAACTATTTGGAGACATAGAAGTGTCAAGAAATAAAAATGCAAAAATTGATGATGAGATATTTGATGAGGATATTTTTTAATATTCTCATCATTTTTATTTTAAAGCAATATGATTGACTTTATTTACATAAAGTAGTAAAATGAGTAATGGAAACCCCGTATAACCAAAATCGACAGAATTGTCAAGGAGGAAAAGAAATGAAAGGAACAAAAACACGTTTTATTCGGAGCATCATGGTAGTCCTTTTCATCGCGGCAATGCTTATGACCACAGCAACTGTGGCATTTGCGGCAACCAGCATCAGTCAGTTCAGAATCACGGTAGATGACACGAAGTACGAAGGCAACAATCCCACGGTCAAGAACAACACCTACGGGTGCTATATTGACTCAGTCAAGTGGGACAGAGACGTTTCCAAGTTATACAATGGTGAAAAAGCATTTGTAACCCTGAAACTCGTCACATACGATGGTTACTATTTCAATGGATCCTACGATTATTCGAATTTCGAAATCACGAATGGATCTTATTGGGATTGTTACTATTCGCAAGACGGCAACCTGTATCTTGAAATCGAGTTTGTCAAAGGATTTGGCAGTTTCTATGAGTACTACACCTATGAGGAAGTACCCGATTATGATCTGTCAGGACTTGAGACTTGGTGGGATACAGGATCAAGAAGCAAGGCAATTGCAAACTGGACTAAGGTTACAGGTAAGAATGTAACATACACGATTCAACTCGTTGTTGGAGATGACGTCCGGACAATCAAAGAAGGGCTCACGACCAATAGTTATGATCTTACCAATGAGCTTAGAGGCGACTTGTATTACAAGAAGCAAGTGCGATTCAGAGTGAGAGTCTATGGTAATGGAGAATATCTCGATTTCTTCAATTCACCGAAATTTGACTGGAATCTTCACAATGAAATTGCACCGGCACCAGCACCTGTAACACCCACTCCTGCACCCACTCCGGGACAGCAGTACAATGGGTGGAGACAAGACGGAAACACTTGGTACTACTATGAGAATGGAACCATGCTTAAGAACAGATGGGTCAACTTTAATGGCTTCTGGTACTACATGGGTTCCGACGGTAAGATGATTACTGGATGGTACACGATCAAAAACTACAAGTACTATTTTGATCAGTCTGGTATCATGTCAACCGGATGGCGTCACATCGGTGATAAGTGGTATATGTTCGGCGGAGATGGTAAGATGAAGACCAATTACGATGTTTTATCATCTGACGAGCAGGTAATGTATCACCTCAATGAACGTGGAGAACTGGTAACAGGATGGGCATTCTACAATAATGAGTGGAAGTATATCGATGAAGTCACAGGAAATCTGGTCTATGGCTGGAAACAGATTGACAACAACTGGTATTACTTCACAAAACCGACAGGTGGAATGGCCAAAGGTTGGGTATATATTGATGGAAGATACTACAAGTTCACAGACGAAGGTGTCTACACATTTATATACCAGTAAAAGCACAAAAAACAGCAAAAAGCATTTGACGGAAATGGGCCCTTTTCATAAGGGCCCATTTTCATTTATTATATTGAAAAATATAGAATTTATGATAAAATAAACATGTATATTATAACTTAAAAAGGGATTTTATATGGAAGAAGAATTAAAAATATTTTTAGATGAAGAAGCATCTAGATATAATTTAACTGAAAACGATTTAACAAACATCATTTATTCTCTTAAAGAGGCATATAAGAATAACTATGAAGAATTAATATATGCAAATAAAGAAGATTTAAAAAGTTATAAAAAACAAATTAATATTAGATTACTTTTACAGATTATAGATTCATATAGTGATAGAGAGTGTTATTTAAATGATGATGATAGAAAACTGGTTATATATAGAGGTGATCCATATCTTACTTTAAATATTTGTATGCAATGTCTTACGAAGCGTATTAAATGTGTCTTAGAGACATCTGATTTCATGAATAATTCAAATTTAGAGATTGTGTCAGTATTTAATAAAGTACTTAAAGAATATAACATAACTAATCTTATATATTATATTCAAGATTATTCGTTAAAAACTATTGAAGAAATTGCTTCTAAGAATGATGAACTAATTGTTGTAGGAGATACTAAAAAGAAAAACGAATTAATAGAAAAACTAGGTAAAGAAGTAAAATTTTATCCATACAATAATATGTTATTGTACTGCGATAGCGATTCTCTATCAAAATTAAGGAATGCTATATGCTTATATGCAAATGAAAATCAACTTGATTTAAAAATATATAATTCAAGCATACCAATTGAAGTATTTCTTGAAGAAGCAAAACAATCAAGTGAATTTACAAAAATAATCATACTTACAGAAAATGTTAATGTCATAGATTACTGTAATAGTAAAGTTATAAATAAAGAAGTATTCATTAATGACAATCCTTTTAAAGAAGAATTGAAATTTGATGATTATTTAGATTAAGATAAGGGTTTAATATGGTTGATTTAAAGAAAGATATTCAATTCATAAAAGGTGTTGGACCAACTAGAGTAAAACTACTACATAAATTAAATATATACACCTTGAATGATTTAATTACATATTTTCCAAGAGAATATGAAGATAGATCTCTACCAATTCCAATAGCTGAAACTATTCATGGTGAAGAAGCTTTGATTTCAGGTTATCCTGTTGGAAGAATTAATGAAGTTAGAATAAGAAAAAATCTTATGATTTCAAAACTAATTGTAAGAGATGAATCTGGATCTATTCAACTTACTTGGTATAACCAACCATATTTAAAGAATTTATTTAAACCTAACGTAAGATATAACTTCTATGGTAAAATTAGCAGAACTGCTTCTAAAATTGAAATGCAGTCTCCTGTATATGAGCCTGAAGGATCTAATAAAAATACTGGAAAAATAATTCCAATATATCCACTTACTTATAGCCTTTCTCAAAATACAATTAGAAAGATTATAGAAGAAGGATTAAAGGAAGTAGATGGAAAACTAGAAGAAACATTGCCAGATTATATTTTAGAAAAATATAAATTCTACGACTATAATACTGCAATAAGACAAATTCATTTTCCAACAGAATTTAAAAACTTTAATGATGCTAGAAAGAGATTAGTGTTTGAAGAATTATTCTCAATGCAACTTGCTCTTCTTAGCTTGAAGAATAAATATGAAATAAAGAAGCCAGGTATAGCATTTTCTAAGGATGCTAAGATGAGTGATGTAATAGACTCTTTACCATTTAAACTAACGAAAGCTCAATTAAGAGTACTTGAAGAAATCGATAACAACATGGAGAGTGATAAACCAATGAATAGATTGCTTCAAGGTGATGTTGGTTCAGGTAAAACTGTTGTTGCATTAATTGCAGCATATAAAGCAGTAAAAAGTGGTTACCAAGCATGTATTATGGCACCAACTGCTATACTTGCAAGTCAGCACTTAGAAAGCTTTAATGAAATTTTAAGTAAAACTGGAATAAGATGCGAGTTATTAATTAGTGGTATTACAAAAAAGAAAAAAGAAGATATTTTGTCTAGACTTGAAAAAGGAGAGATAGATATACTAATTGGTACTCATGCTGTACTAGAAGATAATGTAGTATTTAACAAATTAGGTTTAGTAGTTACAGACGAACAACACAGATTTGGCGTAAGACAAAGAAGTGCTATAGTAGAAAAAGGTAATAATCCTGACGTTTTAGTTATGACAGCAACACCAATTCCAAGAACATTAGCATTAATACTATATGGAGATTTGGATATTTCTATTATTGATGAATTACCACCAAATAGAAAGAAAATTGAAACTTATGCTGTTACTAAACAAATGGAATTTAGAGTTAACAACTTCATTGAAAAAAATATTTCTGAAGGAAGACAATGTTATGTTGTATGTCCGTTAGTTGAGGAAAATGAAGAGATTAATGCTAAATCAGTAATGGAAATATACGAAAACTATAAAAATAACATATTTCCAAATAGAAGAGTTGAATACTTACATGGTAAGATGAAGCAAAAAGAAAAAGATTCTATCATGGAAAGATTTAAAAACGGAGATATTGATATTTTAGTATCTACTACTGTTATAGAGGTTGGAGTTAATGTTCCAAACAGCAATATAATGATAGTAGAAAATGCTGAAAGATTTGGCTTAGCACAACTTCACCAATTAAGAGGTAGAGTTGGACGTGGTGAACATCAATCTTATTGTATTTTAAAATATCAAGGCAATTCTCAAATTATAAAAGAAAGAATGAAAGTAATATCTTCTACAAATGATGGATTTGTCATTTCAGAAAAGGATCTTGAACTAAGAGGTTCTGGTGAGTTTTTTGGAACAAGACAACATGGTTTACCTGATTTTAAAATAGCTAACTTATTTGAAGATATAGATATGCTTAAATTAGCACAAGGTATAGCTATGAAAATCATAGATGGTGACCCTACACTAGAGAAAAAAGAGAATAAACCACTAAGGAAGTTAGTCGATGAAAAGTTCAAAGACAGATTAGAGATTTAACACATATTTCACATACATTTCACCGATGTTTAATTGACAAAAAAATCTATAGATAATAAAATATATTGTACTAAATATTAGAAAAAGAGGATGTTTATGAGATTATTCTTAATTTTTATAGGAATTATGGGTATGGTTATGGGAGTAAAGTTTGTATATGATGCAAGACCTATAGCCAAAAAATATTTTAGACTTGAAGATAATAACAAAGCTTCATTTACGCTTAAATTAATTGGCTTTGCCATATTAATTGTCGGAGCTTTACTTATTTATTTAGAATTTTAATATAAGAAAGACAAAAAACAGAAAGGATAATATATGAAAATTTCATACCAAGGTAAAGAATATGAAGTAGAACTAGGCAAATCAACAATTGCTGAAGTGCTAAAAGATGAAATTGCAAATGGAGAAGTAAAAGATGTAATAGCAGCTAGATTAAACAATACTATTATTTCTCTTAATGCACCAATTAAATATGAAGGACCTGTAGAACTATTAAATAGATATAACAGTAAAGATGGAAGAATAATATATATTAGAGGATTACTTTATGTAATGAGTAAAGCTTTTTCTGAAGTATATCCTAAAGCACTTCTTACTGTTAACTATCAGCTTACTAACGCTATGTATGGTACAGTTGATAATATGGAAGTAACTGACGAAGTAGTAAAAAAAGTTAAAGAAAAAATGATTGAAATAGTAAATCGTGATCTTCCAATCACTAAAGTAATGATGACTCAAGAAGAAGCAGAAGAGTTTTACAAGAAAGAAGAGACAATAAAAGGAAGACTTCAAACAGATATTGAAAAAGACAAAGTGTCTTTATATTACTGCGAAGATTATTTCAATTACTTCTATGGCACTATGCCTATATCAACAGGCTTTGCTAAATTATTTGACTTCGTTAAATATAGAAATGGATTCTTAGTTAAATATCCTTCAATAACAGATCCATTTACAATTCAAAAAAATGTATATAATTCAAAGAAACTATTCTCTGCAATGGAAGAATATGAAGAAATATACAAGATAATGAAAATTAATACTGTTTATAGACTAAACAAAAAGATAGAAGAACCAGGAGGTCAAAAAGAATTAATTCTATTCTCAGAAGCAATTCATGAAATGAAGATGGCTGAAATAGCAAAGAAAATCAAAGATCGTGGAAATGTAAGAATGGTATTAATTGCCGGACCATCATCTTCTGGTAAAACAACTTTTGCTCATAAATTAGGTATGGGTTTGAGAGTTCAGGGTATTAAACCAGTAACAATCTCAGTAGATAATTATTTCGTTGAAAGAGAAAACAATCCTAAAGATGAAAATGGTAATTATGATTTCGAATGTATTGAAGCTTTAGACTTAGATTTATTCAATCAACAATTAGTTGATTTATTAGCAGGAAAAGAAGTAAACCTACCAACATTTAATTTCTCTACAGGGCACAAGGAATATCATGGCAATACTTTAAAATTAAAAGATGATGAAGTTTTAGTAATAGAAGGAATTCATTGCTTAAATGATAAATTAACATATCATATTGATCCTTCACAAAAATTCAAAGTATATATTTCTGACTTAACAGTATTAAACGTAGACTACTATAATAGAATTTCAACAACAGATACTAGATTAATTAGAAGATTAGTAAGAGATTATAAATTTAGAGGATATGATGCTGAAACTACATTAAGAACATGGTACAGTGTTAATCGTGGTGAGCAAAAGAACATATTCCCATACCAAGAAGAAGCAGATGTAATGTTTAATTCTTCAATAGTATATGAATTATCTGTTCTAAAGAAATATGCTATGCCATTATTACAACAAATAGATAGATCATGTCATGAATATAGTGAAGCAAGAAGATTAATATTACTTCTAAAATATTTCAAAGACATGGATGACGAACTAATTCCAAATAATTCATTATTAAGAGAGTTTATCGGAGGAAGTATATTTGAAAAATAATGATTTAGAACATGCAGTTTTTACTGAAATAGACGAAGAATTTATATGTGAGAACTGCGGTAAGAAAGTACCAAAACTTGGATATTCATGCAGAAATCACTGTCCATATTGCTTATACTCTAAGCATGTTGATGT
>Ga0247609_10006020_pt1 | contig 11761 bp, 11 predicted proteins | sample 172DNAGHGlowgp2_FD_193487 | JGI IMG/M metagenome (GOLD analysis project Ga0247609, IMG submission 193487) | Sheep rumen microbial communities from Palmerston North, Manawatu-Wanganui, New Zealand - 1728 DNA GHGlow gp2 | ecosystem: Host-associated > Mammals > Digestive system > Stomach > Rumen ... | reverse complement strand
AGGGCATTTCCGCAGAGGTGCAGGCTGAGAAAGTGGGGCAGACGCTCAAGGTGATTATTGACAGGAAAGAAGGCGAGTATTATGTGGGAAGATCCGAGTTTGACTCGCCCGAAGTGGACCCCGAAGTGCTCATACCTGTGGCAGACGGGGCAGTAAGAAAAGGAAGTTTCTACAATGTTCATATCGTTGATTCCGACGATTTTGACTTATATGGTAAAGTGAAAAAATGACGAACAAAGAATTTTTAGAGAAAATCTCGCAGAAGACCCGCCTTGAAGCTGAAGAGGCGAAGCAACTGTCTTCTTTGCTGATTGGCACAGTGCTGGAGAAAATAGCCGACGGCAACAGCGTGACCATTCAAGGCTTTGGTTCGTTCGAGCCTCGCGAGAAAGCCAGTCGCAGAATCTACAACCCTACCTCCAAAACCTACATGGTGGTGCCGTCGAAGACCACGCTCAACTACAAGATGAGTGCGGCTCTGAAGGCGCAACTTAACAAGGAATAGCCTATGAACGAGAAACTTTCATTCCAGAACATAGCTGACACGCTTGCCCGGAAAGCAGGTGTGCAGAAAAAGGTGGCAGAGACGTTCTCCAAGGCTTTCTTCGACACCATCGTCGAGGCTGTGTCGGCAGGAGATGTCGTCAAGATAAAAGGCTTGGGCACATTCAAGCTCGTCGAGGTTGGTGACCGCGAAAGTGTGAACGTGTCAACAGGCATGCGTTTCGTCATTCCGGGATATAAAAAACTCACTTTTACCGCAGAAGACCATGTGGCAGAGGTGCTGAATCCTCAGGCAAAAACATCCGTACAGGTGGAAGAGTCTGCAAAGGTTGCAGAGCCCACTAAGGTTGCAGAGCCTGAAAAAGTGGAAGTACCCACCAACGTGGCAGAACCTGTAAAATCAGAAACATCCATTGAGGTGGAAACGCCAAAGAAAGAGGAAGATATAGAAACTCTTATCCAAGTGCCAGAACCCGAGCAGGTGGAAACCCCACAAGATGCTTTTGCCGGCATCGACATGCTCATTTCCACTCCTGAAAGTGTTGACGACCTTCGTCAACAATACGAAGAGGCGAAGGCGAAGATGGAAACGGCTGTGGAAGAGGCGCGCAAGGCAAATGCCGAGAAGATGCGCTTGGAAAAACTGCTGGAAAGATTGGAGCAGAATGTGGAGCCTGAAGTTGTGGCTTACAAAGAAAACATAGAAAGCCCTGCAAACGCATCGCCAGTGGAAACGGCAGAGGACACCAAGCCTATTTCCTTGATTCCAGTGGCTGCTGTAAGCGGAAACCCCAATCCTTCTGTGGAAACATCCGAAGAAGAGAAGCGTCAGGAAGCCTTCAACCGAGTGATGACAGAACCATCACACACGCAAGAGGAAGAGGTTTCATCAAAACCATCAGGCAACAAGCGCTTCTGGCTGACCACCCTCATCATCCTGCTGTTGGCAGTACTGGGCGTTTTCGTCTATCTGATTCATAGAAACATCGAGGCAGTGGAGAAAGTGCAGACAACGGAGCAAACCATCCAATCTGCCAAGGCTGAAAAGCCTGCTCAACCAGCCAAGCCCACGAAACCTGCTGCACCAAAGACTGACAAGGATTCACTTGCGAAGGCACAAAAGGCCGATAGCGTGAAAGTGGCTGCCAAACCACAAAAGGACACTTCCAAGCCAGATGTTCAGAAGCCTGATGCCTCCAAGGACAAGCCTTCAACGCCTGATACCAAGAAGACTGATGCTCAGAAGTCTGACACCGAGAAACAGGACACCAAGAAGCCTGAAGCCCAGAAACCGGCTAAGGAGGAACGTCCTAAAACGCATCGCATGCAACGTGGCGAGTCCTTGACACGTGTCTCCCAGAAATATTATGGCACCAAGGACTCTGTGAGGGCAATCCTTCGCGTCAACACTTTCGCCAATCCTGATAACATTCCAGTCGGCGCTGTGGTGAAATTGCCCTAAAAGTGCTTCATCTCATTCACAATAAAAGCCAGCCGTAGCCCTCGTGTTGCGGTTGGCTTTCTTTTGATGCCTATATTCTTATGCCTTTATCGGTTAACTATTCTTAAATGCAAGGTTTTTTAATACTTGGGAAGGTGAAGATGTGGGTAGAATGGCGTAACTTTGCATAAGAAAAGGTAAAAAACATCGCAGTTATGGCAGAAGCTATTGACATTAGAGAATTAAACGAGAAGATTGAACGCCACTCGGCGTTTGTGACAAACCTGATGACAGGCATGGATCAAGCCATCATCGGACAGAAACATCTGGTGGAGTCCCTTTTGCTGGGACTTCTTTCTGATGGACACGTATTGCTCGAAGGTGTGCCCGGTCTTGCCAAGACAAAGGCCATCAAAACCTTGGCATCGCTGATTGATGCGCAGTTCTCACGCATCCAGTTCACACCCGACTTGTTGCCTGCCGATGTCATCGGTACCATGATTTATTCGCAGAAGGATGGCGAGTTCAAGGCAAAGAAGGGTCCTATTTTCGCCAACTTCATCTTGGCGGATGAAATCAACCGTGCTCCAGCCAAGGTGCAGAGTGCTTTGCTCGAAGCCATGCAGGAGCGTCAGGTGACTATTTCCACACAGACTTACGAACTGCCCAAGCCATTCCTCGTGTTGGCTACGCAGAACCCCATCGAACAGGAGGGTACCTATCCGCTTCCTGAGGCTCAGGTTGACCGTTTCATGCTGAAGGTGGTCATCGACTATCCTCGTCTGGAGGAAGAGAAAGCCATCATCCGTCAGAACATCAAGCAGGAGAAACTGGACATCCGTCCTGTGATGGGCACTCAGGAGATTGAGGATGCCCGTAAGGTGGTGCGTGAAGTCTATCTTGACGAGAAGATTGAGCAGTATATCGCCGACATTGTGTTTGCCACCCGTTATCCTGACAAGTACAACCTCAAGGAGTTGAAGGGCTTGATTGGCTTTGGCGGTTCTCCACGTGCATCCATCAATCTGGCGTTGGCAGCCCGCAGTTATGCCTTTATCAAGCATCGTGGCTACGTCATCCCGGAAGATGTGCGTGCCGTGGCTCAGGATGTGCTCCGTCACCGCATTGGCCTCACCTACGAGGCAGAGGCAAGCAACGTGACCAGTGAGGAAATCATCAGTAAGATTTTGAATAAGGTTGAAGTTCCTTGATGGTTGACAGGTGACAGTTGATAGTTGACAGTTAAGTTATAAATGTTGGGATGGAAACTGAGGAACTTTTACAGAAGGTCAGGAAAATCGAGATCAAGACCAAAGGACTCTCGAACAATATCTTTGCAGGCGAGTATCACTCCGCCTTCAAGGGTAGAGGTATGGCATTCAGTGAAGTGCGTGAATATCAGTATGGTGATGATGTTCGCGACATCGACTGGAATGTGACTGCACGTTTCGGAAAACCTTTCGTGAAGGTCTTTGAAGAGGAACGTGAGTTGACAGTGATGCTGCTGGTCGATGTGTCCGGTTCGTTGGATTTCGGTACGCAGACACAGACCAAGCGTCAGTTGCTCACCGAGATTGCAGCCACCTTGGCGTTTTCTGCCATTCAAAACAACGACAAGATTGGCGTCATCTTCTTTTCCGACAAGGTGGAGAAGTTCATCCCTCCGAAGAAGGGCAGGAAGCACATCCTCTTCATCATCAGGGAACTGCTCACCTTCCAACCCGAAAGTCAGAAGACCGATGTGGGGCAAGCGGTGGAGTTCATGACCAACGCCATCAAGAAACGTTGCACGGTGTTCCTTCTGAGCGACTTCTTCGACCAGAAAGACTACAAGAATCAGTTGACCATAGCCAATAGCCGTCACGATGTGGTGGCTTTGCAGATTTACGACCGCAGAATGGTGGAATTGCCTGATGTGGGAATCATGAAGATGCTGGATGCGGAGACGGGTGGGGAAACCTTCATCGACACCTCTTCCAGTGCCGTGCGTCGTGCGCATCATGAGTGGTGGGTGAGTCATCAGGGATGGTTGAAAAATGCCTTCACTAAGTCAAACATTGACCATGTTTCTGTCAGGACAGATGAGGACTATGTGAAGGCCTTGATGAATCTGTTCAGAAGAAGAAGTTGATAAAGGTTAGCGTTGAGAGGTAAGAAGTTTTAGAATGAGAATATTGAAGAATATAATATTGATAATCTGTTGTTTGCTTGGTTTTTCAGAAGCAAAAGCTCAAGTGACAGTAGAGGCAAAATTAGACTCGGCAGGCATCTTCATTGGTCAGCGCATAGGCATGACTTTGGAGGTGAGTGCTGATGCCAAATCAAACGTGGAACTGCCTGAATGGGATTCCCTGCAGCAGGTGGCTCCAGGTATTGAATTTGTTCATGCAGAGAAGACCGACACCAGTCTTTTGAACGATGGAAAGCGTATGGCGCTTACCCGTCGCTACTACTTTACCTCGTTCGATTCTGCGCTTTACTTGATGCCAGAGATGAACGTGAAAGTGGACGGCAAGGATTATTCATCGAAGCGTTTGGCGTTGAAGGTGCTGACCTTTGAGATTGACACGCTGCATGGCGACAGCATTTATGGCATCAAAGAGGAGTTGGCTCCTCCATTCGACTGGGCAGAGTGGCGTGAAGTCATCTGGTTCTGTGTCTTAGCCTTGCTCATCGGTGGTCTGTTGGGCTATGTGATTTATCGTCTGAAGACCAACAAACCAATCATCCGACGCATCCGCAACAAGAAGCGTCAACCCCCTCACAAGGTGGCGATGCAGAAGATTGAGCAGATTAAGGAGGAGAAGATGTGGCAGAGCGAAGACTCGAAGGAATACTACACGCAGTTGACCGACACGCTGCGCAACTACATCAAGGAGCGCTATGGCTTCAATGCGATGGAGATGACTTCCGACGAGATTATCCAGCACTTGCAGGAGGTCAATGACGAGGAAGCCATCAATGAGCTTCGTGAACTCTTCCAGACGGCAGACCTCGTGAAGTTTGCCAAATACAGCACCCTCATCAATGAGAATGACCGCAACTTGGTGAGTGCCATCGAGTACATCAACCAGACTAAGTTGGAAGAGCCAGAACAGAAGCCACAACCCGAAGTGATTGTGGTGGAAGAGAAGCGTTCGAAGATTGCCAAATGGACACTCATCGGTTCCATTATTTTGGCAGGTTTCGTGCTGCTGGGAGTGCTGGTATTTATAGGTTATAGAATTTACATGTTGACTTTGTAGCGTTGAAAGTTGACAGTTTAGAGATAAGAGATAATATAAGATGGAATTTAAGAATCCTTTATTCTTCCTGTTGCTGTTGGTACTCGTGCCTTACATCGTGTGGTATGTCATGCGGTTCAAGCAGAGTCTGCCATCGCTGAAGGTGCCCGACACCACCAAGTACGTGAAGGCGCCCAAGACATTCCGTCTTTACCTGATGCACATGCCTTTCCTCTTGCGGCTCATCCTGATTTCGCTGGTGGTGTGCATCTTGGCGCGTCCACAGAGCAAACACTCTTGGAGCAACACCGATGTGGAGGGTATTGACATCATGTTGGCAGTCGATGTGTCCACATCCATGTTGGCACAAGACTTCAAGCCCAATCGTGTGGAAGCGTTGAAGGAGATAGCACAGAGATTCATCGAGAAGCGCCCGAACGACAATATGGGTTTGACGATGTTTGCAGGAGAGGCTTATACACAATGCCCATTGACCACCGACCACACCGTGCTGATGAATCTCTACAACAGTGTGGATTGCAACATGGCGCTACGTGGCGTCATCGACGATGGTACAGCCATTGGTGATGGTATCATGAACGCCATTCTCCGTTTGAAAGAGAGTCAGGCAAAGTCGAAGGTCATCATCCTCCTGACAGATGGTGTGAACAACTCAGGCAACATCTCTCCGCAGACAGCAGCTGAGATTGCCAAGAAATACGGCATCCGAATCTATGCCATTGGTATTGGACGCAACGGTATGGCTCCTTATCCACTACCGACAGGTGGCACGGCGATGTTGCCTGTGGAGATAGACGAAGAGACCATGACGAAAATCTCCACCGAGACAGGTGGTCAGTATTTCCGTGCACAAAAGAACGCGGAACTTGACGCCATCTATCAGGACATCGACAAGATGGAACGCACCAAATTCAATGTCAAGCAGTTCAGCCGTCGTGGAGAGCTTTATCAACCCTTCGCCATTGCTGCGCTGGTGGTTCTTCTTTTGGAGATTCTCTTGAGAACCGTGGTGCTGAAGAGATTACCCTAAAATGGTAAATTGTAAATTGTCAAAATAGTAAATTACTAAAGTGTTTAGATTTGCAAGTCCTATATATTTATATCTGTTGATTCTCATTCCTGTCTTCACAGCCATCTACGTGCTGGTGCAGTACAGGATGAAGAAGCAAATCAAGATGTTTGGTGACCCCGAGCTGATGCGTAGCCTCATGCCCGATGTCTCTCCCGTGCGTCGTCACATCAAGTTTGCCTTGATGATGTTGGCGGTGGGATTGCTGTCGGTGGTGCTGGCACGTCCTCAGTTTGGCACACGAAATGAAGAGGTGAAGCGTTCGGGCATCGAGGTGGCGATTGCTGTCGATGTGTCCAACTCCATGCTCTGTCAGGATGTAAGTCCCAGCCGCCTGGACAAGTCGAAGATGATAGTCAGCAAACTCATCGAGCAGTTTGACGAAGACAAAGTGGGGCTTGTGGCATTTGCCGGAAGTGCCATCACCTTGTTGCCCATGACCAGCGACTACGTCTCAGCCAAGATGTTCCTCGACCAGCTCAATCCTGCTACCATCTCCATTCAGGGAACCAATGTGGCAGAGGCAATCACCCGTGCCACGGCTGGATTCTCCAAGAAGGAAAATGTCAATGTGGGACGTGCGCTCATTCTCATCACTGATGCTGAAGACAATGAAGATGGAGCCATCGAGGCAGCCAAGGAAGCACGGAAAGAAGGCATTCAAATCTTTGTTCTCTCTGTGGGAACAGAGCAGGGTGGACCTATCCCTATGGGTGACGGTAGTTTCAAGCAAGACCTCTCCGGCAATGTGGTGACCACCAAGCTCAACGAGCAGATTGGTAAGAACATCGCTCAGGCAGGTGGTGGTATGTATATCCATGTTGATCAGACCAACCTGGCACAATCATTGCTGGAAAAAGAGATAGAGAAGATGCAGAAAGAAGACATATCCCAGTCGATGTACTCCGAATATGACGAGCAGTTCGTGGCAGTTGCCTTGCTGCTGTTCATCGTGCTGGTGGTGGAACTCTGCATCATGGAGAGAAAGAATCATTTGTTCACGAAGTTCAAACTTTTCAAGTGAGATGAAGAGACTGGTATTTAGCATATTACTGATGATGTTCATGTTGCCGATGATGGCGCAGAGTGCCCGCGACTTCATTCGCATGGGCAACAAGGCGTATCGTGAGAAGCAATATGACAAAGCGGAGACGATGTATCTGAAGTCCATTGCCAAAGACCCCACCTTCGAGGGCTACTACAATCTTGGCAACGCCTATGTGATGCAGATGAAAGACTCCACCGCTTTCGAGAATTATAAAAAAGCAGATTCCATTGGTACGAATGACCCTCTGCGCAAGGCCCGCAACTATCACAACTGTGGCAATATCTGGTATGCACAGGGCATGGCTGCCAGTCGCCAGCAGGGGGGTAATGCAGTTGCAGCCTTCCAACGTGCTGTTGAGTTCTACAAGAGTTCCCTGCGTTGCAATCCCAACGATGATGAAACCCGCTACAATCTCGCCATGGCTCAGCATCAGCTGAAGAAGAACCAAGACCAGCAGAATCAGAATGGTGGCGGTGGCGACGACGACAAGAACAAGGACAAGCAAGACCAGCAGCAACAGCAGAAACAAGACCAGCAAAAGCAAGACCAGCAGAAGAAGGATGAGGACAAGAAGCAGCAACAGCAGCAGCAAGCTCAGCCCCAGCAGAAAAAAGATGATATGAGTGACCAGGCAGCAGAACAACTCCTCAATTCTGCCCAGCAAGACGAGAAGGGCGTGCAGCGCAAGGTCAACAAGAATCAGAATAATAGACGTCGAAGCCTTGAAAAAGACTGGTAGTTTAATGGATGAAGTAAAATGTGAAATGTCAATGAAACGGCTATTACATATACTGATATTGGTGGCATTCTCAGTCAGCACATTTGCTGACGAGGTGTCACTCCGTGTCTCTGCACCTTCCACTGTCGAAGTGGGTGGAAAGTTTCGTGTGCAGTTTACGGTCAACACGCAGAATGTGTCTCATTTCAGTGCTCCCGATTTCAAGGGCTTTGAAGTGATTTATGGTCCTGCCACCTCTTCGCAGAGCAGTTTCCAGATGATTAACGGGCGCACCTCGCAAAGCAGCAGCATTATCTACACCTATGTGCTCCTTGCTGGGAATTCCGGCACCTTCACTATTGGCAGTGCCAGCGTGCAGGTGGACGGCAAGACGGTGAAGTCCAAGCCTGTGCAAGTCAGAGTTCTGTCTGGTGGCGCAGGTGGTGCAGGAGGCTCTTCCAATGGCGGAAGCTCCAATGGCGGCGGCAATTATGGTGGTGGTCAATCATCCTCCGCTCCTTCCGCATCATCTTCCAACATCTCTGCCAAAGACCTCTTCATGACGGCTACTGCATCACGCACCTCTGTTCATGAGCAGGAAGCCATTTTGCTCACTTACAAGATTTACACGCTGGTTGACTTGACTCAGTTGGATGGTAAACTGCCCACACTTGATGGCTTCCAGATTCAGGAAATACCTCTCCCACGCACGAAAGAGTTCTCCATTGAGCAATACAACGGGCGCAACTACCGCACAGTGACATGGAGCCAGTATCTCCTCTTCCCTCAGAAATCGGGCAAGCTGACCATCCCATCCATCACCTACGAAGGCGTGGTCATCACCCGCAACCGCAATCTCGACCCCATCGAAGCCTTCTTCAATGGACAGAGCGGCTATTCTGAGGTGAAACGTAAAATCACCACGCCAACTCTCACCATCAATGTCTCTCCGCTTCCCAACAAACCCGAAGGATTCTCCGGCGCTGTGGGCAAGTTCTCCGTATCGTCAAGCATCAGCACCAAAGAAGTGGATGCCAACGAGGCTGTCACGCTGAAAATCAGTGTGCAGGGTAGTGGCAACATGAAACTTATCTCCACACCAGAGGTGCAGTTCCCCAAAGACTTTGAGACTTACGACGCCAAGGTGAACGACAACTTCCAGCTCACCCGTTCAGGCTTGTCGGGCAGCAAAGACTTCGAATACCTCTTCGTGCCCCGTCATCCCGGCACCTACGAGATACCCGCTTCCGAATTCATCTATTTCGACACTGAATCCCGTTCCTACAAGACCATCAAGACTGAGGCTTACACGCTGAAAGTGAACAAAGGAAAGGGTGGGGCAGGTCAAAGCGTGTCCAACTACAGCGGACAGCAGCAGGATGTGCAGCAGCTTAATCAAGACATCCGTTTCATCAAGAAGGGTGATGTGGATTTACATCAGCCTGGCGACACCTTCTTTGGCACGTGGAAATGCTGGGCAGCATACATCCTCCCGTTCCTGCTCTTCGTCATTGCGATGGTGCTCGGACGCAAGCAGATGAAGGCGAATGCCAACGTGGCTCATTTGCGAGGCAAGAAAGCCAACAAAGTGGCACTCAAGCGTATGAAGACTGCCAAGAAGCTGCTCGATGCACACGACACGGGCAAGTTCTACGACGAAGTGCTCCGTGCCCTCTGGGGCTACGTGGGCGACAAGTTCAATATGTCGCAGGAATCCTTGAACAAAGAGAACATCGAGCAGTCGCTCACTTCCCGTCAAGTGCCCGACGAACAGATACAGCAGTTCATGAAGGTGCTCAACGACTGCGAGTTTGCACGCTATGCACCAGGCGATGTGAATGAGAACATGGAGAATGTGTATAACAGCGCCATCAGTGCTATCAGTAAAATGGAGGACAACCTATGAGAAAGATACTGACATTATCATTTATCATTTATCATTTTTCATTTAGCATAGCGTTCGCAGCCACCAAGACACAAGCCGACGCCCTCTATGAGAAGGAGCAGTACCGTGATGCCGCAGAGGCTTACGAAGCTGTGTTGAAGAACGATGGAGTGGCATCCGAAGTCTATTACAACCTTGGCAACTGCTACTACAAGATGGACGAGATACCCCTTGCAGTCCTCAACTACGAACGTGCCTTCCTGCTCGATCCAGGCGATGCCGACATCCGTGCCAACCTCGCTCTGGCGCGTGGCAAGACCATCGACAAAGTGGTGCCTCCATCCGAGATGTTCTTCGTCACATGGTGGCGCGACCTTACCAACTGCATGAGCATCAACGCATGGACCATCTTGGGCATCACCGCTTTTGTCCTCATGCTCGTGGGCGTGTTGCTCTATGTCTTCATGTCGCAGCTCACGCTTCGCAAGATAGGCATCTATGGCGCTATGGCAATGCTCGTCATCGTCATCATCGCCAACTTGGCAGCCCTCTCCCAGCATGCCGACCTCACTCACCGCGACACCGCCATCATCATGGCACCCTCAGTCACTGTGAAAAGTTCACCCAGCGAAACCAGCACCGACCTCTTCCTCATCCACGAAGGCTCTAAAGTCGAGATACTCGACGGCTCGATGAAGGAATGGCTCGAAGTGAAATTCGAAGAAGGCAAACAGGGCTGGGTACCCGTCAGCACCCTCGAAATCATCTAACTCTCAACTCTCAATTGTCAACTGTCAATTGTCAATTGTCAATTGTCAACTCTCCTAATGCACGAACTCAACGAACTTGACCATCAGCTCACGCTTGCCATCAACGGCAGCGACAGCCTCTTTTGGGACAACCTGATGTACACTGTCACCAACACCTTCTCATGGACGTTGGTCATCATCACGTTGCTCATCATCATCTTCAAGAACAACACTTGGAAAGAGGCAGTGATGGTCTATGTCACCATAGCTCTGCTCATCTTTGTGGCAGACCGCATCTGTTCGGGCATTGTCAAACCCATGGTTGAGCGTTGGCGTCCCACCCAAGACCCTCAACTCATGTATCTGGTCGATGTGGTGCGCAACTACCGTGGAGGGCGATTCGGATTCTTCTCAGGTCATGCCTGCAACACCATGTGCATGGCGGTGTTTCTCTCGTGGCTTTTCCGTAGTCCCAAAGTGACCTTCACCCTCTTCTTCTGGTCACTCACCACCACCTTCACCCGTCTCTATCTCGGAGTCCACTATCTGGGCGATGTCTCTGTAGGCTTCCTTGTAGGCGCCTTCCTCGGCACCCTCTTCTACTGGCTCATGGAGCGCTTTGTCCATCCCCGCCTTGGCAAGAAAGCCCTCATCTCCGAACAATTCACCTCCACTGGTTACATGAAGAACGACATGGACACCTTCATGACCATCATCTTCTTCAACTACATCTGCGTCCTCATCTTCTCCCTCACATTGGGAATAGGGTAGAGCATCACACCCATACCACAACACCCCTAAACCATCATTTACTCTTGCCCTGCAGCGTAATTTGCTTGTGCCCTGCAGCGTAATTACGTCTATTGGTGCAGGGAAATGCTTGACCTCACTTTTGAAAAAGGACCTTTTCTCTTTTGGGAGTTTCTCGTAGCATGAATAATCGGGATAAATGGGCATGAAACGCCCTTTTGTTTAATGCTACACCATTTCAGTGTCTCCCCGTCTGCTCGTCCATAACTGTTGAGGTATCTCACCCATACAGGTGTTGGTGTCTCACCCATACAGGTGTTGGTATCTCACCCATACACCCAACGGTGTCTCA
>Ga0247609_10006018_pt1 | contig 11763 bp, 7 predicted proteins | sample 172DNAGHGlowgp2_FD_193487 | JGI IMG/M metagenome (GOLD analysis project Ga0247609, IMG submission 193487) | Sheep rumen microbial communities from Palmerston North, Manawatu-Wanganui, New Zealand - 1728 DNA GHGlow gp2 | ecosystem: Host-associated > Mammals > Digestive system > Stomach > Rumen ... | reverse complement strand
CGCCCGGCAGGGAATCCACCATCGCACGGCCAAAATAGTCCGCCGGAGAAAGATTTTCGAACGGATGGAACATCGGCGGAATAGCCGCCACCCACTCACCCGTCTTGAAAGACTGGTTCGTTTTGCCGCTACGTTGGCTCGCATTGGCGTTATGAGACGCCAGCATGATAAAATTTTTGGGCGGATTCGCTTGGTCTTCCGCAGGGACGATATCGCCGTTACCCGCCATATTGGACTGCCCGTAGGCAATGTAAATGTGGAAGTTCGGGTTCGGGGCAGCAATTGCGCCCGTAACCGCAAAAAACGAAAGGCCCGCCGCAGCACCTGCAACAGACATCATTTTTTTGAAAGATTGTTTAACATCCATACTTTTTTCCCTAAAATAGTACACCTATCCATAAATTATCCTAATATTTGCCGATTATCCCCCAAAGGGGAACCATATAATATGGATGTTTTGTCAATGGATGTTTAACATCAGCAATTAAATACTAATTACATTTCTGTATAGATTGCAACCGAATACTAAAAAAATTATAGTCATTGATTGTTTGCGCAGCTGTAGCTCTATGATAATTAACACAAACCTTAAATCTTTCATTAAGGGCATTTATGATAAAAGCCGTATTTGTAGATACAGCCAAAGCCCCTACATTTTCCAAAGCATCTTCCATCATGTAAAGTCTTAGTTCTTTTTTCGCAGAGTCAGTATCCAATTCCATTGTACTTTTTATAGGATAAGTTGTAAACATAGTCGTGTCAATTTCAATGCAATTTGTATCTTTCCCAAGTTTAAACATGATTCCTCCATTTTGGTCTGTAGCAACGTTGCAAACATAGCCTTCATTAGCACAAGAGCCAACAGGCGCTTGAATTTCAAAAGCTCCGCTATTGCACAGTTCTATAGCAAAGGATATAACTGCGACGAAGAGTATTGTAAAAATGAATTTTTTCATTTTATTTTCCTTTGAATTGAAACTTTGATTGTTTATTTTGGATTATCAGATTTAAAGAGCCTATTCAGCCTATGGTTGCTGAGTTACACTATGATCGCTGCTTATTTCCAGCAATTTTATGCTTTTTTCATCCTTTTCACCAAATTGGTGATAAGCGACCTTAACCCTATATTTTTTCTTAGAGGCATTGATTATGAAAGCCGTATTCACAGCAACCGCCAAAGCGCTTACTTCATAATCACCTACCATTCCTTCTTGCAGATAAGGCGCTAGCCAATAGTTAGCTTTCGGTGATAAATTGCCATCACTCTTTCGTGGATACGTTTTAAAAAAAGTGTATTTCATATCTTGGCAATCCTGATCTTTTCCAAGAGAAAAACGCACACCTCCAGCAGGATCCATAGTCACCTTACAAACGTATCCATAATCGTAACACACTCCTTTACGAAGATTCTTATCGAAATTTTCACCTGGCTGAGAAGACATTAGACTATCTGGATCGGGATTAGGGTTACATTTTTCCGTAGGCTGTTCAGGAGGCCAAGCAAAACAAATCGTAGAAACCGTAAGTATTGCAAAACACAATTTTTTCACGTTACCGTTTTCCTTTGAGCTGAAGCTTTGGCTGTTCATTTTTGCGGATGATAATATTCGAAGAACCTTTGGAGGCTGGGATGCCGTTGACTTTGTACAATAATTCATTAGAATCCTTATTTTTCTTCGCACCCCGATTTATCGGCAACATAGAAGAACCTCCTCCATTAAGAATGCACCCTTGCCCCGGTACACCAGCCAAGTCAGTATTAGGAAGCGAATCAAAAACAAAAGAGCCATCATCTTGGTAGAAGCAGACAATATCCAAATCACAAGTACTACTGATAAATCCACAGAGAACCGCCAACGAATCATCCTTTTGATACAGAATATAATCATCTGCATTAAAATACTCTTCAGGCGGTATTGCAGAATATAGGGATAGAGAATCTTTCTTTACTACTATATCCTTACGATGCTCCGGAGTAGAACGTAAATAATATTGCACATGAGCCGAATCAAATTCCAATTTTGTAAACTTTTCCAACGTGAGCGAATTCCCCTTTTTAAGCTCTGATTGCAACGAATCCATATTGGTATGGTCAGTCAGAACCCATATATTTTCTTTTTTCCCACTATCCAATTTTTTCCCAATGGCAAGACCCACATATTCGCCAGAAACACAACATTGTCCAATCCATCCATGCTCCACATGCAAGCAAATTCCACTTGTAGAATCACAGCCTCCAATCGCATATTTTCCTTCGCCATCCACTTTCGCTATATCAAAATACCCATTATCCACCCTAGCACCAGCAGATGAATTTTTCCCGGCAGCCAATGCAGAACTCGCAAAAACTAAAATCACCATAAACAGAATACCATGAAACCGATTCATTTTTCCCCTCCTTTCTTGTATGGTGGAAATAAAACCTGTAGCACCCCATAAGGAATATGTTCAATTTTGCTTACGGAGTAGCCATAGCCTTGGCTATTGTCATTATCACTATCTAATATAATCTTTAAAAATCTTGTATGGAAAACAATTCGTTGGTTAGCCAAAGAATTTCCCGTATAAGAACCTATTAAACGATTCCTTTCATCATAAAGATAGATGATGTCGCCCGCCCCAAGAGATGTTTCTGCACTAAAGGTCACATAATGCTCCAAACAGCCATCATCACCGGCATCAATAATTCCCGTAATCTTTGCATTTGCAGGATAAGGATGGGGACTCTCCTCTTTATACAAATTTTCGACCAATTCAAAATCGCTCACGATAGATGCAAGCTGGGCTTTTCCGCAAGGACTGTTGCCTGATTTTACATCAACGCCCCTTGCAACAACTTGCCATACCCCCATTTCTGGATTATCCACATCCACAACTTCCACATTATTAATTCTGTCAAAACATTCACCATCTACTACATCCGTCGAAATCTCACCTTTACAATCGTGATACGCCGGTTTATTAGCATCCTCAAAGGTAATTTTTTCAAAGCCCGAAGTACGGTCCCTCAATTTATTGCTATTAACATCAACACCATTAGAATTGACATTCTGTGTCAGCAATGAATCCAATCTCCAGGGGTAGTAGATTTGCCCTTTGGGCGACACCAAATACAAATCCAAGTCATTCACAAGTTTCCGGGTCATGTAATCAGCTTCATCAAAAACCATTCCAGGAGCATCGTCCCATACAAGAGTCGCCCTTAATTTTTTTTGTAATTTCGGAACAAATATCGACCAACGCTTTTCACTCTCATAATTTTCTTCATTCCTACCGTCTTCCGACAAATAAAACTCTCGGAATTTTTCGAATTTTTTTGACCCTGTATCGTACCCATCCATCAAATCCAAAGCTCCTTTGGCATTCAAACGCCCCCAACCCGTCGCAAAATCAGGCCCCAGTGTATATGGAGTACACGTTCTAGGCTGATTTTTTAATTTAGCAATATCAGCATTTGTATTTGAACACCCCTGCATATCTATCGCAGAATGAATCATCAATGATTTTGTCGTAGAATTGCGCATCGAAAAAGAATCCAAGGGCAATCCCGTCTTTTTCTGAAACTTTTGATACATTAAAGCAGCAACCCCAGAAACAAAAGGAGCTGCCATAGAAGTTCCACTTTTTATACCATAATATTTACCATCCAATCTATACGGAACACTAGACATAATATTTGTACCGGGTGCCATGATGTCCGGTTTTATACGGCCATCCCATGTCGGTCCCATGCTAGAGGTATAGTCCAGTTCCATCGTTTCCGGGTCAAAATTACCCACGATTATGGCATTTTTAAATTCGTTCAAAATGCTATGATAACCCACACCCAAAGATTGCCGGATATAGTCGCCATTATTTCCCGCAGTTAAAACAACAGTCTTAGAACGATTGTCACCCCGTTCAGAAAAATCTTTCCAATCCGTAAAAATATCCCTGTCTAGATTGCGATGTTTATTTCCATAAAATGCTAGCCTCACTTTCATATTCTCCATTTCACCAAAGACATTTTTCAAAGGCAAGTTACAAATCACTTCAGGTACATAATGCGAATGGTTTACAACATCACCTCTTTGATTGCCAAGCCACATCGAATCAGAATAAAATTTTACTTTAGGAGCAACACCCCTATATTGGTAGGGAGTTGCATTTGCAACAGAGTCTGACAATCTACCGTTACCGCCAATAATCCCGGCTACATGAGTTCCGTGACCGTCCTTTATTCTTTTTGTAGTATCCACATGACCAACAATCCTTTCATCGTCATACCCTTCCGCTTTTCTTGGTATATTTCCGCCAGAGGAATCTAATTCATTCATTCCGTCATGCGTAAAATCTATGCCAACATCATAAACACCAACCGTTACCCCTTCCCCAGTATAATCAGCATTTGCAAGCCAATCTGTAGTCACTCCCACAGCTTGTAAAGCCTGTTGCCATATAGAATCATTTTGCAGTTCCGTCAAGTTTATGGCATCACGGCCTTTGTCATTAAGCGGCACCCCCTGTCGATTTACATGCACATATCTCACATCCTTATGTTTTTCCAAACACCGCACAGAATCCTTATGAACTTTCGCCAAAATAATCCTGCGGTCAATATAAGCGCTATCGCCGCTACAATCCACAACAACATTTTTGCACGCATTCATTGCCAAATCGGGCCAACATTCCACCATCATATCAATAACGGGGCGTTCTGTGACAACAGTTGTGCAAGAACCATTCGCATCGCAGGTTTCTTTTTCCTCGTAAATATCATTCATAGAAAGTTCCAATGAGAGACGAGTCGTATCGTCAGCAGCAAAAGCGTTATAAAAGCCATAGACCGCCGAGTTTAAATTTTTCTTTTTGATCGGCCTGACGGTTTTGAACAAATACAACCCTTTATCCTGATAACGCGTTGCTTCAAGACGGTTCACTCCCGCACTGTCCAATTTCCGTTCTTCTTTGGTCGTCAAAGCTTTATCCTTGAGCAGCCAAAAACGGCCCTTGAGCGTCTTTGACGAATCCTTCGCTTCATACGGGCGAATCACGGAAACCGAAGAACGGTCGTGCCAATAAGCATGTACCGAATCCTGTTTGAGTGCCACGGGGTCATTACCCCATAAGATATTCCCATTGCCATCATAAACAGCCATTTTGTAATGTTCTTCCTGAACATTCGCATGCGTTTGGAACGAATAATCATAGGTGCAGTTCCAAGCAGGGTAATTACGCCTCATTATCCGAAAATGAACGACTGATTTCGAATATGCAGGAATATCCCCATAAAACTGAAACGAAATCATAGAATGTTCCGAATCGTAATAATACTTTGGCCTCACAGAATCAACCTTAGACCAATAATCTATTTCCGCTCGAAGCGTAGAATCAACTTTATAATCGCCATACAGCATACCAGAGCAGCTAGCATCATTCGGATTTGCCCTGCAATACTGAATTTTCGGATTTTCGGCAAAATAACGGATGACGGGATTTCTAAGAGTTGAGTCCGTCAAATTCTTTAAAGCCAAACGATATTCCACCCAATTCCATTCGGTACGATGCCGTTCACTCAACAGCTGAACAGGGAGCGTCGAAGCCCAAAGAAAATTCACTGTCAATATCAGTAGAAAAAATAGTAATCGAAATAATTTCACAAAATCCCCCTTACTATTAAACTATGTTATTATTTTATTCTGTCAATAAAACTCAAATTTGTAACGTTTATTTTCACAAAACAAAGAACAAGAGGGCAAGCAACGAAAAAAGCCGCATTTCTGCGGCTTCTCTCGTTCCAACTAAATTTTTGCGATGAATCTACTTAGCCATACACGAGACCAAGCGTAACAGCAACAACAAAAAAGAACGCAATCTGCTTTACAATAGCCATTTCCCGATTATTCATGGACAACCACCTTCTTGATGAGAGCCTTTTCCCCGTCCTTGCGGATGAAGAACACGCCCTGGGACTGTTTGCGGAGCCTTGCGTCCGTCTTTACGCAGTTCATTGCTTCGGACATGCTCTTTGCGGTAAACGAGCCCAGCTTTTGGCCATAGACGTTATAGACGCTAAAGTTGCTCTCGGCCTCGGTTATCATGCGGATGTTCGCAATCCCGTCAGCAACAATGTCCTTTGCCGCCTTGAATTCGATGTAGTCGATATCAATCCAGTCGTTCGTAATTTCGAGCTTCAGTTCGTGCTCGCCTTTCTTCAAGGCAGCCTTGCCGCCGCTCACGACGGAATATGCATCTTTACCCTTCCCTTCGTTCTTTATTTCGTCGCCGATACGCACGCTATCCATGTAGAGCACAAAGCTACCGGTGCCGTTTTCGCCAGCCACGTTGGCAGAAATTTCGTAATCGCCGTCGGCTTCCACCTTCACCGTATATTTGAGCCATTCCGTTTTTTGGCAGTGGCCAACAGAAATACCCATGTTCGGCTGGTAAAGATCCACGTCGTCCTTGCGGAACTTGTTACCTTCGTTACCCTCGCTCAAGTCCATATAAGCCTTGCCGGCACCACCCTTGTTGTAGTTTTCGGCTTCAATCGTGCCGGGAATACTTGCGGGAGCATCGCCATAGGGGCCGTATTCTTCAGGAGGCGTGTCGGGAACAGTCGATTTGGTAGGATCCACCAAGTTCACCGCCGGGGCGTTTGGGTCAATCGTCTTGTCGATAAGCTTGAGCATTTCGGAGCAGTAGCGCTTGCCCAGTTCAATCACGCCCGCACGTCCAAAGTGGTAAGGGTCCCTGCCGTTGCCCTGCAAGCCCTTGGAAGACGCCAAGCCGAACTTCTTGAACTTGCTCTTAAGCTGGGCAATACCGGCATTCTTGCTGCCGCAGCAGTTGTTGCCTTCCTGGAGCAATTCGCCCGCCACGAAAGCCACCTCGTTTTCGTCCAGTTCAAGAGCCGTTATAAAGTCCTTGTAGGTTTTATAAACAGCATTCTGCCATTCCGTGCCAGATCCGTCGGTTTCGCCCTGGTGGAAAATAAAGCCCTTGATGACGCCCACTTCCTTGGCCTTCTTGCCCAAATCTACAATCCTCTGATAAGGGTTGGAATCGTAGTCCCTGGCCCAGTTCTTGATGTAGCTTTCAGCAGAATTGAAATAGGCTTTGTACTGATCCTTGTCGAAAGCCTTGATGGCAACAGCGCCGATGGCCACAGGGATAATGCCCACGGTGACACCCGGCAACGAATCGACCATGGCGCGACCGAAATAGTCCGCCGGGGAGAGATTCTCGGTAGGGTGGAACATCGGAGGAATCGCCGGATACCATTCGCCCGTCTTGATGGACTGGGTGGTGCGACCGCTACGCTGGTTCGCATTTGCGTTGTGCGAAGCCAACATGATAAAGTTTTTGGGGTCCGTAGCCTGGTCCTCAGCAGGCACGATATCGCCGTTACCCGCCATGTTGGACTGCCCGTAGGCAATGTAAATGTGGAAGTTCGGGTTCGGAGCAGCCACAGCGCTCGTGCCCCCAAATAGAGATGCGCCAGCCACCACACCGGCGACTGCCATAATTTTTTTGAGATTTTTCTTCACACTCATAGAAATTCCCTCAAACCAATTGTTTTACATGTATAAAATTACCCTTAAAATTTTATAATTCGCTAAAAAAATCCATTTAGCGTTGTACTCCTTTACTCTACAAAAAATCCCGCATTTTGCGCAAAAAACGCAAAAAAAAGGACCCCGGCTTTCGCCGAGGCCCGATTGATATGGAGGAGTCACAGAAATTTAAGTTTCACCAATAACATTTGACTGGATCCCCTACGCTTTGCTTCGAGGATGACAGTTACAAGGATGACGAATTAAGACTCTATCCGTAAACGAGGCCGAGAGCCACCGCTACAACGAAGAAAAACGCAATCTGCCGTACAATAGCCAAATCTCTCTTATTCATAGACAACCACCTTCTTTGTGTGGAGTTTTTCCCCGTCCTTGCGGACAAAGAATACGCCTTGGGACTGTTTGCGGAGCTTTGCGTCTGTTTTCACGAGGTCCATCGCCTGGGCCATTCCCTTCGCGGTAAACGTCCCGAGCTTTTTGCCCTGCATGCTATAGACGCTGTAGTTGCTTTCGGCTTCGGTCATGTCAAAGCGCATTTTCGCGATTCCGTCGGGGAGAGTATCCTTTTTCGGTTCCGCAATCGAAATCCAGTCGATGTTTGCGTAATTGGCAGTGATTTCAAGCTTCAGCACATGCTTGCCGGCGGTAAACTTGACTTTTTCCTTGACCGGAATTGTCTTGTACGTATCCCATGCGTTGTCGGCGGTCTGCGGCACGGAAACATCGTCCGTAATCGCCTTGTCGTCGAGATAAAGCTTGAATGCCGACGTGGAATTGCCCGACGCGACGTTGGCTTCGATATCGTATTCGCCATCGGCTTTCACGTTCACGGTATATTCGAGCCATTCGCCAGTCTGCGTGTAGCCGATTGCAACGCCCCCGTCGGCGGTCTTGTAAAGGTCAACGCCCGTATCCTTGCGGTAATCGCTGTCGCCCTTGTTCTCGGAATCGGCATCGCTGTAAGACGCATTGTCCGTTCCGTCTTCGCCTTTGCCGATACCCTGCTTGTCGAAGTCTTCGACTTCAACCTTGCCCGGAATTTCAATCGCCTTGCCCTTGAACGGTTCCTGCGGAACAGGATCTACAGGCGCCACGTTGATAAGCTTGAGCATCTGCTGGGCATAACGCTCGCCCATGCCGCGGTAACCTTCCACGGTAAAGTGCAGGCCGTCGCCCTTGGAGCCGTAGCCCTTGGAACTGGCCACGCCAAAGTTCACGATGTACTTGGAAAGGTTATTCACACGAGAGTTGAAACCAGCGCAAGAACCGCCATCGACCATTTCACCGGCGACAAACGGGGTTTCTTCGGCCTTCAAACCGAGTTGTTTGAGCATGTATTCGTAGGTCTTCTTGACAATCTGTTCCCAGTTGCTCATGCCGCCATCGGTTTCGCCCTGGTGGAAGATGATGCCCTTGATGACACCCTTTTCCTGAGCCTTCTTGGCGACTTCGATAATGCGGCCCATGGCGTTACCGTCATTGCCGTAAGCCTTGACGCCGTTTTTAAGCCAGTCGGCAGCGGAATTGATGTAGTTTTTATAATCGTCCGGATCGAACAAGCGGATACTCGTACCGCCCTGCGCCACCGGGATAATACCGATTGTCACATTGGGCAAGGAATCTGCCATGTGGCGGCCAAACCAGTCCGCCGGAGAAAGTCCTGCATTGCACTTGAACATCGGAGGCACAGCCGGGTACATCTCGCCCACCGTCGGGCGCCCGAGATTGCTGCACGACGTAGTCGCGAACATCTTCACGCGAGGATGTTCCTTTTTGTCCTTGTCGGTAAAGTTCGTGGCGTTACCTTCCATGTTCGATTGCCCGTAAGCAATGTAGATATGGAAGTTCGGATCCGGAGCGGCATTGGCATCCGTAACAGCAAACAAGGAAAAGCCGACAGCAACGCCTGCGACAGCCATCGCTTTCCTAAAGTGTTTTTTCGCACTCATAGTGATATCCCATAACCAAACAAACAATTTTAAGAAACCTTCTCGTCATCCCCGTTCGCTTAAATCAGCAAAAAAATGACGAAAAGGTTACTTAGGAGGAGGATTATTTAAATCATTTGACGACCGAGATGCGGTAGGCCTTACCGCCGCGCAGCGACTTCACGATATAGACACCACCCTGGCGCACCACCTTCTTCGTCATGCGGGCCACATCGGCCTTGTTCGTCGTCTCGAACTTGCCCACGAGCATGCCGTTCACGTCATAGACGCCGAATGTTTCGGCAACATTTGCCATACGGAAGTTCATCTTAATCGCGACATTCGTGGTGTCCTTGTTGCCCGGTTTCGGGTCGTCGCCATTTTCGTTTGTGCTAAAGCGGAGCCAATCGACGTTGACGTAATCGCTCGTAATCGAGAGGCGCAGTATGTGTTCGCCCTTCGTGAGCTTCACCTTGCCAAGCGAGAGATCCTGATAGGTCTTCCAGTCTTCGCCCGTTTTCGGGGCCTTCGTCTCGGCAACGAGTTCCTTGTCATCGAGCGAGAGGCTAAAGGCCGAAGTTTCGTTACCGGAAGAGACATGCGCCGTCACAAAGTAATCGCCATCGGCCTTCACGTTCACGGTGTATTCGAGCCATTCGCCGGCCTGGGTGTAACCGATTGCAAAGTTGTCGCCACCTTCTTCGATATCCACGCCGTCATCTTCGCGATACTTGCCGCCCTTGTTTTCGGAATCGAGATCCTTGTAGGTGATGTTACCCTTGCCAGACCCCATCACATCGAAGTTTTCGGCTTCAATCTTGCCCGGGATTTCGGCAGCCTTGTCGCCATACGGCTTGCGAGGAACTGGATCGGCCGGGGTGCCAACACCGACGAGCGTCACGATGCAGTCCTTGAATTCCGAGTTACCCGCATCCATCGTAATCGTCACGGAGCCGTCCTTGACTTCGACTTCGCCTTCGTCCTTGGCATTCTTTGCCTGGCTCGTAGTGTACATGTGGAAGGTTTCGATCTTTGCGCCCGGCACCTTCACAGTCACGGTCTTGCCGTTTTTGTAGTCGCGGTTCACGAGCACCACGATAACGCTATCGCCATCCTTGCTCTTGTATGCACTCGCAAATACTTCCTTTTCGGGATTCGCCGTTGCACCCACGCGGACTGCACCCGGGCGGATAAAACGAGCGAACTGGCTCATCACGTAACCGCGCTTCGAGACCTTGCCGATTTCGTTCTGCGGAATCTGGAGCTTGTTGCCAAAGTCCTTTTCCATGATGAGGCCATAGCAACGACGGATGTACCACCAGGTGTACTGATTGAAATTGCCCACGACCATGGCGCGGTGGATTTCGTAAGCCACATCCATGGCGTTCACGGTATCGCGCTTGTTGGCGTTTGCCTGGTCGCCCGTATTCATAATCGTGCGCCAGTAGTTACCGCTGCCCTGGCTTTCGGTGTAGTGTTCCGTCATCCAGCGTTCCACGCCCTTCTGGTCAGCCAAAGAATACTGGAAGAAGTTGTCCCCGGTCCTTCTGTCGCTGGCGTAGAAGTGCGCACCGAGAATGTCCCAGTTCTTGAGGGCATTGGCATCGTTCAAGACCTTGTTGTAAAGATTCTTGTCGTAGCGGAACGATTCCGTCGAAATCACCTTCACACCGTTCTTGCGCATTTTATCGGCATAGCCCTTGGTGAAGTTGTAGATTTCGTCAGCGCTCCAGCAAGCCCATTCATGGCACCAGTCCGGTTCGTTACTGATGGAGATGGCGTACAGGGGAACGCCCTGATTCTTCATGTAATCGTTAAAGCTGTTCAGGTGGTCCACGTACTTCTGGTAGTTCGAAGAAGACATGTGCTGGTTTGCGCCCGCATACGGAGAAGTCCACGGCGTCGCATACAGAATAAAGTCGTCGCCGGCGTACTTTTTGGCATACTTTGCGGCTTGAACTTCCTTGTTGAAGTCACTGGAATTTGCATACACCGGAATACGCAGCGTATTCAGGCCAAGTGTTCCATCGCCCGTACCAAAGGCAATTTTCGCATCGGCTTCAGAAAGGCCGCCACCGCCCTGCCACTGGTTATGCACCATACCGCCAAAACCGCGAATGACCTGGTGTTCTTCCGTTACGTCGACATTGACCGTCGAGGCCATTGCCGAACTCCAAAGGCCAACCACTCCAAAGGCTAGGCCCACACTCTTTGCAATTTTTTGGATTGTCATCTTATACTCCTTTTTAACACAACTCCCGATATTAAAATACATTCTC
>Ga0247609_10006016_pt1 | contig 11770 bp, 8 predicted proteins | sample 172DNAGHGlowgp2_FD_193487 | JGI IMG/M metagenome (GOLD analysis project Ga0247609, IMG submission 193487) | Sheep rumen microbial communities from Palmerston North, Manawatu-Wanganui, New Zealand - 1728 DNA GHGlow gp2 | ecosystem: Host-associated > Mammals > Digestive system > Stomach > Rumen ... | reverse complement strand
TTGTTCCAAGAACGTCCTAGTCGGTAATTGCCGTTGCAAGAGGCGTATCCGTCGATGGTACAATCCTTAAACACGTAGCCCCATGAGGTAGTGGTGGCAGGCGCTGTGATGCAGTTGTTTTGTCGGTTCTCCAGATAGAGAAGACAGCGGTTGAAAAAGATGTCGCCACTTCCACAGATGAAATCTACCGTTCCATGAATCTCACAATCCTCGGCATACGTTCTGTCCGACTTGGAATAGTAAGTATCTTGTGTGCTGAGCAGTTTCACAAACTTATATGTGTTTTTGCTCCCTTGATCCATCAGTGCCACAAAACGGTTGGCATTGGCATTAGGGTTGTTATAAGACCTATTCTGTAATGTGATGTCCTGTAAGTACATGTTGTTGGCTTTTGACAAGTACAAAGTTGCTGTCGTGCCGATAGCCTCTTGCAAACAGGTGTTGTATAGAATCACATTGTCCATGCTTTGTCCGATAAAGGAAACGGAGCTTTTGGTCCATGTTGTCATCTGATTGCCGTCGCCCGTCAAGGACCCTATGTTATATTCTCCGTCGGGGAAGAAGATGATGAATCGTTCGCTTTGACTTGCCTCGGCGGCTCTTTTGGCATCTGCAAAGTTGCCATCCACACCTACAACAAAATCGAAAGTAGCTTTTGTCACGGTGTTGATAACCTCCTCCTCTTCATCTGATGGAATGCTCATCACCTCGTTGACGATTGAATTCATATACACCTCCAGGTAAGTATAACCCGATGGAGCGATGGCAGAACCGTCGCTTGGGTCGTTTTTGTCTAGTCCTTTCCGTTCTTCCCAGCTGTCGGGTATTCCGTCCCCGTCGCTGTCTGTTTGCGCAGGAACGCTGGCGTAGGTAGGCCATCCTCCTACATCAGAAGGAGAGTCGATGATGCCTTTCCCTTTTAATACAGAACCCGTGTAGGTATAAGAACCATTACGGGTCTCTTTGCAGATACGGGCATCCACAGCATCCCGTTTGTAGGAAGCACCAGCCCATTGAAGCACCTTCTCGTATGCCTCTTTGGCAGATTGTGTGGTAACGGGAGCTACACTATATTCTGTATAGGATCGGATGCTTTGTTGATTCATCTGTCCGTTGTTGCTGTTGTCTATGTCTATTCCGTTCCAGTCCCAGTTGTCGCCTTTCCCTTCCATATAGTTGCCACTGATATAGAAGTGACCATAGACACCTTGTGCTTGTGAGTTTTTACCATCGTCTGCCCAAGGTTGGAATATTCGATATTGAATGGATGATTTTGTGGCAGGACCTGCCTTGTAATAGTTGTTGATGAAGTTGTATGAACCACCTTCACCTGCGTATCCGCTGTTTGTGCTTCCCCAGTTGTAGAAGACGTTGTTTCGTAAATCTACACGTTCTTGGTCTGCCAGATTGGAATAGCGACTTCCACATAGTCGAGGTGTACGGCTGTCATGATGTGCTACGAGGTTGTGATGAAAGGTGGCTCCTCTTCCGCCCCAAATGCCTCCGTAGCCATGATATCCTTTGGGGTGGAATGAACCTCTTAGGCTTTCTGCCACGAGACACCATTGCATGGTGAAGTTCTCATTGTCGTAGAAAGAGGCACATTCGTCGGTACACCAGCTCATGGAGCAGTGGTCGATGATGATGTTTTTTTTCCTCCTTCCCCAAGAGGCATCTCTGTCAATAGAAGGGTTTCCGTTGGAGTCTATCTCGTCGGGTGCATCCGTACCCATTCGAAAACGCATGAAGCGGATGATTACATTGTTGGCATTGACATATAAATCATAGTTTTTTATACAGATTCCATCGCCTGGAGCCGTTTGACCCGCAATGGTGATGTTATCATTGGTGATGGATAATCTTTTTTGAAGTTCGATGATGCCAGAGACATCGAAGACAATGGTCCTCGGACCAGATTGATTGACGGCATGTCGTAGAGTACCCACACTGCCGTCATCCGATAGGGAAGTGACATGATAAACTTTGCCGCCACGACCTCCAGTGGTGTACATTCCGTATCCTTCCGCACCAGGGAAAGCTGGTTGGTCGTCAGCAGATACTTGAAATGGTAGTGATAGTGCCAAGGCAGCTATCCATCTGAAAATAGTTTTCATTTTATAAGTATAAAGATATTTATGGTTCAACAAGAGAGCACCTTTGGCTCTCTTAATTGTGCTTATTTTACAATAAATGTATATGTCTGTGGTTTCCCACATCCTCTTATTTGAAGCAGATAAGAACCTGACTTCAACTTGACGCTTCGGTGTATTGTATTTTCTCCTATTAATAGAGGAGTGGTAAAGTCCGCAATCGTTTGTCCCGTCATGTCAACAATCATGAAATGGACTGTCGCTTCGGTTTCTCTATACAGTTGTATTGTGATTCCTTCCGAATTGGCTGCGAGGTATGAGGCTCTGTCGGGGATGATTTTATAACTATCGTTTGTTTGGGATGGCATCTCTACTGTGATGGTTCCCGACTTCCTTGCTTCTTCTTTTGAATTACTTTGTGTGGCAACGGTGAAGTGGTAGATGCCGGTTGTGGTAGGTGTACCTTTCAATGTGATGTGTTGTTGATCATAGTCGATTGAATCTGTCATGCCATCAGGAAGAGACGGATTCCAACTGATTGTAATTGAATCGGCGTTCTCCCATGCATAGGTGAATGGAGTGATGGCAGTACCCACTTCAACGGTCTGGTTTGGTTTCCCTTCATCCAATAATGTGAGAACAGGCTTGTCAACGATTAATCGTCCTTCGCCTTTGATGAGGTCAGGATTAGTGCTGGCGGTGTAGGCACCTCCAATCAATTGATAATCTCCGATACTGGCATTCTGAACGACTAGATTTCCGGAAAGAATCAGTTTGGTGCTGTCGTTCATGATGATATGGTCTGTGACAACGTCCACCAATATTTCCAACGTACCTTTGTCAACATAGATGCCATTTGGCCCCAGGGCATTCTCGTTGTTCACCTGAAGCGTTCCATCTTCCAATGTCCATGAACCGTTCAGTTGTGTGGCATCTGCACTGATGGTGAGTGTACCCACGTCTCTCTTGGTGAGGTCTCCGTTGCCATTGATGACGCCTTCTAATTCTAACCTTGAAGCAGAAGAGTTTCCTGCAGAGATAACGGTAGAGTCAGTGACGGTGAGATTACTTGACAATTTAAATAATGGGTTACCTGAATTGCTTCGAATGCTGCCGCCATGAGAATAGATTTTATCGATGGTGCAGTTGTCGGTCAGACATAATACACCATTTCCTTCTATGTACATAGGGGCTTTTTGATTGAGCAATCCTGAACGTACCTCTCCTCGGCGAATCACTGTGGTGTCTATCTCTGTAGGTACGCCTGTAGGAGTCCAGTTGTTTTGTGTGCTCCACACATCCGATGACTCGTGATCGAAGATATATAGTTTCGCAGGTCTTCTGTATGCGATTGTAGTGATACTGTTGCCAGGCAGATCCATTTCAGACACAGATGTGTTTGTGCCGATTGTTTTACTCCAAGATTCTTCTGTGACAATGGATTGAACCACTGTTGCGGTCAGTTCATCAGGAGTGAATGGGATTTTTATGTGCTGGTTGTATCGGTTCCGGTTAATCAAGACAATTGTGTAGGCATCCTCTTGCGGGCTCTTGAAAGCCGATACCAATATGTTGGAGTTGTCGGATAGTGCCGATATGTTTTTCCATCCTCTGCCAATGAATTTTGAGAAATGACGTAAAGCATGATAGTTTCCCTGTATCTTGTAGCCATCCTCTGTTGTATATCCGTTTTCTGAGAATTCAAGGTTGATGCATGCATCTCCCGCATTCCCCCAGATCAGGTTCCAATGAATATAGGCTACCACATGGTTGACAGCAAAGGCGTATGACATGAAACTAGCGGTATAGATAGGATCCATTGTTTGAGGATCACGCAGGGTGCTGTTTTCTGTCATATACATAGGTTTTTTATCCAGGTAATCATTAGAGAGCTGAGTCATAGCACCTAAGAAATCATCTGGATAACTATATCGTATCTCGATAGCTTTGTGTTCTTCAGAACCACTGTGATAGTAGTGGAAGTTGTACCCATACAGGTGACTTTTTTGTGTTTCCGAGAGAGTGTTTATGTATTTTTGAACTCTGTCCCAACCGATTCCCATCACTTCAGGTCCTATGATTTTAGGTTGATGAGGCATACCTTTGATGTTGGAATATACAGCATCCAACGCTTTTGAAAAAGAGGCGATCTGATCTTCATACGAATCGCTCCAATCATCAAAACGATAACTCTCCTCGGGGAATAATATGGTGGATTCATAATCCGCGTCACAATCTACTTCATTCTGAATACTGATGTGGTCTGGATAGATTCCGGCTTCATGATATTGCTCTAAGGATCGTCTCCACCATTCGCCATATTGATTATAGACGAATGAACCATACTCTTTTTTCAGTGTTGGTGCATGGCCTCTTCTGTGGTCACCTTTTGATCCGGACAATGAGTTGTTTGCTTTCAGTGAAGCAGGGGCTGACCATGCCGACATGGTGAGAAAGAAATCATTTCCTAATCGTTTCTTGGCCTCGTTGACAATCTCAGCATCGTAGGTGAGGTCGGCATTTTCTTCTTGCGCCCAGTTGCCTATGCGGAGGGCACTTAGACCTAACCCCGTGTAGATGGTGTCGTACAATTCCGTTTTGTTTTTGTGGGTGGTAAGCCAGTCTAGATAATAAACAATACCTCCTCCAATCCCATCGATCGTCTGATAGGAAACGGATGGATTAATGGTAATGTTCGTTTGTGCAAAAGTGTATGTGCTTACCATTAATAATGTCCAGAAGCTCAGTTTTTTTGCTACGGTTTTCATCATGGTTTCTCTTCGAAAAAACGTTTCTAATTTACATAAAATTATCTAATTACCAAATTTTTAGGTAAATAATTTTATTTCATCATCTTTTCGTAGGTGTATTGGAGATTCCGCCAGGAACGGACAAGCGTGTTGATCTGATTGGCATCACCAAATCCTTTGTATATCTTTTCGCAGGTGTCCAATTCGTTCAGTGCGTTTTCGTATTCTTTTGTTAATATGTAATAGGAAGCAAGATTGTAATGTAAACTTGCCACCATCTCTTCTGTCAGTCGGTCGCTTTCCGCATCGTTACATTGTTCCAACTCTTTTTTCCATACCTCGATGCAGGATTGAACCTTTTCTTTGAATTTATCTATGGCATACTCATCCACTCGGATGATGTCGGTTGCTTTTTGAAATTGCGTCACCGCTTGATTCAGTTCCTGATAATCCTCCGTGCTGTTTTTCTTTGTTTTGGCACCGTAGAGATGTATTTTTATATCATTTAGTTTGTTTGTTCCTAATTTATTGCATATCAATTCGTTGTATTTCTGAAACTCGTTGTCCAGATTGAAGTTCTGTAGTCTGTAATAGACACTTTTTTCTGCTCTCTCGGGCGTTGACATCCATTGTGATTCGGCATTTTCCACCTTCCATACTTGGTCTTGGTGAATGATCGAGGAAGAATCGGAGATAAGCACGTCGAAAGAGATTTCCTTCTTCTGCTTGGCTTTAAACATGATTTCTCCTTCTTTTTTTATGTCCTTTTTGTCGATAATCAATGGGGGATAAAGCTTCACTTCGATGTTGGTGATTCGTATAATGATGTCTGCACTCTCTGCTATTCGTACCTTTTTCAGACTCTTGAATTTGATGTTTTGAGCAGCAGGTGAAGCAGGAGGGTAGCTCATTCCTTTATCATCCACCACAGCATAGAGTTTATATCCTAAAGGAATAGGGGCAGTTGGGTAACTGGAGAATGAAAATGTCCCTAGGGATGTCTTCGTAAGTGTTTGAGAATATCCTGATACAGTGCTGATTAGGATTAGGACAAACGTCAAAAGAAAGTGTGAATGGTTGAACATGTCGATCTCAATATTGAAAATTCTTTTACAAAGATAGTACGAAAAAAATATTATGCAAAAAATTATGTTTGTGGACGCTTTTCTGTTGAATTTATTTTTTTTTTGTATAAATTAGCAGACTGACAAATAAGTGGTCATTTGGAATGCCAATTTGAATACTTAGAGTTGAGGTATGATGAATAAAATTAAAGCAATGATAGTGCTCGGTTGGGTTGCAATCATCGTGGCAACCACGGAGAAAGCTAACTACAAGTTGATTTTGAAGGTCTCTGAAGTAGAGAAGAGAGGGGATACTGAAGCTGTAGGTCCAATTGTCGAGGGGAAGGTGATTGCTACCATCAAGGACATCGAAGCCGAAGGTGGTAAATGGGGCACCCATATTAAGTTTGATGGGTGACGCTGCTCAGAATATGGGCGCTGCATTAGGTTGATTCTTTAAATCAAAGATTAAATAATTATAAATTTATAAATCAGAAAGAAGTTTTATCGGTAATTAATTATGGCTGTAGAATTTAAATATGCTCCGATGTTTCAGATGGGAAAAGATGAAACAGAGTATTATTTGTTAAGTAAAGAAGGTGTCAGTGTTGGTAATTTTGAAGGACACGAAATATTAAAAGTTTCCAAAGAGGCTCTTACACTTATGTCTCAGCAGGCATTTCATGATGTGGAGTTCATGTTGCGTCGTTCTCATAACGAGCAGGTGGCTGCCATCTTAAAGGATCCTGAGGCATCAGAGAATGATAAGTATGTTGCATTGCAGTTCTTGCGCAATGCAGAGGTGGCCTGTAAGGGTATTCTTCCTTTCTGTCAGGATACGGGTACCGCGATTATCCATGGAGAGAAGGGTCAACAGGTATGGACTGGTTTCGAAGATGAAGAGGCTCTTTCCAAAGGTGTCTTCAATACTTTTGTGAATGACAATCTGCGTTATTCTCAAAATGCTCCTTTGAATATGTATGATGAGGTGAATACGAAATGTAACCTTCCTGCTCAAATTGATATTGAGGCGGTAGAAGGGGCTGAATATCGTTTTATCATGGTGGCAAAAGGTGGAGGTTCTGCTAACAAAACGTATTTCTATCCAATGACGAAGGCTACTATTCAGAATGAAGGTACCCTTCTTCCTTTCTTGGTGGAGAAGATGAAGACATTAGGAACGGCGGCTTGTCCTCCTTATCATATTGCTTTTGTGATTGGTGGTACATCGGCTGAGAAAAATTTGTTGACTGTTAAATTAGCCTCTATCAAGTATTATGATAATTTGCCTACTACGGGTGATGAAACAGGACGTGCTTTCCGTGATGTTGATTTGGAGAAGAAACTGTTGGAAGAAGCACATAAGATTGGTTTAGGTGCTCAGTTCGGTGGTAAATATTTGGCACATGATATCCGTGTGATTCGTTTGCCTCGTCATGGTGCTTCTTGTCCAATCGGTATGGGTGTGAGCTGTTCTGCTGACCGTAATATTAAGGCAAAAATCAATAAGGATGGTATCTGGATTGAGAAGATGGATGCCAATCCATCTGAATTGATCCCTGCAGAATACTGCAAAGCAGGTGAAGGTGAAAAGAGCATCGTGATTGATTTGGATAAGGGAATTGATGCTGTACGAGCTGAATTGACTAAATATCCTGTTAGTACGCGTGTGAACCTGAAAGGTACGATCATCGTAGCAAGGGATATAGCACATGCTAAGTTGAAGGCTCGTTTGGATGCGGGAGAAGGTCTTCCGTCATACTTTAAGGATTATCCTGTCTTGTATGCAGGTCCCGCAAAGACGCCAGAAGGTTATCCTTGTGGTTCCATGGGACCAACTACAGCGAATCGTATGGATCCGTATGTGGATGAGTTCCAAGAGCAAGGTGCTTCTTTGGTGATGATCGCAAAAGGAAACCGTTCGGATGTGGTGACCAATGCTTGTCAGAAACACAAAGGATTCTATTTGGGTACGATCGGTGGCGTTGCGGCTGTATTGTCAAAGAGCTCCATCAAGAGCATTGAATGTGTGGAATATCCAGAATTGGGTATGGAAGCCGTTTGGAAAATCAAGGTGGAGGATTTCCCTGCATTTATTCTTGTTGATGATAAAGGGAATGATTTCTTTAAACAATTGAAGCCTTGGTGCCCAGGATGTAAATCAACCATTGCATAATCATTAACATATAAAATAAATAAGTATGGATTTAACAACTATTTTAGGTTCTATGTTGGGCGGCGCAAATGGTGCGAATACCTCAAATCCTAACAATAATGGTATTGATGCAGCTTCTGTCATCAAGATCCTTGCAGATGGGAAAGGCGCTGATATATTAACTAGTGTGTTGAAGAGTGTTCTAACAGGCGCAAACGCCAACAATGGTGTGCAGTCTCAGGGTTCATCAGACATCTTGGGCTCTATCCTGAAGAGTGTTTTGACGCAAGGAGGAGCTAACAGCGGTGTTCAGAGTCAAACAGGCGGTATGTCAGCAGATGTTTTAGGTTCCATCTTGAAAAGTATTTTAGTCAATGGCGGAGCTTCACAAGCAGGCACACAGTCTAATTCTAATGTTCAAGCAGGTGGCGGTGCAGGGGATATCTTGGGCTCAATCCTTAAACAGATGAACAATGCGAATAAGAACGGTAATTCAATCAATGGAATGTCCGCTAGTGATATTACCGATATGGCTGGAAGTGCTGCCGATATCTTGAAGAGTATCTTGAGAAAATAAATTTAGTATAAATAATAAAAATTAAATTAGTATGGATAAAATAAAATTTGCAGAGTTGGTGGCTAAAACAGGTATCCATTTTGGTGGTGCTGATGGCTTTTATGATGATAAAGAGAAAGCATTCGTGAATCTGTTCATCGGTTTCCTTAAAGTGAATGCTAATGTGGATGCTGATACGCAGGAGATTATTCGCAAAGCTAGCGGACAAAGATGTTCTGTGACTGAATTGGTGAATGAAACTCGTGCGATTATGGCTGATCTTCCTGAAGAGGAACGCAAGAAAACATTGGAGTCTTTCGCTAATTTCATTGATACAGTTGTCAGCGTGGATGGTCAGAAAAGTACAGAAGAAGTACGTGACTTCGCTATCTGGAAAACAATGTTGTTGTAATCGATAGACAAAAATAGCATAGTGAGAGGACGTGTCAGAAGTGATATGTCCTCTCTTTTTATTTCTGTTCGGAATTAATATAAAGATTTATTATCTTTGCATAGTTAATTTAAAGAATATACAATTATGTGCATACCCGGGACAGCGTTGTCACGCTACGTAAATTTCTACACTGATTTCGCCTTCAAGAAGATCTTCGGAACGGAGGCGAACAAGGATTTGCTAATCAGTTTTTTGAACCAATTATTGAATCTCAAAGGGGATTCAGAGATTAAAGATTTAACATACCTCAATCCTGAACAACTTGGTGACAGCATCAATGAACGACGTGCCATCTTTGACGTTTATTGCACGACAGAGAAGGACGAACACTTTATCGTGGAGATGCAGAAGGCCAAGCAGGATAATTTCAGAGATCGTGCGATTTATTACTCTTCCTTCGCCATTCGCGAACAAGGAAAGAAAGGTTCTTCCACTAGGACGTGGGATTATCAATTGGCTCCCGTCTATGTGGTCGGAATCCTCAATTTCGTAATGGATCAAGCTGAGGAACACAGAACAAAGGTTATCACCAGAGTAAGTCTGAAGGACGATGAGAATACTGTCTTCAATGATAAACTGAGTTATGTCTTTCTTGAAATGCCAAAGTTTATCAAAAAGGAGAATGAACTCGAAACATTCCTTGATAAATGGCTCTATGTGATTAAGAATCTTGCACAACTGGAAGATAAACCGGCCGCCTTAAAGGAAGGTATATTCAAAAAACTTTTCGAGGTGGCTGAGATAGCTCAATTTTCAAAGATTGACCGTGCGGAATATGAAGAGAGTTTGAAGGTGTTCTGGGATTTTAGCAATGTCCTTGCTACTGCAGAGAGAAATGGTATAGCCATAGGCCGTGCAGAAGGTATAGTAGAAGGTCAAGCTAAAGGCGAACGTACTTTACTTACCAAACTAGTGCTTGCCAATAAAGAAAAAGGGAAGTCTCTGTCCGAAATAGCGGATATACTGGAGATTGACATCAAAATGGTCGAAGAGATCCTGAAGGAATCCTGCTGATCAAACAATTGTTTTGTGTTATAGCATAATAACAATCATAAATAAAAGCAATATATGTGCATGCCAGGTTCGTTTTTGACACCAGAGGAAGAACGCTTGAAAGTGTTCTGGGACTATAATAATGTCCTTGCTACGGCAGAGAGGGAAGGCTTTGAAAAAGGTTTGTTTATGGTTCTTACCAAGCAGGTGCTTGCTCAGAAAACTAAAGGAAAGTCTTCGTCCGAGATAGCCGACATACTGGAGATCGATATCAAGATGGTCGAAGAGATTCTGAAAGAATCCTGCTGATCATATATTTGTTTTATTTTTTTTCAAAACGCGAAAAGAATCAAAGTGTTGGGTGTGGAGATACAAACCATTTCGAAAGCTGTAGGTCTAAGCGTTGAGGAGTTAGAAAAGTTATATATAGGTAAAATTTTTGAACGATGGTTTCGGTTGATAAATTAACGATTCGATTTGGTAGTGTGACGTTATTTAGTGATGTCTCTTTTGTGTTGAACCCTCGTGACCGTATCGCTCTTGTGGGAAAGAACGGTGCAGGGAAAAGCACTATGTTGAAAGTCTTCGCTGGTATTCAACCGCCTACAGAGGGGTCTATCTCGATTCCTAAGGACATCACCGTGGGCTATCTGCCTCAGCACATGATACATGATGATGGGGTGACGGTCAGAGAAGAGGCGGAAAAAGCGTTTGGACATATCTTTGAACTGCAAAATGAGATAGAACGTTTATCGACGGAACTGGCTACGCGTGAGGATTATGATTCTCCTGCTTATGCTCAACTGATCGAACAGCTGACTCATGCCAATGAGCGACTGGACATGATGGGGGTCAATGATTTTCAAGGTGAAGTGGAGAAGACACTCTTGGGCTTGGGATTCCTTCGGTCGGATTTCGATCGCCTCACCAGTGAGTTCAGCGGTGGCTGGCGTATGCGGGTGGAACTGGCTAAGATATTATTGAAACGCCCGGATGTGCTTCTGCTCGACGAGCCGACGAACCATTTGGATATTGAATCTATTCAGTGGTTGGAGGATTTCTTGAAGACCGCTGGAAGTGCTGTGATCTTGGTTTCTCACGACCGTGCATTTATCGATAATGTCACCAATCGTACAATCGAAATCTCTTGCGGGAAGATTTATGATTATAAAGTCTCTTATTCTAAATATGTAGAATTACGAAAGGAACGTCGGGAACAGCAACTCCGTGCCTACGAGAACCAACAGAAGCAAATTCATGATACAGAGGAGTTTATCGAACGATTCCGATATAAGGCAACTAAATCTAATCAGGTACAGTCTCGTATCAAACAACTGGAGAAGATGGATATCATCGAAGTGGATGAAGAGGATAATTCAGCCCTTCATCTGAAGTTCCCTCCGGCTCCTCATTCGGGTACTATCACGGTTGAGGCTCAGTCTCTTACCAAACGTTATGCCGACAATCTAGTGCTGGATAATATCGACCTCACAATCAAACGTGGAGAGAAAGTGGCTTTCGTCGGTAAGAACGGTGAGGGTAAATCCACCCTCGTGAAGTGTATCATGGATCAGGTGGAGTATGAGGGCGTTTTGAAGTTGGGTCATCTGGTTAAGATTGGTTATTTCGCTCAGAATCAGGCTTCTTTGTTAGATGAAAATCTCTCGGTCTTCGACACAATTGATCATGTGGCAACAGGAGATGTCCG
>Ga0247609_10006015_pt1 | contig 11771 bp, 10 predicted proteins | sample 172DNAGHGlowgp2_FD_193487 | JGI IMG/M metagenome (GOLD analysis project Ga0247609, IMG submission 193487) | Sheep rumen microbial communities from Palmerston North, Manawatu-Wanganui, New Zealand - 1728 DNA GHGlow gp2 | ecosystem: Host-associated > Mammals > Digestive system > Stomach > Rumen ... | reverse complement strand
ATGCGCTATATCCCATTATAGCTGCTTTTCTGCGCTTTGGTTGCGCTATAACCCATTATAGCGAATGTTTTTCCCCGCGTGGTAGCGCGGGGAAAAACATTACCCCATTTCGGTCCCCTCCTAAGTAGGAGGGGGTAGGGGGTGGTATGAAAAACGTTCTGGCATGCCTTTTGCCTTACATATGGTGAAGGCCAAAAGGCCCTCACTAAAATAGTTAACATGTTTAATTTTAAAATAATAGAATTAGGAGGTAAAAATTATGATGCCAGTAATGAGAAGTAACAGTTGGATTCCCAGTGTATTCAATGACTTGTTTGATACGGACTTTATGCCGAAGTGCAACGCAACGGCTCCCGCAATCAACGTGAAAGAAAGCGACAATGCCTACACCGTAGAACTTGCAGCCCCGGGCATGAAAAAGGAGGATTTTAATGTTCACATCAACGACGAGGGCAACCTCATCATCAAGATGGAGAGCAAGAACGAAAAGAAGGAGGAAGACAAGAACACGCGCTATCTGCGTCGTGAGTTCTCTTACTCAAAGTTCGAGCAGACGCTGATTCTGCCGGACGATGTGAAGAAGGAAGATATCAAGGCCAAGGTCGAGCATGGCGTGCTCACCATTGAGCTCCCCAAACTCGTCGAGGAGAAGGTAAAGCTCTCCCGTCAGATTGATATCGCATAAGTTATAGGTTTGTTTATTTAGTGAAAAGCCCCGCTCATTCCGAGCGGGGCCTCTTTTTTATTCACTGTAAAGTGAAAAACATACGATAGCAATCAAAGCCATTGCGAAAGCCAGAGCAATGATCATCGAGCCGTAATGGATAAACCAAGGCGTCTCGTCGTCAAAGATGTTGTGAACTTCCTCGCTTCTAATCCCTATTCTTTCCAAATCATTATTAATATACATAAGCGTTATTGGTTTAATGGAGAGTGCGAGACCACAAGCAAAGCCCGAGGCCTCGCTCTCCTAGTTATGGTTTATGGTAGTAACTAGAGTTAGTTCCTTAAAAAGATATGGAGCTTTCTTTATCTCTTTATCACAGGTAGAATGTACCTATGTACGATCTACTACCGTCGTAGAACACCAGGGTATACTCACCTTCCTCCAGACCGATCAGGTTGATATAAAGACTTTCACAGTCACTGAAGTCAAGCGTCCCCTGCGATACGACCGCTTCGTCTTCATCATAAATACAGTAGGAGTATGTTTTTCCCGCTGTATCGTTAACGAGCAGTTGAAAGTTGGCCTGTTGAAGAAAGGCGCTCAGGGTCATCGAGAACCTCCTTGCGGGAGCTCTTGATGGACCAGGGTTGTTACCAAGCTTTGGACCAGTTCTGAGTTCGATTTCCTCACCATCATCTGGGTCGTCCTGTGCAAATGCCATGGTGCATGGAAGCATCAGCATAAATGCAATCAACATTAATTTTAAGTTCTTTGTCATAATTCGATAATTGTTTGGTTGATTTTGTTTATCGGTTGCAAAATTACACACTTTCAGTGAAATTGTACGTTTTTTCTTGTTTCATTTTGTTTCACTGAAACATTTAGAAACATTTTTTGGCCAAAAATGGCTGTATTTCAAAGAAAAATAGTACCTTTGCAGCCGTTTTTTTCGATTTTTGTATATGATGAGATTTATTCTTAGGTTAGTTTTTGTTTTAGTTATTTTTGAATTAGTCGCCTGTTCCAACAACCATTCCTTAGGAAAATTGGACCAAATCAAGACCATTGGCGACCGTAATCCTGACAAGGCCATCGTGATGCTCGACTCGCTCGAAATTGGTATTCGTGACGAGAGTGAGTATGTGAAACACAAGTACGATTTGCTTCGAATCCGTCTGAATGATAAGGCATATAAGATGCCCACTTCCGACATTATGATCAAGCAGTTGATGGAGTATTTCGAGAAAGAGGGCTCCGCAGCCGAGAAACAGGAAGTGTATTTTTATGCTGGTAGCACCTATCGTGATCTCCATGACACCCCTCGTGCCCTGGAGCATTTCTTCAAGTCGCTCGATTATGCCCTTGAGTATGAATCGTGCGATTCTATCATGCTGCGTAACACCTATTCTAATCTTAATTGTTTATATTATGGTGTGCAGAATTTTAGTGATGCGGCTGAAATGGCTGTTAAGGAACTTGATATGGCGCGTAAAACGAAGAGCGATCTCGTGTTGCCATTTATGCATTTAGGTTCCACTTATTTGGCCATGGATAGCATTCGCTTGGCAGAGCCGGCTTTCGATTCAGCTTATGCGCATATCGTTCGTGATGATGTTGCTGCTTCAGAGCAAACCAGTCTGATTTATCTGCTCAATGACTATTCTGAATTGAAAAAGATGCCCAAGGCCAAGGCCTGCCGCGAACTCATTACCACCGATCCATTAAAGGAATTCTCTGCTTTCCCATGTATGGCTTTTGCTCAGTATTACATTTCTACAGGAAAGACCGATTCCGCAGCCGTTTATTGCAAGCGCATTCTCGATGATGGCACAGACCTTATTAATATGTATGATGCAGCCAAGTTGCTTCATCTTATGTATAGTCGCGCAGGCGATATCCGCAATGCCAGTGTGTATGCCAGCATGTTCATCGAACTGAGCGATTCGCTCGACCTGGGTAAGCGTCAGGAAATGGCAGCCACCGTTAATAATGAGTATCAGTACCACCTCGATCAGCGCAAGGAGCAGCAGCTCAGGGATGAGAAGGAGCGTTATAAGCACACCCTGGTCATCATGTCGCTCGTGGCCCTGTTGCTGGCCTTTGTCTTCTACGCCCTCTATGCCCGTCGTCGCAATAAACACCTTAAGGAGTTGCTGCGTGTCAATTCCGAGTTGTCCGAGTACGAGGAAGAGCTGAAAGCCAAGGAGCGCGAGCTGAATGAGAAGATGAACCAGAACAAGACCTTCATCAAGCTCCTCCACCAGTCCGAGTTCGAGGAGAAGGCCGAGGATGTGATTCATGCCATTCGTCAGTCAGCCACAGGCCGTCGCGTCATGGAACCTGCTGATTGGAAACAGCTCTATCAGGCCGTCGACGATCTCTACCCCGCTTTCAAGGATCGCCTGCTGAAGGAGCTCGGCTCATTCACTGAGCAGCAGATGCAAGTATGTTATCTCATGCGTATCGGACTTTCCAAGCCCCAGATCCAGAACATGACCGACCTCTCTCGCGCCACCATCTGGCGCTGGGTGAAGAAATACGATTGGGTCCTCACCCCCGATGACATCCAATAAAATAATCCCCAGCCAAGCGGCTGGTCAACTCGTCGCCCATGGAGTTCTCAGGGATGAATCGCAGATGTACACCAGCTATCAGGTTGTCGATACCCACGTTCAGCGATCCCTCCACGGTGTCAACCACCTTCTGGCCATCAGTTTCGATGGTGGGGGAGAATGTGCCGAAGCCATCTAGCTTCACAGGCTGACCTTGGATGATCATCTCCTTCAGGCAGCTCACGATGTTCTGCAGCACCAATACTGCCATCGGGTAGTCTACCAACTTGCCATGCTCACTCAGGTGCTTGGCGAAACCCTTCAGGTTGAGAGGCTCCTTCGTGTCGGCCTCTGCGTAGTACTTGCCGTAAGCGGCGTTGTACTTGTTCTGGTTCCTGCGCAGATTCACAGGAAATGCAATTACTTCACTTGCCATAATCTTTTCTTTTTAAATTTAAGTTTAACAATAATAGGTTTGGTTCTCTCTTGCGATCATCCGTTTCCGCCTCCCTTGGCCTTCGTTTAGCATCTTCATCCGAATCGCGGGTGCAAGGGTGGTGCAAGGCGAGCGCAATCGAATTTATTCGAATTGCCGAGCCGCAGCCCACACTCGCAGAGCATTTTCCCTAATGCTCTGCAAAGGTACAACATAATAAGCCGTTTTGCAAATAACATCCCCCGATTCTGTAAAAAACCGCCCCAAACCACCAAATTTTGCTTTTTCTCGATATTTTTCTGAGTGATTTATCCAAAATAAGGTATTCTCTCACCCCTCAAAGGCTACGGGTAGGCGCGTCAGCGGGAATCCTCTCACCCCGGGGTCGCAAAACGGCTCTAAGTCCGTTGCAAAAATAAAGAATTTGTAGGGAATTTTTCACTATCATATGATTGGCTATAAAAACACCCTATTTTAGCCCCTTTTAAGCTCCTCTGACTTTCCTCCGAGCAAACTCCAACTTTCCTCCGAGGAAAACTCCACTTTCCTCCGACCAAACTCCGGGCTTCCTCCGATCCTCCGCCGGCGCCCTTCGATTAAGCATCTATTTTGTAAAATAATGATACCACATAGAGCATCTGCCCAGACCCCACTAACCTCAGAAAAGGTCACAAGTCACAAGTCACATTTGGTTGTTTTCGAACGATACTTTTTTCCCTTAATAATTATATATTATATTATATATATTATAATATATATAATATAATATATAATTTAATAGAATTATTTGTTCCACCAACTCATTTCTCCACCTTCCAAAATGGCACCAAATAAAAACCATTAAATGTGACTTGTGACTTGTGACCATTCAACCGATTTTAGGGTTAATGTTAATATTTCCCTAAAATATTTCTCTAATTAGAGAAAAACCATTATCTTTGCACCTATATTAATAGATCTAAGACGAGATAATGGCAAAGAAGAATAATAATACTACCTCAATAGGCTTTGAGGATAAGATATGGAAGGCTGCGGATAATCTTCGTGGCAATCTGAATGCCTCTGAATATGAGGGTGTTGTGCTTGGACTGATTTTCCTGAAGTATATCAGCGACAAGTTCGAGGCGAAGTTTAAGGAACTCTCCGAAGATGAATATGCTGATGTAGAGGATAAGGATGAGTACGAGGCCGATGGCGTGTTTTTCGTACCACAGGATGCCCGTTGGCAACAGATTTCGTTGGCAGCCCATACACCAGAGATTGGTAAGGTGATTGATGATGCCCTGCAGGCCATTGAGCGCGAGAACCCCAAATTGAAAGGCGTTTTGCCTGGCAACTATGCACGCCCTGAGTTGGATAAGCGTCGTCTGGGTAATGTGGTCGATCTCTTTACGAACATCCACATGCTGGCCTCTGGCGAAGAGAAGGATCTGCTGGGCCGAGTGTATGAATACTGTCTGCAGAAGTTCGCTTCGATGGAAGGTAAGAACGCTGGCGAATTCTATACCCCCAGCTGTATTGTACGAACCATCGTTGAGATTCTGCAACCCTACGAAGGCCGTGTTTATGATCCCTGCTGTGGTTCAGGCGGTATGTTCGTGCAGAGTGCCAAGTTTATCCAGAACCATCAGAAGGATGTTAATAACATCAGTGTTTATGGTCAGGAGGCGAATCCCTCCACTTGGAAGATGGCCCACATGAATGTTGCCATTCGTGGCTTGGAGGCTAATCTTGGCCAGAGTTATGCCGACACTTTCTTTAATGATCAACACCCCACGTTGAAGGCTGATTTTATCATGGCTAATCCTCCCTTTAATCTCAGCGATTGGGGTGCAGATAAACTGGAGAAAGACCCTCGATGGAAATTCGGACTTCCGCCTGCTGGCAATGCCAACTTTGCTTGGATGCAGCACATGATCCACCACCTTTCGCCCATGGGTCGTATCGGACTGGTATTGGCTAATGGTGCTCTGAGTTCGCAGACAGGTGGTGAGGGCGATATCCGCCAGAAGATAGTAGAGGCCGATCTTGTAGAAGGTATCATTGCTATGCCTTCGCAGCTGTTCTATAGCACAGGTATCCCTGTTTCGTTGTGGTTCCTCTCGCGCCATAAGGAGCAGCCAGGCAAGGTGCTCTTCATCGATGCGCGTAACATGGGAACGATGGTTACGCGAGCCGTTCGCGAACTTCAGCAAGATGATATCGCTCACATCGCAGAAACTTTTGATAAGTATCGCGAGGGAACGCTCGAAGACGAGGCAGGCTTCTGCGCCGTTAAGACCATTGAAGATATTAAGGCTCAGGACTTTATCCTCACCCCAGGCCGTTATGTAGGCATTGCTGAGCAGGAGGACGATGGCGAGCCATTTGCAGATAAGATGCAGCGCCTTACAACAGAACTCAGCGGTCTCTTCGCCGAGAGCCACCGCCTGGAGGATGAGATCAAGAAACAGTTAGGAAGTATCGGATATAATATTGAATAAAAATGAAAAAATTAAATATTCCAGAAGATCAGTTAGAGATTACAAGATATCGTAATATGTTGTTTGAACTCTATAATTTATTTGTTTATTATAGGAAAGACCTAAAGAAAAAAGGTGTTAGTGATCCCGAAGGATGGGAGATGGATAAGGATTTGGATATAGCTATTAGACTGGAGGAGAGGTTTGTGGACAATAATTTCTCTGTAAGGGCTGTTAATGTACTTAAGTCTTTAGGCTGTGATACTTTTATGGATATAGTAAAACTTAGCGAAAAAGAGCTTAAGAATACTCCCGCCTGCGGAAAGAAAACCATAGACGAGATAAAAGAAATATTAGGGAAATACGGTATGAAGCTTGGTATGGATGTGTCTAAGTACTTAAGTATTGAGCACCTTCCATGGCTTACTTCGACGTCATTGTCGAACGATAAATAGATAGAAGTGTAACGTATGGAAGAGTGGAAAGAATATAATTGGTGGTATTATCTTTGGACTTCTTTGTCGCAAACGCACAAAGTACCATTGTAATCGCTGTGGTAATGAATTCTCGTTTTATTGATAAATTATGAGTGAGTTTTTTGCATCTATAAAGGCTTTCATTGAGAAAGGAAATATTATCATTTTCCTTTTAGCAGTGGCAGTTGCGATATTTACATATAAAGTATTATCAAGTGAAATGCTCTGGGCTATTTTCTCATTCTGTGTTGCCTATGCATTGTTTTTTGGAATCAATATTTTGTATAATAGATATTGGACATTACGAGCCCTAGAGGGGGAAGAAAAAAGAAGAATAGAATCAGAGAAGTTGGCTAAAGAACAGACAGAAAAGAAAGCTCAATATGACAAAGAACAAAGAGAAGCAAGGTTGCGTACTCTCTATGAGTCTCTGCCTGACGATGTAAAAGAAGGATTGATATTACTTTATAAGTTACCTCAACCAGATGGTGGATTTACTAATTCTCGTATCATAAAAGATGGGATTGAGGATATTGATAAAATTCAGAACGCATATCATCAAGTAAGAATATTTTTAAATTTGGAGAATCTTATTGAGGTTACAAACAGTATCAAATCTACAATAGTAACAATTGCACCAGATTTCTATAATATTTTAGAGGAAAAAGAAAAAGCTAGGTAAGAATATGGGTGAGTGGAAAGAATATAAGGTAAGCGATATAATAGAAGAAATAGCAATGGGACCATTTGGATCCAATATCAAGGTCGATAATTTTATCGATTCTGGCGTACCTGTTCTTAATGGCTCGAATCTACAAGGGTATAAGCTAAATGAAGATTCTTTTAATTATGTATCAGAAGAAAAGGCTGATAGTCTTGGCAGAGCAAATGCCTATAGAGGTGATATAGTTATAACTCACAGAGGTACGCTGGGTCAGATTGTTTATATTCCCCAAGATTCAAAATACGAACGTTATGTTATATCTCAGAGTCAATTTCGCTTAAAATTGAAAAGCGAAATAATGCGATCAGATTTCTTTGCTTATTATTTTCATACAAGAATTGGTCAGTATAAGATTATGATGAATGCTTCGCAAGTGGGTGTTCCTGCATTGGCCAGACCTACTTCTACATTTAAAGAAGTAACCACTCCTGTTCCTTCTATTAGCATTCAGAATCGTATAATGGATATTGTACTTTCCCTTGATGACAAAATCGAGGTGAACAGGCGGATAAATGAGAATTTGGAGCAGCAGGCACAGGCTTTGTTTGAAGAAACTATAATGAATGCAGGGTATCCATACAATAAAATCCTAAGTGATTATGCTTATATAAATCCTCTCCGTTCATTACCGAAGGGGACCATTGCAAGATATATAGATATGTCTTCTTTGCCAACAAAAGGCTCGTTTCCAAATAATTGGGAGCAGAAAGTCTATAATGGCGGGATGAAGTTTCAAAATGGTGATACAATTATGGCTCGTATCACTCCATGTCTTGAAAACGGGAAAACAGCATACATTAATTTCTTGGGTGATAAAGAAGTCGCTTTTGGATCCACAGAATATATTGTGCTCTCTCCACATAATGGCTTTTGTTCAGAGTTACTTTATTTCTTGGCAAGATATGATGACTTTGTATCTTATGCTGTATCTCATATGAATGGTAGTAGTGGTAGACAAAGGGTTTCTGGTACTGATATTGCCAATTATATAATGCCGGATATACCTCAAGAGACTATCACATCCTTTGAAAAGTATGCAAGAGGTATAATGGAAGTAATTAGGAATAATTCGTTTGAATCTCGCCGGCTTGCAGAATTGCGTGATACGCTATTGCCGCGCTTGATGTCTGGAGAACTTAAAGTAAATGATTTAGAAAACAACGAAATATGAAGAAAATTGCATTGCTGATATGTCTATTGTTTATCATTTCTTGTGGACAAAAGCCAGAAGAAATCAAAAATAATGCTTTTGCAGAGAACGCAGAACGGTATTTGCCTATGGTGATAGAAGTTTTATATCCCCAAACCTCAAATTCCAAGCCAGAAATAACCGAAAAGAATACATTATATGCTGATGATTCGCTGCATATAACATCATTCGTCATGCAGTATCAGAATGCTTTAGGAGTCAATTCAAGGGATACATTTGAATATATTTTTGGCCTTCATAAAGATGCCTCTTATTATTATCTTCTAGGTCCCAAAAGACATCTTTATAGTGAATTGATGGATCTATATAAAGAAACCAAGAACCAATCACGTTACCAGAATCTTGACAGTATACAACAAATGAGTATGTTGCACGGTATTGCTGCTTTTTATTGTAATGCAAATAATGGCGGAAAGTTTAAAGAATAATCTTTCTTGGACGACTATAAAATCATAGATTATTTAGTAAAACCACTTGCAGATTAAATAAATATTTGTATCTTTGCATCAGTATAACGAATTATACGTATGGGTACTAACCAGTTTGACGAAAACAGCTACGAGCAGACACTGATTGCCTTATTCCAGGAAATGGGCTATCAATATGTGCTTGGATATGATGTGGAGCGCGATTATCGTGAGCCATTCTTAGCTGAGGACTTGCGGAAAGGTCTGCGACGACTGAACCCCATGGTGAGCAACACTGTGCTGGAAGATGCGTTACGACTGATCACCAACGTTAATGAGGGTACGCTTGAACAGCGTAATGAGCAGCTGATGGACTATCTGCAGAGTGGGGTGGAGGTGATATATGCTGAAGATGGCAGACTTCGCACAGAACTGGTGAAACTCATAGACTTTGAAGAACCCTTGAAGAACGACTTCAAGGTTTGTAATCAGTGGACAGTAATAGAGCGCGACAAGATTCGTTGCGACATGGTGGTATTCGTGAATGGACTGCCATTGGTTGTCATAGAATTGAAATCGCCCTCACGCGATGAGACTGATGAAGAAGATGCGTATCTGCAAATCAAGCAATATCAGCAGAAGTGTCCTTCGCTGTTTGTGTTTAATGCCTTCAGCGTGATTAGCGATATGCTTACCTCGAAGGCAGGAACCATTACAGCCAAGGCCAATCGCTTTATGGAATGGAAGGCTCCGAGTAAGCGAGCGCCATCAAGATTTCTTGGAATGGCCGAGTGGGAGGAGGCTAGACCGAAGGTCAAGAGTGTGGATGGTAAAGTAGATTCGCAGGAGATTGCAGACTATGAAACCTTCTTCCGTGGCATCTTCGAGAAAGAGCGACTGATAGACATTCTGCACAACTTTGAGTGCTTCGATCATAAGGATGGGCGCCTGGCTAAGATTATGGCAGCCTATCATCAGTACTTTGCAGTGAACAAGGCTATGATGCACACGGCCAAAGCCATTGGTGGCGATGGTAAGATAGGTGTGTTCTGGCATACGCAGGGCTCAGGTAAGAGCCTCTCGATGGTGTTCTATGTGCATCGTCTGATACAGGATTATCCGCAATGTACCATCGTGGTAGTAACTGATAGAAACGATCTGGATCAGCAGCTATATGAGCAGTTTGCTGGTTGTCAGAAATTCCTGCGCCAAGAGCCCCAACGTGTAGGTTTCGACCTGAACGAAAAAGGCAAACTCACTAAGACTGGTGGGCGTGAGGATCTGGTACGCAAATTGAAAGACCTGAAGACAGGTGGCATCATCTTTACCACCATCCAGAAGTTTGAGGAAGGCACAGGCTTGCTATCTGACAGAGAGAACATCATCGTGATTACTGACGAGGCCCATCGTTCGCAATATGGCGAGGAGCACTGGGATGCTAAGGCCGAGAAGATGAAGAAGGGCTACGCCCAGCTGATGCGCGAAGCTCTGCCCAATGCCTCTTTTATAGGATTTACAGGTACGCCTATTTCAGAGCGTGATAGAGACACCAAAGAGGTGTTTGGCGATTATATCGATGTGTATGATATGACGCAGGCAGTGGCCGATGGTGCTACTAGACCAGTGTATTACGAGAGTCGTGTGATTAATCTGAACCTGAACGAAGAGGCCTTGAAAAAACTCGATGATGAGTTTGATCAGTTGGCTGAAGAAGGTGCTACAGAGGAGCAGATAAACAAGGCACGACAGGATAATAGTGGGCTTCGCGAGATACTCTGCCATCCTGATACCATCGCCAGTCTGTGTGAGGATATCGTATGTCATTACGAGCAGAACCGCATGCATGAATTGACTGGTAAGGCTATGATTGTGGCCTATAACAAGGATGCTGCAGTGAAGATATATCGCAAGATTCTCCAGATGCGACCTGAATGGGAAGAGAAAGTGCATGTGGTGGCGAGTGCAGCTAATACGGATAGAGAGGAATGGGCCGATGTGATACAGCCTCGAAAGAATAAGGAATATGCAGCCTTGTTTAAGGAGGATAATTCGCCCATGAAGATAGCCATTGTGGTGGATATGTGGTTAACTGGTTTCGATGTGCCAAGCCTCGCTACGATGTATGTCTACAAGCCTATGAAGGGCCACAACCTGATGCAGGCCATCGCTCGCGTGAATCGTGTGTTCCCAGAGAAGGAAGGTGGATTGATAGTGGATTATGTAGGTATCGCCCAAGCCTTGAAACAGGCCATGCAGGACTATACCAATCGTGATAGGAAGCAGTTTGGCGATCCTGACATCAACAAGACAGCCAAGGTAAAATTCCAAGAAAAATTGGAGATTTGTCGCGACTTGATGCATGGGTTCGATTATGAAGGATTCTATGAGGGTTCTGATCCTGATCGCGCCAAGTTGATAACAGGAGGAGTTAACTACATGCTGGCACCTGATAAGGCTGATCGATTGAAAGACTTCCTTAGGGAGAGCGAGTTAATGCATAATGCTAAGACACTATGTAGGTCGTTGCTGACACTGCGCGAGATTCGTGAAGAGGCCTATATGGATGCGGTTAGAGTGATGCTGAAAAGATTCACCCTGAATCATGGTCCAATAACACGTCATGATATCAACGAGCGCATCGCCCGATTGATAGAGCAGAGTATCCAGAGCACAGGCGTGATTAATCTCTTCGAGGGTCAGCGTGAGTTCTCGCTGTTCGATGAGGGATTCTTGGCTGAGCTGAAGAAGATGAAGGAGAAGAATCTGGCTGTGCAGCTGTTGGAGAAACTGCTAAAGGAGCGTATTCGTAAATACGAGCGCACCAATGTGGTACAGAG
>Ga0247609_10006012_pt1 | contig 11774 bp, 9 predicted proteins | sample 172DNAGHGlowgp2_FD_193487 | JGI IMG/M metagenome (GOLD analysis project Ga0247609, IMG submission 193487) | Sheep rumen microbial communities from Palmerston North, Manawatu-Wanganui, New Zealand - 1728 DNA GHGlow gp2 | ecosystem: Host-associated > Mammals > Digestive system > Stomach > Rumen ... | reverse complement strand
TGATTCGCTCCACCTCCTTGTCGATTTCAGCAGCCTCGCAGAGCAAATTGGCAAGCATCGGGTTCACTTGTGCCGCCTTGAGCACTTTCATCTGCAAGCGGGCATCCGCCGAACCGTCCAGGAATTTGGCTATCTCCTCGTCGCTCAAACCATCCACGAGTGCGGTATTTAGAGGCACTTGCACTTCTTCTTGCTTTTCGAAGCCAAGTCCATACACCGACACCTGCCAAGGATTAGCCGTATTCTTGTCCTTCAGCTCGTTGTCTTTTTTCTTATAATAATTAATAGCCATTGTATTTCTTTTTATCGAAAAGAGCCACTTCGGTCAATTGTGCCATTGCCCTTTTCTTGATATTATATAAATTCGAAATCTTCACATTCATTTCTCTCGCAAGTTCCTCGCTCTCATAGCCTTCCAATGTCAGCTTCCGTATCACGGTAGCATAGCGTTGGTTAGGCATCAAGTCTAACAAGCGCTCCAAATCAGTGCGAGCCGACGACAACTCAACGCTTTCGTCCTCAGCCTGTTCGCCTTGCTTTTCGTAGAGAGGCTCTTTCGATTCCGAATCTATCACTACTTTATCCATTTTCGCAACCAAATGATGGAGAGCCACCACCTTCACCCACTGATAGAACGAGCATTCGAAGCCGAAACTTCTCAGTCGTCTGCCATCGTCATCCATCAACAAAGCATAAATTTCGCTCACCACTTCATCGTATTCCCAAACACGACCATCCCGCTCAAGCCTGCGTATCAGGCTCAAGAACAACGGACGGCAATTGCGATAGTAGAACAATTTCGTCACAAACGGATCCCTGTTGAGCAATGCCTCAACTAATTCTCTATCATTCATAGTGTTTGCAAAGATACGATAAAAAAATGAAGAATGAAGAATGAAGAATAAAGAATTTTTCTAACAATGATAATATATATAATGTGCTACACTTTCGATGATTATATGATTTCGTATCGAAAAAACCATGAAAAACAGGTGGTTTGCGACAGTTTTTGGGGGTGTTTCCTGTTTTTGTCGCAAAATCAGGGATGAGTCGTAACAACTATCATGGAAAAAACTCACTTTTCTTGACGAGCGCAGAGAAACCCATTAACTTTGCAGCACAATCAAAAAAACAAAATTGTATAAACTTAAAAACTTAAAGAATATGATGACTATTATTAAAAACTTCTTCGAGAAATTCGTTGAAATGTTCCAAGCAGATAATGATATGTTCACTGCAAAGTACTTGGTAGATTCACGTTTCACCGACCCTTCATTGGCATACATGAACGGTTACGATTTCAACTACGAAATGGGCTGCCCAGGTTTTGTCCCTTGGTATTAAGTCTTAACGAAGCATAAAGAGTAATTTTTTTCATAAGTGTTGATTAGTAAATAGAAAGAAGGCGTGTAGGACTGTCCCTCCTGCGCGCCTTTCTGCTTGTTATGCCTCTGCTCAGCTTTCATAGCATTCAACTTTCTGTATGGATTGTCTGTCGCGCATGTATGGATTTACTGAATCGCTTTCGAGGATCATCAGAAGCGTTTTTGGGGATTGACTGAACCTTTCCTTTGGATTCAACTAGTTGCCGAACGCTCGGCGTTTTGATAACGAGCGCTCGGCGTTGCGATGGCGAACGCTCGCCGTGTAAACGTCGAGGGCTCGCCGTTTCAGTAAAAGCAAAGGAAAGGTTCAGTTGAATCAAAGAAAAGTGCCAGCACAATCAAAGGAGAGTGCCAGCACTATCGAAGGAAGGGTTCTGTGAAATCGAAAGATTCTTAGTAGAAGAGGAGCAGACCTGTGCTGATGCCTTGGAATTTTGGTCCGTGGGTTGTGCGAAGCTGGTTGCATGGCGACCACTTCACGTAAGCACCACAGTGACGGTAGCTCAGCACTGCTTGGAGGTCAACCGTGAAGGGCTGCTGATGGATGCGATTCGTTTTGTCAAGATATTTCTCGCCATCCAGTTTGTAGCGAGTCTTCAGGCTTCCATGCGTGTTGATATTGAGGATAGGACCAAACCCCATGTGCCAACCATGCGAGAGATTGACATGTGCTTGGATTGGGAAGGACAGGCTGAAAATCTTCAAGCGTGAGAACTGAATATCAGCACCTGCAGGGTAATCCGACAGCGCCACGTTCGTATTGTCGATAATAAATCGCTTGTCGTCGGTCATGCGGAAGTTCTTCCAGTTGAACCACAGTCCCACACTGAAATTCACCGCTCTGTTTTTCTTTAAAAAGAACCAGTCGGCAGCGCTGAAACCGATTTCCCACGAGTTTGCCATGTTGGTGCTGAGTCCCTGTGGAACGCCGATGGCGGAATTGAATCCCACTCGGAAGGCAGCCGAATGAATCTCATTGGAATATTCCTTTTTTCTCGATGAATTCGACGATGACGTGAAAGGCAGATGGAAATTGAACTCCTCCGTCACATCCACCGCGTTCTCTGCCGCAGCCTTGTCGAGCTTCATCGATTTCTTATAGACATAGTTCGGGTCGTCGTGCTTTCCTACCACCTCCACCGACATCGACGAATCCGTCTTTTGAATATACACTTGCTTGGGGTTCAGAATCACCACTTCTTCTGTGTCTTGAGCCAAGGTCTTTGCACTGCTTCCCATCATGAGCAATGTCATCAATGTGAAATACTTTTTCATGCGATTGTATAAGTTAAGTTTTTGAGTTTTTAAGTTTTACTACGTTGTACATTGTCCTTTGTCCTTTGTCCTTAAATTTACTTCTTTTTAAACATTCTTTTCAGTTCACTCATGCTCATGCTGGAGTTCTTCTGTCCCTCCATATACACGATGGTTGCTTCCCGCTTGCCACCTTTCCGCAGCGATGCGTTCTGATAGAAGATGTAGCAATCTCGCATCATGAGGAAGGCATAATAGAGTTTTCCTTGTTTATGCCCCACTTCCTTCAGCAGAGCACTCTTGGCTGCCTCCTCCACGTCGTGCTCCATGTCCATGAAAGCCTGTTGAGCCAGTTCCTTGGGGGTGAAGGCATTTTCCTTCGCCGTCACACTCTTGTAAAGCGACAATTTGTAGGCATCCAGTTCCTGTCCACCCTCAATCACCACGCGGTCGAGCAGGTGGTAGTAAGGCATGGAGCCATCGAATTGGCGTGCCACACTCGTTTGCTTTTGTGCCATGCAGTCCACAATGCCGAGATGCACCCAGCCTATGTCCCATTGGCAACTCGCCAGTATCAAAAAAACAAGAATCTTTTTCATATTTTATTCTTCTATACTATTAAACATCTCACCTAATTGCTTGCTGATGATGTCCTCCGTTTCCACGTCCTGTTGCACATTCTCCATCGACCGATGCATCGCCTCTACCACTTCCTTTCGGTTTGTGGTTTCCACCCCATCAATGCAAGCATAGTAAGTAGGTCGCTCTGACCAATGCCACCACAATCCCACTGCCAGCACCACGGCAGCAGCCACGGAGAGCCATTTGATAGTCTTTTGGGGACTGAGAGCGGAACTCTCAGGGACGGTGACGCGTGACGAAGCATTCTCCGACTCTTCCCGTGCTGAGAGGGAGGATGAGCGAGCTGTGGCAAACACACCCATCACGGCACGAGCCTCGTCGAACTCTGCACCCTGTGCCTCGTCGGAGGCAAGGAAACGCTTCAGCAGACGCTCTTCCTCCTCCGTGGTTTCCGCCTCGAAGTACCTGTTCACTATGTCAAGCCAATATCTGTTCATGTTTCAAAAGTTTCAAGTTTCAAGTTCCAAATGCCTAAGGCATTCTTCATTTTTCATTCTTCATTTTCCAAAGCTCTCTGATGGCTTTTCTTGCTCTCGACACCTGCATCCTCACAGCCGTTTCCTTCATCTGGAGCATAGAAGCAATTTCAGTGTAGGAGCGTTCCTCGTATTCTCGAAGATGGATGATTTCCAATTGTTGAGGCGACAACTCTCGTTCCATCATCGCCTCCACCTGCTTCAGTTTCTCACGCGCCTCTTCCTTCGCTTCCTCTGCCTCGTGCCACTTCATCGACGCTTGGTTGATGCCTATGACGTTCACGGGATTCTCTTCCTCGTCTCTGACTGTCAGCGTAGTGGATTTCCGTTTTCTCCATCGGTCAATCCCCATGTTTCGAAGCGTCGTCACCGTCATTGCCTCCACCTCCTGCTCTGAATCCAACTGATTGACTCGTTGCCATAGTCTGACGAAAGCATCTTGCAAGGCATCCTCTGCGTCCTCCTCGGAGGGCAACATACCCTTGGCGAATTGCAGGAATTTCCTCCGCAACTTAACGAATGCCGATGTCATGATGTCCTCGCTCATCTTCAGTTTTTGAGAATTCTCAGAGTTTTGTTTGCTTTGTTTCTGCCTTGTTTCGTAATAATCTAAACGCAAAAGTAATGATTTTGTAACACAGTATCCACAATTATTTCCTTTCTTTTTTTCAGATACGAAGAAATTCCTTTATCTTTGCAATATCATCTAAATCATCTAATTCCTCAATCATTACTATTTACTTTATGAAAACCATTAAATTACTTTTGGCGGCAACAGTTTCCGCTACCCTCCTTTCGTTCTCTCCAGGTGATGAGGACAAGTACGACTATCCTTTCCAAAATCCTAATCTGCCCGTAGAGAAGCGTGTCGATGACCTCATCGGTCGTTTGACGCCAGAAGAAAAAGTGGGTATGATGATGAACCGCTCAGCAGCAGTGGAGCGACTCGGTATCCCTGCCTACAACTGGTGGGGCGAGGCTTGCCACGGACTGATGGGCGTGAGCGACGTGACTGTCTTTCCTCAGTGTATCGCCTTGGCAGCCACTTTCGACGAAGTGAACGAACAAAAGGCTTACTCGATGGTGTCGGACGAAGCACGTGGACGCTACAATTCTCTGCCTCGCACGGGCGACATCGGTCCTTACGTGTCGGCACTGCCAAACCTCACGTTCTGGGCTCCAAACGTGAACATCTTCCGCGACCCACGCTGGGGACGTGGACAGGAAACCTATGGCGAGGACCCTTACCTCAGTTCCCGTATGGGATTGGGCGTGGTGCTCGGTATGCAGGGCAATGACCCTAAGTATTACAAGACACATGCATGTGCCAAGCACTTTGCCATTCATAGTGGACCAGAACCACTTCGCCACAAGTTCAATGCAGAACCATCGGGACGCGACCTTTGGGAAACCTATCTGCCAGCCTTCAAGACACTCGTCACAGAGGGTAACGTGCAGGAGGTGATGTGTGCCTACAGTGCTTACCAAGGTGAGCCTTGTTGCACGTCGAGCCGTTTGCTTGTTCAGATTCTGCGCGACCGTTGGAAGTACAAGGGATTGGTGGTGAGCGACTGCGATGCCATCAACGACTTCTATATCAAGAGCAACCACGGCACCCACGCCAACGCCATGCTCGCCAGTTCCGATGCCGTGAGAAACGGTACCGATTTGGAGTGCGGAAAGAGCTATCAGTCGCTCGTCGAAGGCATGAAGCAAGGCACAATCAGTGAGAAGGAAATCGACGTGTCGCTGCGCCGACTCATCAAGGCACGCATCGAACTCGGTATGTTCGACCCCGACGAGATGAATCCTTATTCCAAGATTCCTGGAAGCGTTGTCGATTGTCAGGCACACCGCGACCACGCCCTGCTCCTCGCTCGTGAAGCACAGGTGCTGCTGAAGAACAAGAACAACGTGTTGCCTCTTTCCAAGAACTTGAAGCGCATCATCGTGATTGGTCCTAATGCTGACGATGCCGAAATGATGCGTGGTAACTATAGCGGTACACCAACCCACTGCGTCACCATCCTGCAAGGCATCAAGAACAAGATGCAACAGGCACAGGTGGATTACGTGAGAGGTTGCGAGATAGAGAACGAGTACATTCAGGTTCCAAAGATGCAGCTCGTTCGTGGCAACGGCAAGGAAGGTTTCTACAGTGAATACTTCGCTTCCACCGATTGGTCGGGCACTCCTGTCCGCAAGGAAAACCTCACTCGCATCAACTTCATGACCGATGGTGGTTATGGATTTGGTCAGGGTGTGCCATCCCACGACTTCACGGCTCGCTACACGGGTAAGTTCACCAGCGACTTCACAGGTCAGCTCTGTTTTGCTGTGAGCGGAACTACTTATTTCGTGAAGGTAAATGGGGAAACCATCGGAGAATTCAATCCTAAACCTCTCTCTTTTACTTTCACTCCAGGTATGCAACTCACCGAGGCACAGCGTCAGGAACTCCAGCAGAGTGGCATGTTCCGTCGTCGTGGTCCAAACATCATCAGCAAGGACGTTGTGAAGGGTGAGACCTACGACATCGAGATTCTTTTCAAGTCGGCTTCGGAAGGGACTAATTCGCGCCTCAACATTGACCTCTACGAGCGTCGTTTGGCTGAATTCGACGACTTGAAGCAGAAAGTGCAGGCTTACGACGCAGTGATTTTCGTGGGTGGTATCACTTCCTCTCAGGAAGGTGAAGGACACGAGCGCAGTCGCATCGAATTGCCAGCCGTGCAGCAGCGTTGCCTCAAGGCACTGAGCGAATCGGGCAAGGCAGTCATCTTCGTAAGCTGTTCGGGCAGTTGCGTCGGCATGGGCGAAGTGGAGCCTTACTACGATGCACTCCTCCAGAGCTGGTATTCAGGACAAGAAGGTGGCACAGCCATTGCTGATGTGCTCTTTGGAGATTTCAATCCATCGGGTAAGTTGCCAGTCACTTTCTACAAATCAACCGACCAGTTGCCTGACTTCCAAGACTATAGCATGAACAACCGCACCTACCGTTATTTCACGGGCGAACCACTCTATGCTTTCGGTTACGGACAGAGCTACACAAAGTTCCAGTTTGGCAAGGCTCGTTTGTCGAAGAAGAGCATCAAGGCAGGAAAGAGCGTTGACATCACGATTCCTGTGTCGAACGTTGGCGGAAAAGACGGTGCAGAAGTAGTGCAGGTCTATGTGAAGAGCCTCACCAATCCTCAAGCGCCTATCAAGTCGCTCAAGGCATTCCGCCGCGTGGATATTGCAGCAGGAGGCAAGGCAACAGTGAAACTCACCCTCTCTGCCGATGCTTTCTCCTACTACAAGGAAACCAACGACGACTTGGCTGTCTTCCCTGGCAAATACCAAATCCTCTATGGCAATTCCTCCCTCGACAAGGATCTGCAGGCATTGCCTTTCGAGGTCAAGGAATGATATAGATAATTGTCAGGGATTTGAAGGATCAAAAAGGATTCAAGTCACTCAAAAATCCTTCAAATCCTTTAGATCCTTGATAAAACTCATAGAAAAGGTCAAGGATTTTAAGGATTAAAAGGATTTCTCATCTCGTTGGGAAAAATAATCCTTTATATCCCTTGAATCCCTGATAAAACTCATAGAAAAGGTCAAGGATTTTAAGGATTAAAAGGATTTCTCATCTCGTTGGGAAAAATAATCCTTTATATCCCTTGAATCCCTGATAAAACTCATAGAAAAGGTCAAGGATTTTAAGGATTAAAAGGATTTCTTATCTCGTTGGAAAGAATAATCCTTTATATCCCTTAAATCCCTGATAAAACTCATAGAAAAGTCAAGGATTTGAAGGATTTTATAGGATTTCTTTTTCATTGAAAATTATAATCCTTTTCAATCCTTTAAATCCCTGATAAAATTCATCTTTGATAGACCACATCCATGATTAGTATTCCAAGATTCGATGTATTGGCAAAGATGGCGAAGCACTTGAAGGAAGTGCCTTACAATGTGACGCCACAAAGACTCTATACGGCAAGTTCGTTGTATGAGCGCTTAGTGAATGACGACTCCGTGCCATTGGCTGATTGCTACGACCAACGAGTGTATCAGTACTATCTAAGCATGGGAAAACATGCAACGGATGAAAAGGAAATGCTGTCGCGCTCTTTGCACGACTATGGCATCGGCAAGTCATTGGACAAATACCTTGCCCAGTACGACCGTCTGAAGGTGGTGGGCGTGATGGGAGGACATGGCATGCTCCGCACCGATGCCACCTATCGTGAAATCGTTCTGCTCAGTAAGGACCTTACCGAGCGACATTCACTGATGGTGACGGGAGGTGGACCAGGCGCGATGGAGGCAACGCATCTCGGTGCTTGGATGGCAGGCAGAACACTGGAGGAAGTGGATGAGGCGATAGAGATGCTGACGACAGCTCCATCGTTCAAGGACGAGAACTGGTTGCGTACCGCCTTTCAGGTGATGCGTCGTTTTCCTCAGCATGAATTCCGAAGTCTCGGTTTGCCAACCTGGCTCTATGGGCACGAGCCATCGACACCGTTTGCCACGGACATTGCCAAATACTTCGACAACAGCATCCGTGAGGATTCCATCCTGACCATTGCCTTCGGAGGCATCATCTTCACGCCGGGCAGTGCTGGCACCATGCAGGAGGTGTTCCAAGAAGCAGTTCAGAACCACTATCTGAGTTATGGGCTCTCATCGCCAATGATATTCCTCGGTCGTCAGTTCTGGGACGAAGAAATACCTGTCTATCCATTCTTGGAGAATCTGATAGAAAAAGGCAGATATAAGAATCTCGACCTTGCCTTGACCGACACTTGGCAAGATGCCGTGCAAGAACTCCTCCGCTTCCGCAACTTTGCGGATTAATCATATTTTTCAACCACAGATTCCACGGATGAACACAGATTAGGGTAGGAGCCCCAATGGTGGCAACGCACTAATCTGTGTTCATCGGGTACATCTGTGGTTAATATTTTCTACGGAGTAAAGGGGTATAGGAGTTTTTTCAGTCAACACATGAACACAAATGTGCACGAATGATAAATTAATAAATTTGAGAGAATTCGTGTGAATTTGTTGACTCTAATTTTTCTTAATGGAAAATAATGTGTTATATTTGCAGAGATTTGCTGACAACTAACTATCCTTCAATATGAAAACAAGAATTTACATGAGTTTGAGAACATTAGGAGTGGCGTTTCTGCTGCTGCAACCTCTGATGACGATGGCAGAAGGGGAAACGAAGTACAGTGTGAATGCAGAACCATCGATTCGCATCCAAAAGGTGCCCGAAGTGAAGGTGAAGGCACAGGTAGGTACGGCTCCGAAATTGCCTTACCGACTGTGGGTTACTTATTCCAATGGCAAGAGTGAATGGCGACAGGTGAAATGGATGAATTCAGCGCTGAGCGTTGAGCAAGAGGAAGCCGACGCAGCGAAAAACCCTGTGGGCAGGCAATATGAAGTGAAAGGTTACATCACAGGCGACAACACCACGACGGCGGGCTATCCAGTGACGGCGCGAGTGACGGTGGTGGCAGATGCTGATGTAGTGCCCAGTGCAACACCTGTGGCGCATCCTTTGCCTCTCAATAAGGTGAGCATCGATGGCAAGAACCGCCTGACGCATAATCGCGACCTCGACATTGACCATCTGCTGACGCTCGACGTGAAGCAGCAACTCTATAACTATCGTGACACCTACGACCTGCCTAAGGAAGGTTATCCCGTGTCGGATGGTTGGGATTCACCTACCACAAAACTGAAAGGTCATGGCGCAGGGCATTATCTCTCGGCGCTCGCTATGGCATACGCCAGTTGTCAGGACGCGCAGAAGAAAGCACGACTCTTGGACAATATCCGCACGATGGTGGATGAGATGAGAGCTTGTCAGGAGAAGACTTTCGTATGGGATGAGAAATTGGGACGCTATTGGGAGGCACGCGACTTGGCACCCGAAGCTGAACTGCGCGAACTGAAAGGCAATTGGAAGGCGTTCGACGAATACAAGAAAGACTACAAGCACTATGGCTACGGCTATATCAATGCCATCCCTGCCCAGCACTGTGTGCTTATCGAGATGTATCGCGCCTACAACAACGAGCAATGGGTATGGGCTCCTTACTACAGTGTTCATAAGCAGTTGGCAGGACTCATCGACATTGCCAACTTGGTCGATGACAAGGCTGTGGCTCAGAAGGCACTCCTGATAGCCAAGGACATGGGGCTGTGGGTGTGGAACCGTCTGCACTACCGCACCTATGTGAAGAACGATGGCACACAGGAGGAGCGTCGATTGAAGCCAGGCAACCGCTATGAGATGTGGAACATGTATATCGCTGGCGAGGTGGGCGGTATGGAGGAGAGTTTGGCTCGCCTCTCGGAAATGGTGAAGGACAAGACGGAGAGGGAACGCCTGCTCGAAGCATCCACCTATTTCGATTCGCCTGCTTTCTTCGAACCGCTGAGCCGCAATGTGGATGCCATCCGCACGCGCCATGCCAACCAACACATCCCAATGATAACGGGTGCGCTCCGTGCTTATCGTGGCAACAAGAATCCATATTATTATAACATCGCTCAGAACTTCTGGACGATGATTCAGGGCAGATACCGCTATGCAATGGGTGGTGTGGGCAACGGCGAGATGTTCCGTCAACCCTACACGCAGGTGCTTTCGATGTGTACGAACGTGACGGGTGACGGACGCAGAAACATGTATCCTGAACCAACCATCAACGAGACTTGCTGTGCCTACAACTTGGCTAAGTTGTCGAAGGACCTGAACTGTTTCCGTCCCGACGATGCGGGCTACATGGACTACTACGAGCGTGTGCTCTACAACCAGATTGTGGGTAGTGTGAATCCTCAGCAGTATGCCACGGTCTATCAGTATGCCGTGGGTCTCAATGCTTCGAAACCTTGGGGTAACGAAACGCCTCAGAGCACCTGTTGTGGAGGTACTGGTTCGGAAAACCACGTGAAATACCAAGAAGCAGCCTATTTCGTGAACAATCAGACGATGTGGGTAGCGCTCTATCTGCCTTCCACCGCGCAGTGGGATGAGAAGAAGGTCGTCGTGAAGCAGGAATGTGAATGGCCTGCAGAGAAGAGTACGATTCGCGTTGCGAAGGGAAAGGGAAAATTCAGCATGAAACTGCGTGTGCCTTATTGGGCAACCGAGGGATTCAGCGTGAAGCTCAACGGCAGGGAAGTGGCTAATGCTTATCAGCCTGGCACTTACGTAGAAATTCCAACGAGGAAATGGACTACGAAAGACGTGGTGGAAGTGGTGATGCCATTCCGCCCTCACATGGACTACGGACCCGACAAGATGCAGATTGCTGCCACGGGCAAGAACGAAAACCGCACACCGTTCGAACCGCTCTGGACGGGTACCTTCATGTATGGTCCGCTTGTGATGGCTACCACGGGCATCGACAACTGGAAGGATGCCACCATCGACCTCGACCCAGCTCTCACGGGTGTGAAGCTAAACGGTGCACAGAACGGTATGAAACCTGATGCAAGCCGTCGCTTCGCCAATGCACCTATCACGAACGATGGTGCTTACGATCATGTCTATACCTTGGAATATGCAGGACGCACTTTCGTGCCCGACTATTTCGTGAATCGCAATGCTACACACTATCTTCGCCTGAATCTGCCTGGCGAACCAGAGCAGGTGAATGCCATCAGTGGCGAGGCAGGTGTTGACATTTCCGCTCTCCGCGAGACGATGCAGGAGGCAAAGAGTCGCCGCAATGCACAGGCTCGCTGGAACGACATGGAGGTGAAAGTGCCTGAATACGCACCATGGGCTAAGCATGCTTTCGGCAGGATGATGGAGCAACTGAGCAAGGCAGAGCGTGTGCTCGACAATCCTGAATCCACTCAGGCAGACCTCGACAAGGCAACTGCCGAACTGAATGCCGCTATCAACACCATGCGCCCAGGCAACCTACCAGAATTGGAGGACATGGACGAACTGCTCCCTCTCTTGGAGAAGGCTCGTGCCGTGAAGAATCCTTCG
>Ga0247609_10006011_pt1 | contig 11779 bp, 11 predicted proteins | sample 172DNAGHGlowgp2_FD_193487 | JGI IMG/M metagenome (GOLD analysis project Ga0247609, IMG submission 193487) | Sheep rumen microbial communities from Palmerston North, Manawatu-Wanganui, New Zealand - 1728 DNA GHGlow gp2 | ecosystem: Host-associated > Mammals > Digestive system > Stomach > Rumen ... | reverse complement strand
CACGGTCGGTCACGTCGCGCATCTCGCGCAGGAAGATGACGCTGAGGCTTGGGCAGGGCAGCTCTTCGCCACGGTTCATGGCCCAGAAGCCATTGGTCAGGTAGTCGTGTTCCACCGAGCTGTGCTGCTGGATGTAGTCGTAGCCGCAGTGGTGGTTGGTGAGTAGCAGGCCTTGGTCGCTGACGATTTCGCCCGTGCAGCCGCCGCCAAACAGGACGATGGCATCCTTCAGGCTGCTGTGATTAATGCTGTAGATGTCGTCGGCAGTGATGCGCATACCCATTTCCTGCATTTCTTTCTCGTTGTATTGCAGCAACATGGGGATCCACATGCCTTCGCCGGCGTACGAAAAGCCGACAAAAAGGGCAAACAATAGTGTGATACAAGCTCGTAAGCGTTTCATTTTGTTCGATTTGTTTTATTAATTATGCTTTGTAGAGACGCGATTCATCGCGTCTCTACAGGTAAATGATTTGATATTCTTTATTCCATGGGAGTCCAGTCTTCGGTGGCGTCGAAGTCGACTTCCTTGCATTGTGTGTAGAGCGAGGGGCAGTTTGAGACGCGATAGTAGGGGTCGCCTTTCTGTTGCACTACCTCGATGCCACGCCATGGGGTGTCATAACCGTCGCTGTACACCTGCATGTATTTTACATAGCCTTTCAACGATTGTGAACGCTCGTCGTTGGGATAGGCGGGGTTGCGGCGCACTTGGATGGTGTAGGGTTTCTCGGGATTGTAGCCGTTGGAGGGCTTGGCACCTTTGAAGTACGACGACACGAGGTAGGGACGGGCGTAGGTGTCGCCTTCGCGGAAGATTTCTTTCAAACGGCTGGTGACGTAGCTGAGGTTGGTCGAGGTGTTGTTGAGCGTGAGACATTCAGTTCCCACGTTTTTGTCGCGGCGATACATTTCCATGGCCACCAATTGCAGCATGATGCAGCCTTCGGGCGTAGTGCCCAATTCGGCTTGCAGGGCTTGGAATTCTTCGACAGTGGTCGGGATTTTCTCAATGCTCACCTTGTCGGATAAGGCTTTCGAGGCGGCGTTGCCCACGCCTTGTTTGATGGCTCTGCCGAGACTGCCGATTTGGGCGTAGGCGGCGTTGATGCCGATGGTCATGGCCACAAGGGCGACCAAAGCGATGATGATGTTGTGCTTTTTCATGTCGTTAGTGTTTTTAGGTTAGTAATTATGTTTGTGGAGACGCGATGATCGCGTCTCCCATTCTTGTTTTTGTCATCGCGTCTCCAGTTCTTTTGTCGAAAGCAGACCGCAGGCGGCGTCGATGTCTTGCCCACGCGAGGCACGGATGGTGGCAATGATGCCCTTGTCGTTCAAGGCGTCGCGGAACCAGGTCATCGTGGTGGCATCGGGGCTTTTCAGCGGTATGTTCGGCACGGCGTGATACCTTATTAGATTAATGCGGCACCTTGTGCTGCCCAATAGGCGAGCGATTTCCTTGATGTGGTCTTTCGAGGCGTTGAGGTCCTTGAAGACGATGTATTCGAACGAAAGGCGGCGTTGCCCGTGCCAGTCGTGTTGGCGCACGGCGTGGACGACTTCCTTGATGGGGTAGGTCTTCTCGACGGGCATCAGCTTGAGGCGCTCGTCGTGGAACGGGCTGTGCATCGAGATGGCGAGGTTGCATTTCGATTCTTCCAAGAAACGCTTCAGGTTGGGGACGAGGCCGCAGGTCGACACGGTGACGCGGGTCGGACTCCATCCCATGGCCCATTCCTGCGTGATGATGTCCAATGCCCTCATCAGGTTGTCGTAGTTGGCCAGTGGCTCACCCATGCCCATGAACACGATGTTGGTCAACGTGTCGAATTCGGGCAGGCTGAGGATTTGGTTCATGATTTCGTCCACCGTGAGGTTCTTCTGGAAGCCTTGCTTGCCTGTGGCGCAAAAGAGGCAGTCCATCTGGCAGCCTACTTGTGTGCTCACACAAAGCGTGGCGCGTTCGCGGTCGGGAATGTAGGCCGCCTCAACGAAATGCTGCCCAGCTGCAAAAAGGTATTTCTTCGTGCCGTCTTTCGACACTTGTTCCTTCAGCGGTGCGGTCAGGCCGGTTTCGTAGTTCTCTTCCAACAGGGCGCGACTGGCTTTGCTCAGGTTGGTCATGTCGTCGAAGCGGGCGCAACGCTTGTGGTAGAGCCAGTCCACCAACTGCTTGCCCGTGAATTTCGGCAGACCGAGTTTTTCCACCACTTCCTGAATCTCGTCAGGGGTCTTGCCTAATAGTATCTCTTTTTCCATTTTTATCTGTTTTTATTTTGACTTGTGACGATGACTGCTTGACTAAAGAATTAAAAGTTCATTTTTCGTAAAAGCAGTCATTTTCCTAGTCAATGGTCATGGTCATTAATGCGTCAATATCTCCAATCCGGTTTCGGTCATGAGGAAGGTGTGTTCCCATTGCGCCGAAGGCAACTCGTCCTCGGTGATGACGGTCCAGCCGTCGGCACTGTCGACGAAGACTTTCCACGTGCCCATATTAATCATCGGCTCGATGGTGAACACCATGCCTGGCACCAATACCATGCCCGTGCCTTTTTTGCCATAATGTAGCACTTCGGGGTCGTCGTGGAATTTCAGTCCCACGCCATGGCCGCAAAGGTCGCGCACCACGCTGAAACCGTTTTTGTGGGCATGACGCTCAATTGCGTTGCCGATGTCGCCCACGAAACCGTAGGGTTGAGCGGCTTCCATGCCTACGTAGAGACATTCTTTGGCCACGTCGACGAGCTTTTGCTTGCGGGCCGAGGTCTGTCCAATCACATACATGCGCGAAGCATCGGCATAAAAACCGTCCAAAATGGTGGTGCAGTCCACGTTGATGATGTCGCCCTCTTTCAGGATTTCCTTGGCTGAGGGAATGCCGTGACACACCACCTCGTTAATAGAGGTGCAAACGCTTTTCGGGAAGCCTTCGTAGCCCAAAGTGGCTGGAATGGCTCCGTGTTCAATCGTGTAATTATGAACCAAATCATTGATTTCCAATGTGCTCATTCCCGCGTGGATTTTTTCGCCCACAAGGTCGAGAATGGCTGTATTGATGACTCCGCTCCGCTTGATGCCTTCGATTTCTTCTGGAGTGCGAATCAGGCTGCGTTTCGGCACCGTGGCCCCTCGTGCTTCCATCGCCATCACCTTGCGATCCATTTCGGTTGGTTGTTGGCCAGCCGGAACGCGCCATCTTTTGCGTCGTGTAAACATATTGCTTGAAATTTGCTGCAAAGTAACGGAATTTTTGCCAAAACGGAATATTTTTTCTTGTCAAACTGAAAAATACCTATCTTTGCATCCCGTATTTTAATTTTTACCACCATGAAAAACACCATAAAATACGGGTTTGATAGCGAGAAATACCTCAAAATCCAATCGGAACACATCAAGGAACGCATCGCCAAATTCGGCGACAAACTTTACCTCGAATTTGGAGGGAAACTTTTCGACGACTTCCACGCCAGTCGCGTTTTGCCGGGATTCCAACCCGACAACAAGCTGAAAATGCTCATGCAGCTGGTCGACGTGGCCGAAATCGTTATCGTCATCAGCGCGGTCGACATCGAGAAAAACAAGGTGCGCGGCGACTTGGGCATCACCTACGACGTCGACGTGTTGCGCCTCCGCGACGTGTTTATGGGTCGAGGCTTCGTTGTCAATTCGGTCGTCATCACCCACTACAACGGCCAGGCCAGCGCCGATGCCTATCGCCAACGCCTTGAGCGCATGGGCATCAAAGTGTATTACCACCGCATCATCGAAGGCTACCCCAACAACGTGGCCCTCATCGATTCCGACGAAGGATTTGGCCGCAACGACTATGTGGAAACCACGCGCCCCTTGGTCGTCATCACGGCTCCCGGTCCGGGCAGTGGCAAGATGGCCGTCTGCCTTAGCCAGCTTTATCAAGAACACAAGCGTGGCATCAAGGCAGGCTATGCCAAATTCGAGACCTTCCCCGTATGGAACCTGCCGCTGAAGCATCCTGTCAACGTGGCCTATGAAGCCGCTACCGCCGACCTCAACGATGTCAACATGATTGACCCGTTCCATTTGGAGGCTTACGGCGAGACGGCCATCAACTACAATCGCGACATCGAGATTTTCCCCGTGCTGAACGCGATTTTCGAGTCCATCTATGGCGAGAATCCTTACAAGTCGCCAACCGACATGGGCGTCAATATGGTGGGCTATTGCCTCAGCGACGATGCCGTGTGCTGCGAAGCCTCGAAGCAAGAAATCATAAGACGTTATTATACTGCACTTTGCAATCTTGCCAACGGCAAAGGCACCGAAAACGAGGTGAATAAAATTGCCCTGCTGATGAAGCAAGCCAAAATCACCACTGCTGACCGCCCCACGACCATCGCCGCCAAGGATCGCAAAGAACTGGAGGGCGTGCCTGCTGCCGCCATCGAGCTGCACGACGGCACGATCATCACGGCACACAGCAGTGCCTTGTTGGGACCCAGCGCTGCCTTGCTGCTCAATGCCACCAAGCATTTGGCCCGCATCGACCACGAGGTGAAGCTCATCCCGCAAGCCATGATCGAACCTATCCAGAAGACCAAGGTCAGCTTCTTGCACGGCAACAACCCGCGCCTCCATACCGACGAGGTGCTGGTCGCCTTATCAATGCTCAGCCTCTGGGACGAAAACTGCAAGAAAGCTCTCGAATGTCTGCCCGAACTCAATGGTTGTCAGGTACATAGCACGGTGATGCTCAGCGAAGTGGACCAAAAAATCTTCAAAAAGCTCGGCATCGACCTCACCTGCGACCCTGTGGCGAAGAAATAATGAACACTATCAGAAGCTGTTTTGGATTTTGATGGCATCTCAAAACCGAGTGGAGCAGCCCATAGATACGCTCCCTCGTTCCTCGGTCGGTATGACATGGGCTGCGTAACGAGTGTATCTATGCCTTCAAAATCCTCGGAAATTGTAAATGCAGAGCAGTTGAAACGTTTCTGCGTGAAATTAGAAGTTCCTGATAGCCCTGACGTAAAGCTCTCGATCTTTCACTGAGTCGCCAATGACGACTTGTCCGTCCTGCAATCGTCCTGCGGCAGCGCAGCGCGTTCCCGTTTCAGTGCTCGTCCAGTAGGTTTTGCCCTCCAAAGTGGGATAGCCCAATGAATCGAGGGTGCGGTTGACAGCGTCTTGGTTTTGAAGCAGATAGCGCAATTCATTGAAGGAGGGTACATACCATTGTTTGGGCATGATTTGGAAATGAGGCTGATACACCAGTCGCCAAGTGTTGCGTTGGTGGCTCCATTGGATGGTAGGGTAGTGGCGGAGGTCGTAGTTGGCCATGAGACCGTTGGTGTTGTACCAACCATCATACGGGTTGGTGACTCCTGTCTCTGTGTTGGCGTAATTGGGGATGCACCACGGCAGCTTTGTTTCTTCTATGCTGACCATCAGCCCATTGGTGCCTTCCGATATGGTGGCAAACACGATACCGCGCAGGGTGTCGTTTTGGTAATAGTCGCCGATTTTGTACTTGGGGACATAGATAGGCTTAGGGTCGGCATTGTTGTTGGATTCGTATTTGTTGCACGATGCCACGGTCGCCGCAGCTGCAATGATGATGGCGAAAAGGATTTTTTTCATGCGGGTGTGGTTTTCGGTGAAGGTAATTGTAGGGAAAAAACGCCCCGCAAGAGGTCGTCTTGCGGGGTCAGCTGTTTCTTCAGTGCACTGACTGTTTAGATTTTCTTGAATGTCAATTGCAGATGGTCATCGATGTCGTTGTCGTTCTTCTCGATTACGAGATTGCTCTGCGTCAATTCGGTGATGCGATACGTCTCCGTTTCAAGGTCGCCATCCAATTCAGTGTATTTGATGGTCAATCTGTTGCCTGTATACACGTATGTGGCCGAGGTCGCGGTTCCGTCGGAATCTGTAGGGTCAAACGTGCCGGTGGTGGTGATGTTCCCATTCTGATAAAACTCCCAAACCATGCCAATCAAATAATCGGTAGGTTGGGTGATGTTGTCGTCAATGTAGGAAGCGGTTTCACATTCCCATTTGCCGACGAGTTTTGCGTTGTCTTTCTTGCATGAAGTCAAGGCGGTCATTGAAACCACAAAGAGCAGCATTGCCATTATTTTTAGTGTCTTTTTCATCTTGGAATCCCTTGGTCTGTGTCGGGCGCAACTTTTTGTTATTATTAGTTTTAGATTGTTTTAGCGCCGCAAATATAAAACTTTTTTGTCATATCCAAATCATTTTGTAGAAATGTTCTATTTTTGCGTTCAGAAAACACAGAATAGCCAATGAACATCACTGAACAAGACAAAACTTTCATGCGCGAGGCCATCCGATTGGCCAACGAAAGCGTGAAAAACGGAGGCGGGCCTTTTGGCGCCGTCATCGTGAAGGACGGTGAAATCGTTGCTGGCAGTGCCAACAGCGTCACCGTCGACAACGACCCTACCGCCCATGCCGAAGTGAACACCATTCGCCAAGCCTGCCGCAAACTGAACACCTTCGACCTCTCCGACTGCGTGATTTACACTTCGTGCGAGCCTTGCCCGATGTGCCTCGGTGCCATCTATTGGGCGCGCATCAAATGCATTTATTACGGTAACACGAAAAATGATGCTGCCGCCATCGACTTCGCCGACGACTTCATTTACAAGGAGTTGGAACTGCGCAAGGACCACCGTTCCGTTCCGTTCGTCCCCTTGCTCCGCGACGAGGCCATCAAGACCTTCGAAGCGTGGAAGCTGAAAGACGACCGCGTGGAGTATTGAATCGAAAAATAGTAATCGTCATTACGGTAATGGCCATTACTATTGCATGATTATCGCCTATTGGTCGAACACTGCCTTTTTCGCCATCAAGGTCATGCTTGATCCTCGGGCGACCATAAACAACAGGAAAGCAATCCAAAGGCCGTGGTTGCCGAAGGGTGGCATTAATAACAAGGAGGCGGGCAGAAACACGCCGATGGCCGAGATGAGCATGGTGTTGCGGATGGCGCGCGCCGCCGTGGCCCCGATGTAGATGCCGTCCCAAAGGAAAGCTGCAAAGGTGATGACAGGGATGAGGGCCAGATAGATATGGTAGGGCTTGGCCATCGGGATGATGTCGGGTTGGTCGCTGACGAGGCCGATGAACCAGTCGGGGAAGAGGGCATAAAGCACGGTGAACGGCACGGCGATGATGATGCCCCAAATGAGCAACAGCTTCACGGTTTGGCGCAGTTGTTTCGCATCGTGGGCACCGGTGAAACGCCCCACAAGGGCTTCGCCCGCGTAGGCAAAGCCATCGGTAAAGTAGGAAAAGATGTAGAAAAATTGCATCAGAATCATGTTGACGGCCAGGATATCGTCGCCGAGTTTGGCCGACTGGTTGTTGAAATAGGCGATGCTCAACACCAAAAGGATGCTGCGAATCATGAAGTCGGCGTTGACCGAGAAAAAGCGTTTCAGCTTGTCGCTTTGCAGCAAAATCACCCTGCGGATGGGGATGAGATGATAGCGGAACTTGACGAAAAGGAAAACGACAGCGGTAATCAGGCCGCAATATTGTGCGATGACTGTGCCCAAGGCCACGCCGCTTACGCCCATGTCCATCGTGTTGACAAATATGATGCTCAGCACGATATTGACCACATTCGTCAGGATGGCGATGACCATCGGAATGGTGGTGTTTTGCATCCCAATGAACCAGCCGTTGAAGGCATAGAGGCAGAGCACCGCCGGTGCCGCCCAAATGCGCACGCGGAAATAGGTGGAAGTGTAGGCCAACACCTCCTCACTGCCGTGGAGCAGTTTCATGCTTAGCCATTCCACAGGGCCTTGCAGCCCCAAAACCAAAATGGTCGCTATCAGCGCGATGCAGAGCGAGCGGTAGAGCGAATAGGCGATTTCGGTGCGGTCGTTGGCACCGTAGGCTTGCGCCGTGAAGCCCGTGGTGCCCGCCCGCATGAAGCTGAACACCGAGTACATCACGCTGAAGATGGTGCCGCCCAAGCCGATGGCTCCGATGTAGGCGATGCTGTCTTGGTGGCCCATCAGTACCATGTCGACGAAGCCCAACAGCGGTACGGTGATGTTGCTGATGATGTTGGGGATGGCGAGTTTGAGGATGGAACGATTGAGGTTGTCTTTGGGCATAGCGCAAATTTTTGAGTCGCAAAAGTACAACAATTCTTTGCGATATTGGAGTTTTCCCTATTTTTGCCCTCTCAAAACCAATTTAAGCATGATATTCTATTTCTCCGGCTGTGGCAACAGCAAACATGTGGCGGAAACTATCGCCGCAGGTCTCAACGACACTTTGGTCTTCATTCCCGAAGCGGCGCACGAAAACCAATATGAATACTCGTTGAAAGAAGGCGAAAGTCTCGGCTTCGTGTTCCCCGTTTATTCATGGGCGCCACCAAAGTTGGTGTTGCATTTCATTCAGAAAATGAGTTTAAAGGTCGGCTCTTCGATAGGCGCAACCACCTTGCCATACATTTATTTCGCTTGCACCATGGGCGACGAATGTGGCCTCACCGAAAAGATTTTCCGCAAGGCCGTGGAGCAAAAAGGCTGGTCATTATCGGCTTGTTTCAGTGTGCAAATGCCTGAAACTTACATCGGTATGCCTGGTTTTAAGCTCGACACCGACGAGAACGCCCAACGGAAAATCACCGCTGCCGATGCCGCTCTTACGGAGTTTATCCCAAGGCTGCAAAAAAAGGAAAGTTTTTCCAAAATGATTGTGGGCAGTTTGGCTTGGGCGAAGAGTTATTTGGTCAATCCAGGCTTCAACCGTTTTGCGACCGATGACAAGAAATATCACACGACTGATGTCTGCGTCCATTGCGGTAAGTGTGTGAATGTGTGTCCATTGCATAACATAACGCTCGAAAACGGTCGCCCCGTGTGGCACGGCAACTGCACAATTTGCATGGCTTGCTACCACCATTGTCCTGTCAACGCCATCCAATACGGTAAGGCGACGAAGGAGAAAGGACAATATTATTATGGTCGACAATAGGTTGGGATTGGCAAAATGTTGCTATCTTTGCCGCCTAAATTATTCATAATCAAAAATTCAACTCCTATGAAAAAACACTTTATCACTCGCGCGTTGCTTGCAACGGCAATCGTATTCTTGACCGCCGCCACTTCGTTTGGCCAATGCGTCATTCCCGTCACCGACGGCCAACCTTACATTGAAGACTTTGAAGGCGACGGCTTCGACTGCTGGACGGTGGAACCCAATGGTGGCAACTGGACGCTTCTTGACGGAACTAATTCCAACGTGGCTTCCTTCAGCTACGAGAACAATGGCGACGAGGCACTCCTCATCTCTCCAACGCTCGACATGTCGGCCATCAGTGGCGCCACTTTCAGCTTCTCTTATGCCATGATGGGCATTTTTGAATACGATGTGCTTGAAGTCAGTTATCGTTCTTCCGAGAGCGACGCTTGGCATGTTTTGGGCACCTACAGCCTCAGCGACTATGAGAATATTTATGAGGAGACCTTTGAACTTGAGAACCTTAGCGCCACTTACCAAATCTCTTTCTTAGGCCGTGGCCTTGGCGGCATGTATATTTTTGTCGACAACATCGAGATTACGTCTACGATGGGATGCGCCCGCCCTGTCAACCTTCATGCCTCCGAAATCACCCGTTTTTCGGCCTTGCTCAACTGGTCGACTATGGGCAACGAAGAAAGTTGGACAATCGACCTGAACGGCTCAATGATTGAAGTGACCGAGCAGCCTTACCTGATGGAAGACTTGCGCCCGGAAACCGACTATACCTTCAGCGTGAGGGCCAACTGCGGCGATGGAAACACCTCGGAATGGGCTACGCCAGTCACGTTCAGCACGTTGTGCGACGTGCTTGTGGTCACCGATGAAGATCCCTTTATCGACGATTTCGAAGCCTCTGACGACTTCGTTTGCTGGCAAAACGAAATCATCTCGGGCACCGATCCTTGGGTGGTCGACCCAGGATACGTTATCCTTAACAACACGGCTTTCTTTATTTGGCTTGGCGGCGATGCCATGCTGATTTCGCCCATGATGGACCTCACGGCGGTTACCAAACCGACGCTTACATTCCGCCATAAGCAACTGCTCGGCGTTAATGGTACCATCGATGAACTTGTGATTGGCTATCGCACCAATGAAAACTCGGATTGGCAGGCTTTGGCCGAGTTCCCCACGGCTACTACTGATTGGGAGACGGTGGTGCTTGAGCTTCCCGAACCTTCTGCCACCTATCAGATTGCTTTCGAGGGCATTGCGCATGACGCGGAAGGTATCTATGTCGATGATGTGAGAGTGGGTAATAGCGATGACGTGGGCGTAGGCGAGGCGATGGCTGTGGTTGCATCGGTTAGCCCGAATCCGACTTCGGGTCTCGTTCAGGTCGAAGCTAATGTGTCTGACGGCGAAGTCGCAGTGTTCGACCTGTTTGGCAAGCAAGTGGCCGAGGCAGCAGTCAAAGGAGGCCAGGCCGAAATTGACTTGAGGCACTGCGCCCAAGGCGTTTATGTGGCTCGTATCAGCAGCGCCAACGGCATGACTGTAGTCAAGGTCGTCAAGGAGTAAGTAAATGCTTTTATTATAATTCGGAATCCCATAGACAATTATGGGATTCTTTTTTTGTTGCCTTATTCCATCGATTCAGCTGCCAAGGGATATGAAGTTTCTTCTTCAAGATTGTAGGGTTTCGGTTTGGGCTGGTGCAAAGCAAGGAAATTCTCGTTGAGCCGCAATTCTACTTGCAACATTGTGGTTTCCAATAGTTTGTTGGTTAACTGACATTCCCAAACCACAATCACCTGCCAGCCGTTGTCGCGAAGCAATTGGTAGTTGCGTTCGTCGCGCTCTTGGTTACGACGGATTTTGTTCACCCAAAACTCGCGATTGGTTTGCGGAATCTTGCAACACTTTGAGCCATTGTCTCTAAACTCTAAACTCTCAACACTAAACTCAGCAAAATGTCCATGCCAAAAACACCCATTCACGAAAATCGCCGTCCGATACCGCCGCATGACGATGTCGGGCTTGCCCGGCACGCTCTTCACGTTGAGGCGATAGCGGTAACCATGCCGCCAAAGCCACTGCCTGACCAACAGCTCGGGCTTGGTGCCTTTGCAGTGGATGCGCGACATCACGTAGTGGCGCTGCTGTGGGGTGAGGCGGTCAGTCATCGTATTACCAAATGAAAGATAAGCAGAGTCAAGATGATTACGCCTATGAAGAATTTCGTTAGTGCTTGAAAAAGTAGGTTCGATTTCATCAGATCAAGTGTTAATGGCGCAAATGTATGAAATATTCCATCATCGACACTTCATCAAATAACAATAAAACGCGGGGAAGGTAGAGACGTGCCATGGCGCGTCTCTACAAACCTGAACATGTTATTTCACCACCAGTTTCTTGGTCGCCACGGCACCGTTCTCCTCAATGATGTTGACGAGATAGATGCCCTTGTTCCATTCGGCGGCATCGATGCTGACGGACTTGCCCTCGGCTTCGTGCACCTTTTGGCCGACGAGGTTATACACCTCCACTTTGGCCACATTCGCGCCTTCCACGGTGAACTGGCCTGTGGTGGGGTTGGGGTAGAGCTTGGCCTCGGCAGCGAGTTCGGTGACGGAGAGGATGTTTTCGTTAATGTGGACGGCAATCTCAAAGATACCATAGTCTGTTTCGATTTCGATGCTTGTGTTCACATAACCTTTGGCAAAATCTTTCAAACTCACGGACAAGAACGCTTCTTCTCCTTCAAATTCCAGGTCGAAGG
>Ga0247609_10006009_pt1 | contig 11783 bp, 12 predicted proteins | sample 172DNAGHGlowgp2_FD_193487 | JGI IMG/M metagenome (GOLD analysis project Ga0247609, IMG submission 193487) | Sheep rumen microbial communities from Palmerston North, Manawatu-Wanganui, New Zealand - 1728 DNA GHGlow gp2 | ecosystem: Host-associated > Mammals > Digestive system > Stomach > Rumen ... | reverse complement strand
CAATCTGAACCTGCTCGTATTCAAGGATTCCCGCAGCTTCCATAAGAGAGCTGTCGATGGTGATACTTCCTATATAATCAAGCTCGGCATGAGTTACGGTCGCACGATGAATTTTTCCTTTTAACATGGTTATATTCATATGCACATCCTTCCTCATCAGGCCAAAGAGTCAACGAAGAAATTGTCGATGAGTCTTGTCTTTCCTATATAAACAGCAAGTGCTGTAAGGATAGGACCTTCGATCGTTTCAACGGGCTGAAGTTTTTCAGAATCTACAAGTTCTACATAATCAATCTTGGCAAGAGGCTCGGATTCGATTATCTCTTTAATCGTAGCGACAACTTTCTTTGCACTTTTTTCACCGCTTCTGACCATTTCTTCGCCCTTTGTAAGTGCTTTGTGAAGGATCAGAGCGGCGCTTCTTTCTGCCTGATTCAGATAGGTGTTCCTTGAGCTCTTGGCAAGTCCGTCTTTTTCCCTTATGATGGGGCAGCCGATGATCTCTATGTTGTAGTTGAGGTCGGAAACCATCTTGCGAACAATTGCAAGCTGCTGATAATCTTTTTCTCCAAAGTATGCTCTGTCTGCTTCGGCGATATTAAACAGCTTGGTTACAACCGTGCAGACTCCGTTAAAGTGAGTTGGTCTGCTCTTTCCGCAAAGTCCCTTGGAAAGTGTATCTACTCCTACATATGAAAAGAAGTCGTCGCTGTACATTTCTTCCGGATTGGGATGGAAGATAAGGTCTGTTCCGAGCTCATCACACATTCTGCAGTCTGTGACAAAGTCCCTGGGATAAGTCGCAAGGTCTTCATTTGCACCGAATTGTATCGGGTTTACGAAGTCACTTACGATAACTTTGTCATTTTCTTCGACGGCTCTTTTTATCAAACTTGCGTGACCTTCGTGGAGATATCCCATTGTGGGAACGAGTCCTATGGAATATCCTGATTTCTTCCATTCTCTTACTTTTTCTTTTACTGTATCTATTGTATTGGCTATTATCATTTGTTTGTCCTCTCTATGATGTTATTCCTTATATGGCCTGTGCCTGAGGCGCAGAATCAAGATCGATGGCTTCAATAACTTCGTCGTCGATTCCAAAAGAGTGCTCCTTTGCAGGATACGAGCCGCCTTTTACAGCTTTGTCGTAAGCGCTGAAAGCATCCTTCATTTCTTTTCCAATCTGTGCGAACTGCTTTACGAACTTGGGCTTGATACCTTCGAACATGCCAAGCATATCCTGATAAACAAGTACCTGTCCGTCGCATCCGGCACCTGCGCCTATTCCGATCGTAGGAATGGTCAGACGTTTTGTTATAAGTGTTGCAAGTTTTTCGGGAATACATTCGAGAACTACCATGAATGCGCCGGCTTTCTCTACTGCGAGTGCATCTTCGAGAATCTGCTTTGCCTGCGCTTCGTTTTTGCCTTGTACTTTGAAACCGCCAAAGGCATTGACCGACTGAGGAGTCAGTCCAAGATGTGCGACCACGGGGATGTCTGCTTTGGTGATTGCTTCAATCTGCTCACAGACTTTAGCTCCGCCTTCAAGCTTAACTGCCTGAGCGTGGCCTTCCTTCATTAATCTGCCGGCATTCATGACGGCATCATAGATAGATGCCTGATATGACAAAAATGGCATATCAGCGATAAGAAAGGTGTTCTTTAAACCTCTTGATACGGCTCTTGTATGATGAATCATATCCTCCATTGTGACGGGAAGAGTGTCATCATAACCAAGCATGGTCATTCCGAGGGAATCACCTATCAGCACTGTGTCTACGCCTGCCGCTTCCATAAGGCATGCGGTTGTGTAGTCGTAGCATGTGAGCATGCTGATTTTCCTACCTTCAAGCTTTTGTTGCTGTAACGTAGTTACTGTCTTTTTCATTTTTTTACCTCTTTTCCATATAAGCCTTGACTGTTCAAGGTCTCATTGTTTTAGGGTTTCGATGTAACTATAGCAGACATCCTTTCTATATTCCAGCATTAATTGACGAAGGAGCGTTTGCTTGCGGAAGCGAAGCGGGTAGCAGAGCGCACTTTTTCGGATATAACCGCAGCCTATCAGAAGATATAAAGATATCCTATCGTAAAACCTATTGACCTGATAGGCAAATAGAAGTAATATTTGTTCATCGATTACGGAAACGAAACGAGGAGAAACACATTATGAAAAAGAACAATTTGAAAAAATTATTAGCTACAACACTTACACTTGCACTTGGAGCAGCAACACTTACAGGATGCGGTTCCGCTTCTGCTAAAGATGGTTCTGCAGAGCAGACAAGCAGCGAAGCTCCTGCAGCACAGGAACAGAGCACAGACAAAGTATACAGAACACTTGATGAGATCAAGGAGAGTGGCGAGATCAACATCGGAGTTTTCTCAGATAAGAACCCCTTCGGATATGTTGATGAGAACGGTGAATATCAGGGATATGATGTTTACTTTGCAAATAAGCTCGGTGAGGACCTCGGTGTAAAGATCAACTTCGTATCAACAGAGGCAGCAAGCAGAGTTGAATACCTTGAGACAGGTAAGGTTGATATCGTACTTGCAAATTTCACGGTTACAGAAGAAAGAGCAGAAAAAGTTGACTTCGCACTTCCTTATATGAATGTAGCTCTCGGAGTTGTATCTCCCAAAGCAAATGTAATTAAGGACCTCAGTGAGATCAAGCCTGACGATCAGGTTATCGTTATCTCAGGAACAACAGCAGAGACATATCTTGAAAAGAACTATCCCGACATCAAGCTTCAGAAGTTTGATACATATGCAACAGCAAAGACTTCTTTTGAAAACGGAACAGGCGTAGCTTGGGCAAATGACAACACAGAGGTTATTGCATATGCAATCGAGAATGAGGGATATGAAGTAGGTATTCCTTCACTCGGAAGCCAGGATACTATCGCACCTGCAGTATCTAAGGGCAACACAACACTTCTTGACTGGATCAACGGTGAGATTGAGACACTTGGAAAAGAGAACTTCTTCCATGCAGATTATGAGGCAACTCTTATCGATACATACGGCAAAGATTATGAGGAAACACTCGTAGTTGAGGGCGGAAAGGTCGCCGATGCCGCAGAAGCTTCATCTGACGCTTCATCAGCTTCTTCAGAGGATGCAGGCGCAGCAGCTTCAGATGCAGAAGCTTCAACAGAGGCTTCATCTGCACAGTAAAGTACATGAATTAAATTGTAGAAATCCGCACCGGTTGCGGATTTTGTAAGAACATGATTCAAGATATCATAACCGGTAACATAAAGGAGGGAGAGCTTGCGGGCTCTCCCAATACTTGTTTTTAAAAGGAAACACAACATGAACTTAGACGTTATTATTTCCTATATTCCACTATATATAGAAGCATTTTTCTTAACGATAAGGATCGGATGGCTTGGTATATTGTTTGCGCTGGCCATAGGACTTGTTGTCGCATTTATCATGCACTTTAAGATTCCGTTTCTGTCTGGGATAGCGCTTGTGTATATCGAGCTTTTCAGAAATACACCGCTTCTTGTGCAGCTCTTTTTCATATACTTCGGACTTCCGAAAGTTGGACTGTCGATATCTGCGGAGACGTGCGGATTTGTCGGGCTTGGGCTTCTTGGCGGAAGTTACATGGCTGAAGTATTTAGGAGCGGACTTGAGAGCGTGCCGAATTCACAGACAGAGAGCGCGCTCGCACTTGGATTATCAAGGAAACAGCTCTTTTTATCGGTAATACTGCCGCAGGCAATCTCGCAGAGCGTTCCGGGAATACTGGCAAATGTCATTTTCCTTCTCAAAGAGACAAGTGTCTTTTCTGCGATAAGCCTTATGGATCTTATGTTTACGGCAAAAGACCTGATAGGACTTTACTACGATACGAAGGAAGCGCTGTTCCTGCTGGTTATTTTCTATATAATAATGCTGCTTCCCGTTTCGGTGATAGGAAGTTTTATTGAGAAAAAGGCAAGATTTAGGACGTTAGGAGTGTGAGCATATGGGATTTGAAGTTTTATTAAAAGGAAATAATATGATAAGGCTCCTGACGGGACTTGCAGTTTCGCTGAAGATAAGTTTTATATCCGTTGCGATAAGTATCGCGCTTGGCGCCGTTCTGGGAATATTGATGACATTCAAGAATCCGGTGATCAATGCGGTTTCGAGAGTGTATCTTGAGATTGTAAGGATAATGCCGCAGATGGTGCTTCTTTTCATCGTGTACTTCGGGACCACGAAAGCATTGGGAATCAATCTGGAGGCAGAGACGGCTGCCGTCATCGTTTTCTCGTTCTGGGGAACGGCTGAGATGGCGGACCTTGTTCGAGGCGCACTTCTGAGCATACCTGTGATCCAGTACGAAAGCAGCATATCGCTTGGACTTAACAGATTTCAGACGTACAGATATGTTATCGTGCCGCAAATCATAAGGCGCATGATACCGCTGTCGATAAACCTGATCACGAGAATGATAAAGACTACGAGCCTTGTCATGATGATAGGAATCGTAGAGGTGCTCAAAGTTGGACAGCAGATAATTGAGGCAAACAGGAAAGCATCGCCTACGGCGGCGTTTGGAATATTCCTTGTAATATTTTTGCTGTACTTTATGGCATGCTGGCCGATCAGTATGCTTTCAAGATATTTAGAGAAGAAATGGGAGAACTGATATGGAAGAGATACTCAAAGTAAATAATGTATGCAAAAGATATGAAGACATAACAGTTTTCGAAAATATGAATCTTACGGTAAAAAGAGGCGAAGTTGTGGTTATCGTCGGTCCTTCGGGCTGCGGAAAAAGTACGTTTCTGAGATGCCTTAACGCTCTTGAAAATATACAGGACGGAGAGATCTTGCTGGACGGTGAGAAGGTTGATGCTGCGAGCAAGAATATCGGAAATATCAGGGAAAAAGCGGGGATGGTATTTCAGAGCTACGATCTTTTCCCGCATCTTACGGTACTTCAGAATCTCATGCTCGCACCTGTAAAGGTTAAGAAGAGAGATAAGAAGGAAGTTGAAGCTGAGGCGCTGACTTTACTTGAGAGAGTAGGCCTTTTGACCAAAAAAGACAGTTTCCCCAGGCAGTTGTCGGGCGGACAGAAGCAGAGAGTTGCGATCGTTAGGGCTCTTATCATGCATCCAGAGATACTTCTTCTCGATGAGATAACGGCCGCGCTCGATCCGGAGATGGTTCGTGAAGTATTGGATGTAGTGCTCTCTCTAGCCAAAGAGGGAAGAACGATGATAATAGTAACCCACGAGATGCAGTTTGCAAGGGCAGTTGCGGATCGAATGATATTTATTGACAGCGGAAGGATTGTTGAAGAAGGAAGTCCCGAAGAGTTTTTTGAAAATCCGAAGTCGGATAGATTGAAGCAATTTTTGCAGACATTCTCGTATTAAATGCGATATTAATTACAAGTTTATTTGATACAATCTTACGTTAAAAGAAAAGTAACAAATTTTCATCAAAAAGCAATAATTGGGCAGGCAAAAGCAATATTTGACAAGTCGTCTTAAACGTTTACTGCTATAATTTGTCTTATCCTAACAAATATTAAAGAATATTTAATATATAAAAATATTTGTAAGGAATAAGTTTACAAAATGTGGAGGTACATGTATGAAAAGACAAATGACGGTTTTATCAAGTATTGCCTTGGGGGGCTTACTGGTACTTAACAACAGCGTAGATGTAAATGCGGCACCTGCGCTTAATCCTTATAACGGGGTAGAAGCAGAAGTTAATTTCGGACAGTCAGGAACAAAGGTTGTTACTGATGGGGATGTCAAGGCGGTATCAAGTATTGATTCCGGTGATTATTTTATAGTAAAGGATGTTAACTTTTCTAAGGGAGTATCAAAGTTCAAGGTAAATGCAAAGGCTGATTCAGCTTCACTTATTGAGATCAGAGACGGTGGTGCTGACGGTGACGTCATAGCAAATATTAAGATTGGTGCAACAAAGGGCGAATATAAAGAGTTCGTGATTGATTCATCTGTGAAGATTGATGGTAAGAAGACCATTGCTTTTGTTGGAAAGATGGGATCTGTCGCAATTGATAAATGGTCAGCGGTAGAGGCATCTGATGATGCTGAGAAAGAAGCAACGGAATTCCCTGCAGATCCTGAAACAGGTAAGACAGGTGAGGGAGATATTGTATCACCTTACGATGGAATTACAACCGAAGAGATTGCTAAGGAATCTAAGGGAGTAGAACAGGAAGATTATAAGGATAAAAAGGTTCTTACAAGCCTTGAGCAGGATGACTACTATGTAGTTCACAATCTTAAATTCGATAAGGGCATTGCTGCATTTACAGCTTCAATTAAGGCAGATGAGCCTTCAGTAGTAGAGGTAAGAGCCGATGGCGTTGAGGGCACATTGCTCGCAAAGATCAGAGTTACAGGCACAGACGGCGAATACAAGACATTTACAGCAAAGGCAGAAGAAGATGTTAAGGAATTTAATGGAACTCATGCTGTTGTATTTGTCGGAAAAGTCGGAAAGGTAAGCATCGAGAATTGGAAGGCAATGCATGCGCCTAATGCCAAGACTATAGATGACAAGGATGGAATAGGAACTCCTGATAACGGAAACAATGGTAATAAAGATGAAGATAAGACAAATACAGGTTCAGGAGCAACTCTTTTCCCTTACAATGATATCTCAACAGGAACCAATTATGGTGAGACAAAGGGAATTGAATATGTAGATTACGACGGAAACAAGGTTGTTTCAAGCCTCGGTGCCGGCGATTACTTCACAGTTAAGGATGTAGATTTCAAGAAGGGCGCAGCAGTTATCAATGTTAAAGTAAAGGCTGATAAGGCTGCCATGCTCGAACTTAGAGACGGCGGAGTTGACGGAAAGGTTCTTGGATCTCTTAAGATCAACAATACAAACGGCAAGTATGAGAGCTTCAATATAAAGGTAGATATCACAGGTAAGCATACACTTGCATTTGTAGGAAAAGTTGGTGATGTAAGTGTTGCAAGTTGGAAGGCACTCAGTGCACCCGATAAGTCAGGAACAACACCTACACCTACTCCTACTCCTGCACCGACACCAACTCCCGGTAAGACAGAGGATACAACCGGAAATACAGGATCGGGAGCAACTCTTTTCCCTTATAATGATATATCCACAGGTGTAAACTATGGTGAGACAAAGGGAATTGAATATGTAGATTACGATGGAAACAAGGTTGTTTCAAGCCTTGGAGCCGGCGATTACTTCACAGTTAAGGATGTAGATTTCAAGAAGGGCGCAGCAGCAATCACTTTCAAAGCAAAGGCTGATAAGGCTGCATTGATTGAGCTTAGAGACGGCGGAGTTGACGGAAAAGTTCTTGGATCCGTTAAGCTCAGCAACACAAACGGTAAGTATGAGAGCTTCAACGTAAAGGTAGATCTCACAGGTAAGCACACACTTGCATTTGTAGGAAAAGTTGGCGATGTAAGCGTGGCAAGTTGGAAGGCACTCAGTGCACCTGATAAGTCAGGAACAACACCTACACCTGCACCTACACCAACACCCACACCGGCTCCAACACCTGAGAAGACAGAGGATACAAAGAAGGGTTCAGGATCTACTCTTTTCCCTTACAACGAGATTTCAACAGGCGTTAACTATGGTGAGATAAAGGGCATTGAGTATGTAGATTATGACGGAAAGAAAGTTGTTTCAAGCCTCGGAGCAGATGATTACTTCACAGTAACTGATGTGGATTTCAAGATGGGCGCAACAGCTATCACAATCAGTGCTAAGGCAGATAAGCCTGCAGTAGTTGAAATCAGAGACGGCGGAGTTGACGGAAAGGCACTCGGAAATATCAAGATTGCCAATACAAACGGTAAATATGAAACTTATACATTGAAGCTTGATAAGTTTACAGGTAAACATACACTTGCATTTGTAGGAAAAGTAGGTGATGTAAGTATTGCAAGCTGGAAGGCAACGGCAGCAGATAATAACGGTGGAAGCACACCTACACCTGCACCAACACCTACTCCCACACCAACACCTACACCTAATCCGGCACCTACACCTACACCCGATCCGGCACCTACACCAACACCTGCACCTACTCCTACACCCACACCTACACCCGCTAAGTCAAACCTTACACTTTCACATACTGTAAATGACTGGGGTTCAGGATATCTTGTAGATTTCAGAGTAAGCAATAACTCAGGTGAGACAGTGAACGGTTGGAAGCTCAGAATCAAGAAAGATGGAATTAAGATCAACCAGAACTGGTGCATGGAAGTTAAGGAAGAAGGCGATTATTACGTAATTACTCCTTTCTTCTGGAACTCATACATCGAGAACGGTAACTTCGTTTCATTCGGTATTATCGGACAGGGCACAGCTCCCAGAACGATCACATACGAGTTTATAAAATAATTTAGAAGTTTAATAAAGATAATTGAATTAAAATAGAAAGTAAAAAGCTGATATGAAACCGGAAAACTCCTTCCTGCTGTGAATACGAAAGCGCAGAGGAAGGTGTTTTTCTTTGAGAAAAACTGCATATTTACATATAGATTTTTTTATAATAATATGGATTTTATAAAATATAATAAAGCACAATCGGAGGAAAAATAGATGTCAGACATTCAGAAAGTATATGATTTTTTAAATGATGCAGAGACTTATTATCTTGCTACAGTAGACGGAGATCAGCCGAGGGTAAGACCTTTTGGTACAGTTCTTTTGTCAGATGGCAAGATCTATATTCAGACAGGAAAGTCAAAAGATGTTTCTAAGCAGCTTGCAGCCAATCCTAAGGCTGAGATCTGTGCATTCAAGAACGGAGAGTGGATTCGTGTGGCAGGCGAGCTTGTTAACGACGATTCTCGTGACGTTAAGGTTGCAATGCTTGAGAAAATGCCTCAGCTTAGCGGAATGTACAGCGCAGATGATGATAATATGCAGATGTTGTATTTCAAGAATGCAACAGCAACTATCAGCTCTTTTACAGCCGCTCCCGAGACAATCAAGTTCTGATGACGGCTTTATCGGATAGGTGCGACTGATACAATTATGTTCATAAATCCATGTAAAATAGAAAGTACCGTTTTTTTCGAAAATGGAGTATGATAAAACAGTAGTTAACATTTTGCGTTAGTATAACGGAGGAAAGAACAAAATGGGATTGATTGGTAGCCTTATACTCGGAGCAATAGCCGGATTTATCGCAAGTAAGATTATGAATGAATCATCTGGAACTCTTAAGAACATCATTCTTGGAGTTGTTGGTGGATTTGTCGGAGGTTTTGTATTCGGACTTCTCGATCTTAATGCAAGCGGTCTTATCGGAAGGCTTATAATATCTGTTGTAGGTGCATGTATTTGCATTTGGGGCGGAAGAAAACTTTTTTGAAAAAAAGATTTTGAAGTGGTCGTGGCTTATTTGCTGTGGCCACTTTGATTATATAAGGAAATACCGACCGGATCGGCGTTTCGCAAAATAAAAAAGGAAAGCGGTTGATTATGAATCATGCTATTTTTTTAGCCGGGGGAACCGGAAAGAGAACAGAATCGGATATACCTAAGCAGTATGTGCGTGCGGGCGGATATATGATGGCGACTTATGCCATAAAACCGCTTCTTGAGAGCAAGCATATTGATGACGTATATGTGGTTGCAAGTGACGATCGGACAAAAGAGATTCTTGAAGATGCAAGATCAATGGGGCTTAATGTAAAGAAAATCAAGGGCTTTGCGATGCCCGGAGTAAACAGGCAGGCGTCGATATTGAGCGGTATGAAAGAGATACTTCGCGGGATTTCCAAGAAGGAAAACATTGAGGATGTCTCGGACAAAGATACAGTGCTTGTTCACGATGCTGCAAGACCGTTTCTTGATTTTCAGCTTTTGAAGGACTGCTATGCGGCGCTTACGGGACATGACGGGGTTATGCCTGTTATCCCCATGAAAGATACAGTATATTACAGCGAGAACGGCAAGACGGTCTCGAAACTTCTTGAAAGGCAGAAGGTGGTTGCGGGGCAGGCTCCGGAACTTTTTAATTATAAAAAATATTACGAGGCAAATGTGATTCTTTTGCCCGATAAGATCTTTTCCGTGAACGGTGCGACAGAACCTGCGATAATTGCGGGAATGGACATTGCGATGATTCCGGGAAATGAGAAGAATTTTAAAGTTACAACTGCATCCGATCTGGACAGATTTGTACAACTTAAGGAGGATAAGCAGTAATGGCGAAAGCATGGGTACTGCATGAAATAGGTGATATAAGATTTGAAGATGTGGATATACCGGAACCTGCGGAAAATGAAGTTCTCGTAAATGTAAAGGCTGTAGGAATATGCGGATCGGATGTGCCGCGTGTTTACGAGACGGGAGCGCACAGGATGCCGCTCGTTCCGGGACATGAGTTCTCGGGAGTTGTCGTAAAGACGGGAGCCAAAGTTTCTGCAGACCTTGAGGGAATGCGGGTTGCGGTTTCGCCCAAGATTCCATGCAGGAAGTGCGAGATGTGCGCAAAGGGTGAGACGGATCTGTGCCTTAACTATGACTACACGGGATCGAGAAGAGACGGTGCTTTTGGGGAATATGTGTGTGTTCCGGTGGATAACTTGATAGAGCTTGTGGATAACATCTCTTTTGAAGAGGGAGCTATGATCGAACCGCTTGCCGTTGCTGCCAACGCTGTTCGAACAGGCTGTGCGGGGATCGATCCTTCGGATAACGGCGTTAAGATCGCTGTTTGCGGAATGGGAACCATAGGCCTTATGGTCGTTATGCTTCTGATGGATATGGGATTTTCGGATATCTATGTCATTGGAAATAAGGACAGCCACAGAGATAAAGCAATTGATATCGGAATTCTTCCGGAGCATTACTGCGATATGAGAGTTGAAGAACCCGTCGCGTGGCTAAAAGAGAAGACGAATGGCGTATCGGTCTATTTTGAGTGCGTCGGAAGTAATGAGAGTATCAGATACGGACTTGAAGCGGGAGCACCGAAGTCAAGACAGATTCTGATCGGCAACCCGAGGAGCGATATGTTTTTTTCCAGGAATACATATTGGGAGATCTTGAGAAAGCAGATGAGTCTTATTGGGATATGGAACTCATCATATCGAAAGGCACTTGATGTCGGAAGTTCCCGGCAGGAGGGCTGTAGCGTGAATGCAAAGGGTTCGGGAACAGCGCAGATTGACGACTGGCACTATGTGCTTGGCAGATTGGAAGCGGGTGGCATCAATCCTTCGAAGCTTATTACGCATAGATTTCCGCTTAATGATCTGGAAAAAGGATTGCTCATCATGCGCGATAAGACTGAGGATTATTGCAAGATTATGATATGTAATGAGTAATTATGAGTACAGATACCGGATTGCAAATATATTTGTGTTCAAGTAGAATGGATTAAGTAATTGATTTATTTGACTTAAGAGGTTTTAATCCTCATGATTTCTTTGAAAGGAGCGAACGAATGTCCTGGAAAACAGTTAATATTCAGTTGATGAATGGAAACATTTTTGCTGTTTACGGGGATAGTGCGCTCTTTTTTAGGCAAACCTGATTAAAATTGAAAGGTTTGGACTTTTGAATATAAGCGTGTTATCTCCTTATTCTTTTGTTTTTTTAATCAAGAAAAAGATGAGGAGATTTTTTTATGAATAAATTTAATAAAAAGACAGCAAGAAGACAGATCAATGTCATTAAGTTAAGATGACAGCCCAAAAGATCTCTATGTCAGAAATGACATAGGGGTCTTTTTTTCTTAAAAGGTATTGACAGATTATCGTAAA
>Ga0247609_10006008_pt1 | contig 11783 bp, 8 predicted proteins | sample 172DNAGHGlowgp2_FD_193487 | JGI IMG/M metagenome (GOLD analysis project Ga0247609, IMG submission 193487) | Sheep rumen microbial communities from Palmerston North, Manawatu-Wanganui, New Zealand - 1728 DNA GHGlow gp2 | ecosystem: Host-associated > Mammals > Digestive system > Stomach > Rumen ... | reverse complement strand
GCCGACCACCCACTCTATGGAACGTGGGAAGTAGAAGGGCGTGTGCTAAATCCTTCGGAAGCTAAAATAGACTCTATCATGAAAGGACTATGCACTGATTATGTTTTTCATCACATGAGGAATTACCGACTCTTTTATGCATTCACTCCGCAACATAGGTACACAATGAAGTCAGAAGATTCGATGGTATTTATGGACAAGTTGGATTCCGACTGCAAAACCAAGCTTGTCACATGGGAACAATATTTTGAACAAGGGAAAGGAGCTACGATCGTATATCTCAACTGGACTCTACACTGGATAGATAAAGATACCCTTCTGATATGCCGTGACAAACAGGATTTGCGGTTATTTGTTCCCGAGTGTCTTGTGCTGAAAAGAAAAGGCGAGGGCGAGTCATTGATTAATGTCATCATTCGAAAAGAGAATTGAATACACGTGTTGGTTGATTATGTATCATTAAATCATAAACTGGAAGAAATAGCCAAGCTTGCCCTTTCGCTCTCCGCTTCCACGCATTGTTAATTATGCATTATAAATTATGAATTAAAATATGGGTTCCATCACTATATATGCCATCAAGTCCGCCATCTGTCTGGCGCTGCTGTACTTGCCCTACACATTGCTGATGCGGCGAGACACCTTTCATGCGTTCAATCGCGTCTTGCTGCTCAGCATTGTAGTCCTTTCGCTGGTGCTGCCGCTATTCAAGCCCCTCTCATTTCTCCCCCAAGGGGAGATGATTCCAAATCCTATCGAGAGTCTCGAAAAAAATTTACAACACTCTCTCACTTATAGAGTGGAGAGTGAGGAAGAGCTGACCCTCACTAATAACACTCCCTCACCCAACCTCACCCAAGGGGGAGAGACCATTCGGATGGAAACGACCATAGTCACCTCCCCCTCGGGGGAGGTTGAGAGAGGGGCTGGTGAGCCTATTTGGCCCACCATCCTTGTCCTAATATATATAATAGGTGTGGTGGTATGCATTGCCTGGAAGGCCTTCCAACTCGTTCGTTTGTATCGCTACATTCCCTCCAATTGCCTATGGAAAGATACGATTGACGGCATTCAGGTGTATGCCCACTTCGACGACGTATGCCCATTCAGTTGGATGAATACGGTTGTGATTACAGACGAAGACTTCAAGAATAACCCCTCAGTGATGCAGCACGAGCGGGCACACATCTGCCTTCACCATTCGTGGGACAACCTCTTTGTATCCTTTGTTGAGGTGCTTCAGTGGTTCAATCCCTGCATCTGGATGCTCGACTACTCCCTGCGCGAAGTCCATGAGTATGAGGCAGATGCCAGTGTGTTGAGTCACGGAGTCACCCTTCAGAACTATCAGAGCTTATTAATTCGAAAGGCCATGGGTACCAGTTCCTACGCTTTTGCCAATGGTTTCAATCATAGTTTACTTAAAAAAAGAATCAAAATGATGATGAAAAAGAAATCAAATCGATGGAGCAGTACAAAAGCTTTGTATCTACTCCCTGTGGCAGCAATTGCCCTTGCAGCATTCGCCACACCTGAATTTGCAGAAAAAGCAGATGTGGTCAGCGAAACCTCACTCTTATCTCCCCTAAGAGGAGAAGACTTAGTTCCCTCTCCTTGGGGGAGGGTTAGGGAGAGGTCATCCTCTGCCACTCAACCTCTGTGGGTGCTTAATGGTAATTTGACAGACTGGACATACATGATTCCTCAGTGGATATTCAGTAGCAACATGGCAGAAAGGAATACGGCGATGGATTCACTCATGGTGTATATCCAACAGAATACTGATATCCCAGAAGATTCAATTGAATCCATCTCTATTCTCAAAGAACCTGTCGCAACCTTGAAATGGGGCAGTAGGGGAAAGAATGGAGTGATAGAGATTGTGGCTGCAGTGAAGAATGGACGTTTCCCTAAGGTGGAAATTGGAGAAATCATCTATGGACATCTGTACGATAATGATGGTCCTGTCAATGCAACCATCTCTGAAGTGAAAGATGACAACAAGACAGTCGTTCAAAGCGTTTCACCAAATGAAATGGGAGAGTTTCAACTGAAAGTCATCAATCCGGACAATAAACTTTTGATAACTTCTCCAAACCATCAGCAAGTTCGCCAACCGATTCGTCGAACTTTCTATAACATCCAAATGTGGAAGCTTGTGCCGATAGAAAGCTAAACTCTTCTCTCCAAATTAGTTGACTTTCGACGGAGAATATACAAAAATAGATTTTTTTCTGTCCTCGCACCGTCAGAGATGATAGTGCGAGGAGTTTCTGTTCATAAGTCATCAGTTAAAGAATATTAAGATTAATATGCAGCGTGGATGCTCCCACAATTTTTTTGCAATTCATCCGTTATATATTATGAATCCTTAAAAAAGAAGAAAGTATGGAAAGGAAATCATTTTTTACGGCATTGAAAGACGTTATTATCAAGTTCTGGTACGTGTTTCCCATTTTGTATGCTTTGTTTGCTTTTGCACTGATACTCATGATCAACATGAATAGTCTGCCAGCAGTCATAGAAAACTCTGTCGGCATTTTGTTGCTCATCACGCTCATTACCCTTCCAGTTTCATGGATTGTATTGCTCGTCAACAAAAGATGGTGGAGATGCATCGCCTCTTTTGCGGCATCCGTCGTGATTGCCGTTCTATCAGGGGGAGCTCTCTTCTTTGCGATTTTAGCAGCCATGTTCGCACCAGACACGAGTACATTCGGCAAGGATCATCCGATCCCTGCAGATTTGGAGTACAACCTGCCGCTTCAGAATGAGTATGTTTGCGACTCAATTTCGGAGATACTTTCTCCAGTTCCTGATTCGGTAAATGTGGCTGACGTGCATAATCCCGATTCCTACTTACAAATTTGGGATGGCTTGCAAGGGGGAATCTATTACTATGATTTCTATTATGGCCCGTTACCTGCTGGCGAAATCTATCTTAAATGCTTTGAAGTTACAGAGGATATTCCGCTCTCTGATTATCGACTGAAGAAAGCCAGTATGGTGAAAATCAATGGCACATCTACGTTCTCGAAGTTGGTAGACAAACAGGAATTCACCATCTACGAAGGTGTCTTTCACGATTACTATGCAGCCCGCATTGAAGTGTGGTTCAAGGACGCAAAGACTGGAGACGAGAAAAAACTATTAGAGAAAGTGTATCGTGTAGAAGGTTGGATGCGATAGATGCAGCCCGGCGTTTATGGTGAATCTTTAGAAACTCATAATTTTTTTTGCAATTCATCCGTTATATATTATGAATCCTTAAAAAAGAAGAAAGTATGGAAAGGAAATCCTTTTTTACGACATTGAAAGACGTTATTATCAAGTTCTGGTACGTGTTTCCCCTACTGGCAGTAGTGCTGTTATTTATCTTGATATTACTGACAGCCACCTATCCGTCGCTATTTGAAAACATTGTCTTCTGCATACTGCTCTTTACTCTGATTATGCTTCCCGTATCATGGTGTGTGTTGCTTGCCAACAAGAAATGGTGGCGGTGCATCATCTCAGTTGTGGTTTCTATTGTGTTCGTTGGAGTCTTAGGCTTCTATCTCATATTTGCCGCCATGTCAGCTCCTACCACATTCGGCAAGGATCATCCGATACCTGAGGGATTAGCTTACAACCTGCCGCTTCAGAGATATCATTGGGACGATTCTCTTGCGGCATCCGTTTATGTCGACCCTGATTCTGTGGTGGTAGATACACTTAATGCCGATTCTTACTTGCAAATTTGGAATGGCTCGCAAGGGGGAATCTATAACTATGATTTCTATTATGGTCCGCTACCTGCTGGCGAAATCTATCTTAAATGCTTTGAAGTTACTGAGGATATTCCGCTTTCTGATTATCGACTGAAGAAAGCCAGTAAGGTGAAAATCAATGGCACATCTACGTTCTCGAAGTTGGTAGACAAGCAGAGATTCACCATCTACGAAGGTGACTGGTTCGATTACTATGCAGCCCGCATTGAAGTGTGGTTCAAGGACGCAAAGACTGGAGACGAGAAAAAACTATTGGAGAAAGTGTATCGTGTAGAAGGTTGGATGCGATAGACTCGGAATATGCGTTTGTGGTGAAAGTAGTAATATAGAGGGTAATCAAAAGACATTTGTTAATTATAGTATCTCTCGTGCTATCCAGGCACATGCTTCGGCATCTGCAAGGGCATGGTGATGGCGGTCTAACCAATAGCCGCACTCAGCTGCAACAGTTTGCAACTGATAGTTGTCGAGATAGGGAAAGGTACGTCGGGCGACACGAAGGGTGTCGAAGAACTCATAGTCAGGATAGTCCATTCGATAGACTCTGAATGCTGCCTTCAGACAGCCCTCGTCGAAAGGGCTGTTATGTGCCACGAGCGGCAGTCCCTCAATCAACGGCTCTATCTGCCTCCATACCTCTGAGAACACGGGTGCCTCGTCTGTGTCTTGACAGCAAAGTCCATGAACCCTACTGCACCAATATGTATAGTAGTTTGGCTCCGGCTGAATAAGCGAATAGAACGAATCAACGAATTCTCCATTGCGCACAACTACCACTCCCACAGAGCATACACTGCTCTGATGGTTGTTTGCCGTTTCAAAATCTATGGCTGCAAAATCTTTCATACCCGTTCTTTTATTGATTAATTCCGGAATCAGGAGGAAGCCTATGCGGGGAGAGTTGAGAGTCTTATATCTCCTATGAACAAGAAAGTGCCCGGACATTGCTATCTGGGCACCTTTTTGTATTTTCTCCTATATGGGAGAGCTGGGAGGGATAATTACTTCACGTAAACCTTTTCACCATTTACGATGTTGAGACCCTTCTGGAGGCTCTTAACCTGCTGGCCAGCTACGTTGAAAATAGTCTGAGCCTTAGTAACCTTAGCTGTAGAGATAGCTGTTGGAACTTCTTCGCCTGTATATCCGGCTGCAATCTTCTCAGCAACTTCGAGATCTTCTTCTGTTGCTTCTGGTGTATCGATGCAGAACTCGATGTTGTCGAAGTAGAACTTAGTAGCAAGAGCCCTGTCTTCGTTCAGGTTGAATGCAATTGTCTGGAATGGACCATTCTGAGCATGTGGAGCAGGAGCAGCGCCCTTGAACTCAAATGTCTGCCATTCTGTAGTTACATTGATGCTACCTGGATTAAAGTTACCAATGTAGCCACCTGGATATGCATGTGTCTGAATAGATACTCTTGCATTGTCATCAGCACGAACAGAGAACTTAACTCTGTAAGGTTCGCCCTGTGCAAACTTGTGAACTGAAGTGATGAAGAACTGAGTACTCCAAGGACTACTTGCATTGTCAACTGATGTTATTACAACTGCAGTTGAACCTTCTTCACCTTCTCCTGCAGCCTGATAGAAGCTATCATCCTTACCCATTTCACGGCATACGAGACAAGAACCGTCGGTTCCTTCGCACTCACCGTTGATTACAAGGTTCATCCATTCCGGCTTATTTACCCACAGTTCGATCTCATCGAAATAGAAATTATTAGCAACAGCGTCAGTAGAAAGGTTGAAAGCAATGGTGCGTACGTTATCTGCAGTTACAGACATAACACCAGAGTTATAGTCTGCCCACTCAGTAGTGAAGTTGATCTTTGCTGGACCAGGGTTGAACTGACCATTACTTGCGTAGCTACCTGGAGCAAAGTGTGCCTGTCCGTCACAAGACTGTGCTCTATCTGCCTTTACCTTCATCTTGAGCTGAATCTTGGTACCTGCAGTAAAAGCCTCTTCCTCAGGAACCGTTACAAAGAACTGTGCATCCCATGGCTGTGCAGGATTGTCGTTTGAGGATACGATGATGCAACGTTCACCTTTATCAACGAGGATACGAGCGTCAACTGGGTTGCCTTCCTTTGGGTGTCTTGTACCATCCTCCCAGTAGTCGTTAACCTTGAAGTTTGTTACGTCAGTTCCGTCAAGAGTACCATTCTTGATAACATTTTCGAAACCTTCGCCTTGTGCAAATGCACTACCTGCTACGAGTGTAGCTGCAATGAGAGTAAAAAATTTCTTCATACGATTTGATTTTTAATGATTAATGATATTGATATTTAAATACTTTCTTCTCTACTTGATGTTGGTATTTCAAAGGGCAAAGATAGATATTTTTTATTTATATTTAAATAAGGTAGGTAACAAAAATTGTATTTTTTGCGAAAAAAGTGTTAAATACCCCTTTTTTGTCCTCAGCAGGCTGTTTTTTTGGAGTTTGTTTGGTTGTTTGATAAAAAAAGTTTATCTTTGCAAAGAAAACATAAACGGCAGCTATTCTGTCCAAAAAGAAACAACAGAACAATTATATAACTAAAGTATTAAACGAAGTAACAGAATTAATTATGTCGAAGAAATTGTGTTCGATCATTGCCCTGTTGACACTTGTGGTTTCAGCAGCGATGGCACAGGTAACCACATCTGGCATATCTGGTAAGGTTACAAGCAACAATGAGGAAGTCATTGGTGCACACATTCAGGCAGTACATACGCCCTCTGGGACAAAATATGTGGCTGTCACCAACGTAAACGGCCGTTACAGCATCCAAGGTATGCGTACGGGCGGTCCTTACGAAGTAACTGTAACTTATGTAGGTTACGACACAAAAACGGTGCGTAACATCACCCTGCAACTGGGTGAAACCTACAGTCTCAATGTCAACATGTCGGAAACGGCTACGGAGCTAAGCAATGTAGTTGTCGAAGGTATTGCTTCGAAGTTCTCGAACGAGAAGATGGGTAGTGTGACCAACATCTCCAACGAAGAGATGATGAGCATGCCAAACGTCAGCCGTAGCATTACAGACATCACACGTCTGTCGCCATACGGCGGTAACGGCATGAAGTTCGCAGGTCAGGATGGGCGTACAGCCAATTTCACTGTCGATGGTGCCAATTTCAACAACAACTTCGGATTGAGCGACCTGCTTCCTGGTGGTGGCAGCCCTATCTCAATTGATGCTATTGAGGAGATACAGGTGGTTGTTTCTCCATACGACGTACGCCAAACCAACTTCATCGGAGGTGGTGTGAACGCCATTACAAAGTCGGGAACTAACCAATACAAAGGTACTGCCTACATCTTCCATCACAATGAGAACATGCGTGGTAGCAACGTAGCAGGAACAGACATTCCAACGGCTCGTGAAACGGACCGCACCACAACCTACGGTATGACATTGGGTGGACCTATCATTAAGAACAAATTGTTCTTCTTTGTCAATGCCGAATATGTGAAAACCCCTACCACAGTTATCAAGTGGAGGGCATCGGACGAAGACAACCCACCAAGTGCCGACACTCAGACTTCGTATGCTACAGCTGCCGATATGCAACGAGTGAGCAATTTCGTCCGTGAAACCTACGGCTACGAGACAGGTTCATTTACCAATTTCCCTGCCGACGAGACCAACACAAAGATTCTTGCCCGCATCGACTGGAACATCACAGACAAGCATAAGTTGGCTTTCCGCTACAACTTCACACATAATCTGGCTTGGAAAGAACCTAACGGATCTTCAATGGACGGAGGCACACGCTCACCATACAACCGTGTATCGCTCTATTCTATGTCGTTTGCCAACTCTATGTATTCGGCAAAGAACGACGTAAACTCGTTCTCGCTCGACCTGAACAGCCGCTTGAGCGACAACCTGTTCAACCAGTTCCTCACAACATTCTCGAAGCAAACCGACCCTATCCGCGACTCCAAGTCGGCTCAGTTCCCATTCATTGATATTCAGGACGGAACAGGCACCAACACGCAATACATGGCACTCGGTTACGAATTGTTCACTTGGAATAACGCTGTAAACAATACGGTGTTCAACCTGAAGGACGATATCACCTACTATTTGAACAACCACAAGATTATGGGTGGTATCAGCTACGAATACCAGATGGCTGACAACCAGTATATGCGTAGCGGCACAGGCTATTACCGCTATCTAAGTGTAGACGATTTCATCAACGGAGCAACTCCTGATGTAGTATGTCTCACCTATGGATACGACGGTAACCAAAAACCAGCATCGCGTGTAAAATACAATAAATTAGGTGTATATGCACAAGACGAATGGAACGTAAACGATAAGTTGAAACTGACATATGGCCTTCGCCTCGACGGTCTGTTCTTCAACAACAGCGATGTCATTACCAACAAAGCCATCCTTGACCTCGACTATGACGGTCGCCATATCGACACAGGTAAATGGCCTTCTGCCAACATCATCTTCTCACCACGCTTCGGCTTCAGCTACGATGTGTTTGGCGACAAGACCTTGAAGATACGTGGAGGCTCAGGTTGGTTCTCTGGCCGTCTGCCACTCGTATTCTTCACCAACATGCCACAAGGATCAGGTATGATTCAGAACCAAGTGGCCATCAATGCCAGCTCAGCTGCCAAGATGGGCTTCGGCATGGACGAGTTCAACGGAGGTCTGGTTACTGACGCCAACGGAAAGGCAACCATCGACGCCCTCTACCAGAAACTGATCGGATTAGGCTATCCTACCACTCCAGGCGACGGCACCGTACCATCTTCCATCTCTGCCGTAGATTCCAAGTTCAAGATGCCACAGGTATGGAAAACATCTTTAGCTATCGACTACGTACTCCCTACCCCATTCCCTATGACCCTCACAGTAGAAGGTATCTACAACAAGAACATCAACCAGTCAACCATCTCTGACTGGAGCATCATGCCTGTGGAAGGATTCGCACGCTGGAACGGTGCAGACGACCGTCCTATCTATCCATCTAACTTCCGCTCAGGTACCAAGGCATTCGTTCTGGAAAACACCAGCAAGGGATATGCTTGGTCAGCAGCTGTGACACTTACCGCTAAACCCGTGAAGTGGCTGAACCTCACCGCTTCATACACTCGCATGGCTAACAAGGAAATCACCAGCTTGCCTGGAAGCAATGCCGAGTCTGCATTCACATACATTCCAACCGTCAATGGACCTAACAACATCAAGTTGCACAATGCCTATAACGTAACTCCTGACCGCATCATCGCAGCTGCAACAGCTCAGGATCCACTTGGCAACCACTACAGCCTGATTTATGAAAGCTGGCGCGGAGGTTACAACTACTCATACATGTTGGCTAACGATATGAATGGCGACGGTTACACCTACGACGCGCTCTACATCCCTACTGACAAGGAAGTGGCAAACGGCGACTTCCGCTTTGCATCGGCTGACGACCAACAGCGTTTCATGGATTATGTACATGCTAACGACTACCTGAAGAAGCATCAAGGTGAATATGCAGAGGCATACAGCCACTACTCTCCTTGGGTACACCGCATTGATATCAGCTACAAGCACGACTTCAAGGTTAGGATTGCTCAGAACGTTCACAAACTGCAACTCAGTTTCGACGTGAAGAACGTACTCAACTTCTTCAACAATGAATGGGGGGTAAGCAAAGTCATGAACCCCGACCTCAACAGCGGACGTATCCTGAAGTATGAGAAGACCGATGCCGACGGCTACCCAGTATTCTCTACGCCTAAGGCAGTAAACGGCGACGTCAAGACCTTCGTACCAAACAAGGTGATTAGTCAATGCTGGTATGCAGCTATTGGTGTGAAGTATATGTTTAATTAATAAAGATTTGAAGTCATTATGAAATCCAAATATATATATATAATAGGTGTCGTCCTTGCAGCTCTCGCTTTCGCTGCTTGTTCTGATGACGACGAAAAGGCAGGTTCATTGGACAGCATTGCACTCGACAAGACCTACCTCACTATCCCGATGACTGGCGGCGATGTGAATCTCACTATCAAGGCTGGCACAGAATGGGCATTCGACAAAGTCGTGAAAGTAGGCACACACAAGGATGATGCCGGCAAGACTGTCCCAGACTACGACTGTCTGCCTACATGGCTCACCGCTTCAGCACTCTCAGGCGGTGCTGGTGAAACGACAATTACATTCCACGCTGACGAAGCAACCAGCGGTCGCGAAGTGGAGCTTTGCATCTTAGCAGGTAAAGACAAGCAATTCGTCATCGTACGTCAAGGTTCGCTCGATGCATCATCTGCCACCTGTGCAGAAGTGCTCGCAGGTTCTGACGGCAAGACCTATCGTGTGAAAGGAACTTGTACCGCTATTGCCAACACCACATACGGCAACTGGTACCTCAACGATGGCACAGGCGAAGTCTATATCTACGGAACCCTCGACGCAAAGGGCGCAGAGAAGAACTTCACCAGCCTCGGCATTGAACTGGGTGACGAAATCACCGTTGAAGGTCCAAGAAGCACCTATAACGGCACCGTAGAACTCGTGAATGTTACCGTACTCAAGATTACCAAGTCGCTCATCAAAGTCGTAACACCTAATCCCACATTGGGCAAGGATGGCGGTGAATTCGTTGTCAAGGCAGCTTACAAGGGTAATGGAACCATGGTAACCATCCCTGAGGAATACGACTGGATCAACATGGTGAAGATGGAGTATGTAGCAGGTGTGCCTACGAAAATCGAGACAAACCCATGCGACACAGCAGTCATCACCTTCAAGGTGGATGCAAACCCAGCAGGTGCACGGACAGGTATGGTTACCGTCAGCTCTGCTAAAAACCAGAATAGTTCATCTGTCAACGTAACCGTCAGCCAGGAAGGTTCTATCCAAGAAATAACCTGTGCAGACTTCAACGCTTTGGAAGACGGTACACCACTCTATAAGGTCACTGGTATCATCACGAAGGTGGCAAATACCAAGTATGGCAACATCTATATCAGAGATGCTTCTGGTGAAATGTACGTTTACGGAACATTGACAGCTGACGGTGAAGCCCAGAAATTCACAGAAATGGGTCTCAAAGTGGGTGATGTCGTAACACTTGTTGGTCCTAAGTCTTCTTACAAAGGAAGCCCTCAGATGGTCAATGGTGTTTACCAATCACACATTGCCGTCAAGGCTCTCAGTCTGGAGGATTTTAAGGATCAGGATGACGACAACAATACCTTCTACCTCATCAGTGGAAAGATATGTGAACCAACAGAAGAAGAGAAAGCCAACAACATGAAGTGGGACATCACCACTTACGGAAACTTCGTACTTGAGGATGAAGAAGGCACACGTCTCTATATCTATGGTGTTTACATCGGATGGGGAACGACGGACAAGAAACAGTTCGGCAAGATTGGAGAAGTGCATTATGGAGACGAAGCGAAAAATGTGAAAGAAGGCGACAACATCACAATGATTGCCTACAAGACGTCCTACAAGGGACTCATAGAAGGTGTAGGCTACTATATGTCACACGAAACTCCAGAATAGACCATAGCAAATGAAAAAAGCCATACTAATATCTTTGGTTGCGATGCTGCTCATCGCAACCGAAGGTCTGGCATGGGGGCAGAAAGGACATGACGTCACCTGCGCTGTCGCAGAGAAACATCTGACCAAACGTGCTAAACGACATATCAAGAAGGTGCTGGAAGGCAAAAGTATCGTGTATTGGGCAAACTGGCTCGACAACGCAAGCCATACCCCAGAATACGAATACACCTTGACCTGGCATTACAAGAACATCAATGCCGACCAGACCTACGACGAAGTACCGCCTTTCGAAACAGGAGACATCGTGGTTGCAATTAACGAGCAAATCAGTAAACTGAAATCGGGTACCCTATCGCACGAAGAAGAAGCATTGGCGCTGAAAATGCTGATTCACTTCCTGGGCGACATACACCAACCTATGCACTTAGGGCGCAAAACTGATTTGGGTGGTAATCAGGTGAACGTATTCTTCTTCAAGAAGG
>Ga0247609_10006007_pt1 | contig 11786 bp, 11 predicted proteins | sample 172DNAGHGlowgp2_FD_193487 | JGI IMG/M metagenome (GOLD analysis project Ga0247609, IMG submission 193487) | Sheep rumen microbial communities from Palmerston North, Manawatu-Wanganui, New Zealand - 1728 DNA GHGlow gp2 | ecosystem: Host-associated > Mammals > Digestive system > Stomach > Rumen ... | reverse complement strand
GTATTGTTCTTCTTCTGCGGCTATGACATCTGGATTGTTGGCATGCATATAGCCCAACACCTTGATAATGATAGCTGCACCGGCAAACATAGCAGCCAGATAAACACTTGGTTTCGCTTTGTCCCACCATGTCAACGGCTTGACCTTATACTCAGGAACAGGCTTCTCTGGCAGACTATCCATCACACGATTAGTAAGGCCGTCAAAATAGCCATCAGGAACAGTGAAGGGGTTGCTCTTCCCCACCTTGCGTATTAACAGATCTTCTTCTTTCATGGTTTCTAACGTTTTCTACTAATTAGACATTAGTTCATTGAATTGGTTTAATCAGCCTCTTCAAAAAAATTACAAATTTTCTTCACAGCCAGGTGGTAATCAGCCTTTAAGGCACCTACCGTAGAGCCAATAATTTCAGAAATCTCAGTATAAGTCATTTCATCAAAATACCTCAAGTAGAACACCAACCTTTGCTTATCAGGCAAAGTAGTGAGAGCTTGTTGCAAAAGTCTTTGTGCCTTGTCGCCATCAAAGTAGGGATCTCCTTCCAACTGATTAACAACACTCTGTTCCTCATTATCCATTGAGATGCACTGTTGTGCCTTCTGTTTATTCAAGAAATTAAGGCTCTGATTGATGGCAATGCGATATAGCCATGTCGATAATTTTGATTCGCCACGAAAATAATCAATATTCTTCCATGCCTGTATCAGTGTCTCTTGCAAGACATCATTGGCATCGTCATGATTGAGCACCAAACGACGAATCTGCCAGTATAGTTGCTGGCCATACTCATCAACAATCATGCCAAATGCCCTGCGTTGTATGGCATCATCTTCTTGCAACATCCTCAGCACATTTTCTTCATCAAATCTTGTACTCATATATCGTTAAACTCGTTCTTTAGTTTTTAGACTATGGAAATGGGAAAAGGTTTAATCGTTCACCAAAATAGATAGATCCTCGTGTGCTAACAGAGTATTGGGGAACACAGACTTAGCCTCTTCTAACAAACCACTTTCATCGATGTATCTAGCAGAAAAATGTCCAATAACTAACTGTTTCACTTGTGCATCTTTCGCAATCTGAGCAGCTTGAAGCGTAGTACTATGAAAATGTTGCTGAGCCTTTGCTTCGTGCTCGGCAGCATAAGTTGCCTCATGATAAAGTAAATCAACACCACGCAACAACTCCACAATCTGAGGAAGATAAACTGTGTCGGAGCAATAGGCATAACTATGCGTTTTCGATGCTGGCGTTGTGAGTTTGTCATTGGCTATCACTTCACCATCAGGAAGGACAAAGTCACTTCCCGCCTTAATAGTATTAATATATGCAATGGGAATCTCGTATGCATCTATCATATCACGTCTGAGATGGCGAAGGCCTTCCTTTTCCCTAAACAAGAATCCACAAGTTGGCACCCTGTGCTTTAATGGAATTGTAGTGACAGTCAGCGTTCGATCTTCAAAAATCAATGCAGGCTCATTGGTATCAAACTCATGAAAAAACACCTTATAACTCATATCGTAATTACAATAATCCATAAGGGGTTTCAACATCTGTTCCAATCCTTCGGGACTATAAACATGCAACTCTGCAGTGCGCCCAAGCAGATTAAAAGTAGAGATCAAACCTGGTAATCCGAATATATGGTCGCCATGAAGATGAGAAATAAAAATATGGTTAAGTCGATTGAAAGGAAGTTTGTTTCTACAATATTGCAACTGTGTACCTTCACCACAATCAATCATGAAAAATTTATCACGCACATTCAGTACCTGTGACGATGGGAAATGTCGGGTTGTGGGTTTAGCAGATCCACATCCCAATACTGTTAGTTCAAACTTTTCCATATTTTTCCAATTGTTCAGTCAACAAAAATAGCAATAAAAAAGGTGCCTGCAAAATACAGACACCTTTTATTTATATTAATAAGGTATAAACTTATTATTTGCTACCCTTTGAAAGTTTAGCTTTCAAAGCAGCTAATGCATCGATATCACCTAAGGTTGTTGATGCTGCCTGATTCTGAATTGCTGGAGCCTCTTCACGCTTAGCATTGCTGCTCTTACGAGCTGCACGACGTTCATTTCTTTCTTCACGAGCCTGTTCTTCGTAAGTACGGCTGTGAGAGAGGAAGATACGACGAGTATCCTTGTTGAACTCTATCACCTTGAATGGAAGAGTCTCATTCAACTGTGCCTGAGTCCCATCTTGCTTAACGAGATGCTTAGGAGTAACAAAACCCTCAACACCATGAGGTAGAGCAACAACTGCGCCCTTGTCCAACATTTCAGTGATGGTTCCATCAAACACTGCACCTTCTGTGAATACACTTGCAAATGCATCCCATGGATTTTCCTCAAGTTGCTTGTGACCAAGGCTTAGACGGCGGTTTTCCTTATCGATTTCCAATACAACAACATCAATTTCAGCACCAATCTGAGTGAACTCAGAAGGATGCTTAACCTTCTTTGTCCATGAAAGGTCAGAAATGTGAATTAATCCATCAACACCCTCTTCAATTTCCACAAACACGCCAAAGTTAGTAAAGTTACGAACCTTAGCCTTATGCTGTGATCCAACAGGATATCTCTCTTCGATATTCTCCCATGGATCAGACTTCAGCTGCTTAATACCCAAAGACATCTTACGCTCGTCGCGATCCAGCGTCAGGATAACAGCCTCTACTTCATCACCAACTTTCAAGAAATCTTGAGCACTACGCAAGTGCTGACTCCAAGACATCTCAGAAACATGGATCAAGCCTTCTACACCAGGAGCGATCTCTACGAATGCACCATAGTCAGCCATAACAACAACTTTACCCTTCACGTGGTCTCCTACCTTCAGATCCTTATCCAGTGCATCCCATGGATGTGGGGTCAACTGCTTTAGACCTAAAGCAATGCGGCGCTTCTCGTCATCAAAGTCAAGGATAACAACATTTATCTTCTGATCAAGCTCAACTACCTCATGAGGATCGCTTACACGACCCCAGCTCAAGTCTGTGATATGAATCAGACCGTCAACACCTCCAAGGTCTACAAATACACCGTAAGAAGTAATATTCTTAACAGTACCTTCGAGAACCTGACCCTTATCGAGCTTGCTAACAATTTCTTTCTTTTGTGCTTCCAACTCAGCCTCAATAAGAGCCTTGTGAGAAACAACTACATTGCGGAACTCTTGGTTAATCTTCACAACCTTGAACTCCATAGTCTTCCCTACGAATACGTCGTAGTCACGAATAGGCTTAACATCAATTTGTGAACCTGGTAAGAATGCCTCGATGCCAAATACGTCCACAATCATACCACCCTTAGTACGGCATTTGATAAAGCCCTTGATAACTTCCTGGCTCTCTAAAGCAGCATTTACACGATCCCATGCCATTGAGAGACGAGCCTTACGGTGTGACAACACCAACTGACCCTTTTTGTCTTCCTGATTTTCAATGTACACTTCCACCTTATCACCAGGTTTCAAATCAGGATTGTAACGGAACTCACTCATTGGAATGATACCGTCAGATTTGTAACCGATATTCACCACGACCTCACGCTTGTTCATGCTGATAACGGTACCTTCAACGACCTCACGCTCATTTACTTTGTTCAGCGTGTTGTCATACGCCTTCTCCTGATCTTCTTTACTGACTGGAGAAAGTGCTTCGCCACTTTCATAAGCCTCCCAATTGAACTCATCAAGTGGCTGAATGTTCTTTAAGTTTTCCATTTTTGTTAATAATTTGTTTAATAATTAATTGTGTTAGACATTATGTTGTCTGAAAAACGCGGCAAAGTTACGACTTTTATTTCATCCGACAAACTGTTTTGGCATTTTTTTCCCTTTCTTTTTTAAATAGGTAAGAGCAGCACCAATGGCTGTACTGTATTCTGCATACGGAGGAATATGGAAACGCACACCATAAAGGCCTTCCAATTCATTGAAAACATCTTTACATTGGGGCATTCGGGTAAGGTTACCAATCATCACGAAATCCTTTATGCCAGAATTCAGAGAACAAAGGACTGCACCGCTACCAATTGTTTGTAATACTGTAACAATAATACCTGCAGCTATATCAACTTTAGAAGAATCGCTATGTGCTTTACCAAGAAGGGATGCAGTAGCATGGAGAGGCAAGCCAGGGAGATCGGATTTACACACATCTCCTATCAGCAAATCGACTTTTGTATGATCGCCTTGCAAAGCGAACTCAGCTACTTGACTGATATCATGAGCTTTGAGTAATAAATTTGATAGACCTTGGAGAGTACCGCCTCCAATGCCCATACCTCCAATGTGTTTAATTTCGTCATGATCAATTTTTACAAATGTAGTACCTGTACCCATGCTCACAACAATTAATTTGTCTATCCCGATGTAATGACGTGCGCCCAAACCATCTGCTGTAAATTCGTCAACCATCTGAGTAGGTAAATTATAAATAGGAGTTGTAACAAAAGCGCTACCAACACCAGTCACCATCACCTGTTCTATATCTTCCAGTTTAATGTTATTATCATGTAGATATTTCCCAAATGCGCCAAACAACGATGTAACAGGATCTGCTGCTGTTATAAACATTGGCTGAATGATTTGATTGTTTTCATCTATTCCAACAATCTTAGTGGTAGAACCACCCACGTCAATTCCAATAACCATTCCCATAATTAGTTTACTGTTTAAGAATTTATAGTTTCAAGTTTATAGCAAAATCTTTTCTTCAAAAACTTGCTTTACCAACGTAGCAAACTCCTGAAAAGCAGCTGTATCACTCAACGCAGACAAAGATTGCATGAGACCATAATAATGCCATGCATGTTCTTGTGGATCACTAACATGAAAACGTGTCCACAATTCATCACCAATCTTTGCATAATCTCGAGCTATAATGCGCATATTAGACAACTTGTCTCCTAAAGCCACAATCTTAGCATCAATAGGTGCTTCTTCCAAATGTTCTATGGCAATCTGCTTACGAAGATGCCAAGTAGCAGAAGCATCACCTTCAAGTTTCACATCACTCTCATGTGCAACTAAATCAGCGACTCGCTTACCGAACTCATGCTCCAACTGCTCATAGGTCGTATCAGTATCCTCCAGTGTATCATGCAAAGCTGCAGCAGCTAATAGTTCCTGATCTGAAGTAATAGTAGAAACAATGACAACTGCTTCTAAAGGATGTACAATATATGGGAAACCCTTACCTTTACGCTCTGTATTGGCATGAGCTTTCACTGCAAAACATATAGCTCGATCCAATAAGCTACTATCTAAATATTTTTTTTTGCCCATTACTACACAATTTTCTATTTTTGATTGATATTTCCCCAAAATGGTAAGTTCTTCGCCTGTTCCAAAATCATATCCACAAGAATACTATTGCTATCTTGTTTGCCATTCAATGTATCATAAACAAATTGCAACCCCTCTCGGCCTCTACCTTGCTTAAGGACATAAACCAAACACAGATTCTGCAATCCTACATTCTCAGCCAAAATATCCAAATCAGTCAAAGCTATCTGTGCGAGTGCCAGCTGGTAGGCATCATCAGAATTCTCTTTAATAAAAGTATCAACGTCACTTAGGGTTTCAAAGCCAAATGATTCCAACAAAGGAAGGAATCCCATCAATGATGCAGGGAATATTTCTGCTTGGTTTACTGAAGCTATTCGTTGATTCAATCGCTCAAATGGACGCATTTCCAGATAACTCTTGAATGAATCGACAGTTAACATGACATCATCCAATTTCCCAGATTGCACCAAGCTTTGCACATTACGACGGTACTCTGTTATTTCATTACGCAGACGACTGAATTCATCATCTATCAGTTCCAGCATACCAGACAGTCTACTGAACTGACGACGATGCTCATCAAGAATTTTAACATTTCCTTTATAACCCGTATCATGCTCTATCGTAGACCATACATGCTGCAAAGCAGTACGCATCTGTAATTCAAAACGTATACTTTTCAAAGCAGGGATGCCTGTACGCAAACGACAAATATAATGCAGAGAATTATAGCCAAAACTATTTAACTGATGCAATTTACGCTTATCCACCGACTCTTTCCAATCTATCACAAACAGCTTATTAGCAATGGTTGCAACCTTATCCACATCATCGCTATAAAAAGTAATAATTCGCAGACCGACTAAATCTGTAATATCCTCTATGGTATGGTACTTAGCCCCTTTTAACAACAATTTGCCAGCTAGTGATTGTTCTGTTTTTACCCTATGCTCGATAGCGGTTACATAAATACCCTGATCATCCAATGCTTTCTTTAGTTTGTTATATGCCAGTTTCTCAATTCTTTTTAAACAAGGCACTAATTCACGGAACTGCTGTAATAAGTCTTCTCCATGAGGATCTAATATGATGTTCGTAGTTACAGACATATTTGTTATTTGATTATCAACAATTATTTATCACAAAAGCGCTTCAGTATACCCTCATAAGCATCGATGCGTCTGTCACGCAAGAATGGCCACCAGCGACGTACCTGTTCCGAGCGTTCTACATCAACATTAACCACCAAATTCTCATCTTTATCGGTAGTAGCTATAGCAAGAAACTCACCTTGAGGGCCTGCTACAAAACTACTTCCCCAAAACAGAATTCCATTGGTCTGACCTGAAGGATCTGGTTCGTGTCCCACTCTATTGACAGCAATCACTGGTATGCCATTAGCCACAGCATGCCCCCGCATAATTACCTGCCATGCATCTAACTGACGCTGCTTCTCATCTGGAGCATCTGTACTCTCCCACCCAATCGCAGTAGGGAAAATCAACAATTCAGCACCGTTCAATGCCATAAGCCGGGCTCCCTCAGGATACCACTGATCCCAGCAGACCATCAGACCCAACTTACCCAAAGATGTTTCAATGGGTTTGAACCCCAAATCCCCTGGAGTGAAATAGAACTTCTCATAATAGGCAGGATCATCAGGAATATGCATCTTACGATACTTACCAGCTATACTACCATCTCTATCAAACACCACCGCCGTATTATGATAAAGTCCTGGTGCTCTTTTTTCAAACAAAGAAGTCACAAGCACAATGCCCAGTTTTTTTGCCAACTTTCCAAAAAAGTCAGTAGATGGTCCAGGTATGGTTTCTGCCAAATCAAAATTATTAACATCTTCTACTTGGCAAAAATATGGTGTATTATGAAGTTCTTGCAGCACGACAAGCTGAGCGCCATTAGTGGCACAAACCTTAATATTGGCAGCCAGCTTCTCTTTTGTCTCAGAGAGGCTGGCTGTAACTGACTGCTGAACAAGTCCAACTCTAAAGGTTCTCATTTGCAGTATAAACTTACTATAGTTTCATATAATTCCTGTTTGCCACTTCGTTGCTCTGGCTCACCATTATTCTTTGCATAAGCGACAAGTTCTTCCAACGTCATCTTACCATCTTCAAAACGCTTTCCATCACCCGCATCGAAGCTTGCATAACGTTCTTTCAACATTTGAGGCAACGGAGACTCTTCAATAATTGCAGCTGCGTTCAACAAAGCACGAGCCATTGCATCCATACCACTAATATGTGCTATGAATATATCCTCAGGATCAGTAGAATTCCTGCGTAATTTTGCATCGAAATTCATACCTCCATTACCCAAACCTCCATTACGTATTACCTGCAACAAAGCTTGTGTCAATTCAAAGTTGTCAATTGGGAACTGGTCGGTATCCCACCCATTCTGAGCATCACCACGATTAGCATCAATACTACCCAGCATGCCGTTATCAACTGCTACAGCTAGTTCGTGTTCAAAAGTATGTCCTGCCAATGTTGCATGATTCACTTCTATATTAACTTTGAAATCTTTGTCTAAGCCATTAGCACGCAAGAAGCCAATAACTGTTTCTGTATCTACATCATATTGGTGCTTGGTGGGTTCCATAGGCTTTGGTTCTATTAAGAAAGTGCCCTTGAAACCTTTTGCACGTGCATAATCTCGAGCAGCAGCAAGCATTTTGCCAAGATGGTCTTTTTCACGTTGCATCTGTGTATTAAGCAGGGATGAATACCCTTCACGACCACCCCAGAACACATAGTTGGTACCCCCTAATTTAATTGTAGCGTCAATAGCGTTTTTAATCTGAACAGCCGCACGAGCCACCACATCAAAATTCGGATTGGTAGCGGCACCATTCATATAGCGCTTATGACCGAAAACATTAGCTGTGCCCCACAGCAATTTAATCTCAGTACCAGCCATTTTCTCTTTCAGGTAATCGGTGATAATCTGCATCCTCTCCTCATACTCCTCAATTGTTGCACCTTCTTCTATCAGGTCAACATCATGGAAGCAGAAGTATTCAATGCCTAATTTCTGCATGATTTCAAAACCAGCATCCACTTTAGCTTTGGCTCTGCAAATAGGGCATTCACCCTCATCCCAGGCGTAAGAGCGAGTCTGTCCGCCAAACTGATCACCACTAGCTTGTCCCAATGTGTGCCACCAAGCAAGTGCAAACTTCAGCCAGTCTTTCATTTTCTTACCCAGAACCACTTTCTCGGCATCATAATAATGAAAAGCCATTGGGTTCTTACTATCTGTTCCTTCAAATGGAATCTTACCTATTCCAGGAAAATACTCTTTTTCCATACTATCATTATTTAAAATTAGTTTATAATTCTTTTTCCAACAAATTCTTCCAACGCAAGTAAGCGGCTTGATATTCATCTTTCTGTGCCGTAAGAGGCTCTATATGTGCTATGCATTCCAATGTGGCAAATGCCTGATCATGATTTTGATAAATACCAATACCCATACCAGCTCCTTTAGCAGCGCCGTCAGCCCCATCAGTTTTATAAACATCTATCATAGCACCACTAACAGTGGCCAGTGTATCACAGAACAGTGCCGACTTAAACATATTTGCCCTTCCTGCATGAATATGTTGTATGTCCAAACCCATCTGTTTCATTATATCCATGCCATAGCAAAATGAGAACACAATGCCTTCTTGCGAAGCACGTAATATATGTTTAGCCTCGTGTTTATTGAAGTTCAAACCATGAATTGAGCAACCAATTTCCTTATTTTGTAAAACACGCTCCGCACCATTACCAAATGGCATCACAACAAGTCCGTCAGAGCCAATAGGAACAGATGAGGCCACACGATCCATGTCAGGATAATCCAAATCTGGAGTAAGATGATGATGCATCCATGAGTTGAGAATACCTGTACCATTAATACACAGCAAAACGCCTAAGCGGTTGAGTTGATGTGTATGGTTGACATGTGCAAAAGTATTAACACGACTCTTTGGATCGTAGTTTATTTTTCCAGTAACGCCATAAACCACCCCAGAAGTACCAGCTGTTGCAGCAATTTCGCCAGGATTAAACACATTCAATGACAAAGCATTATTTGGCTGATCACCAGCCCTGTAAGATACAGGAGTACCTTCCTTGAGACCTAGTTCCTGGGCAGCTATTTTAGTAATAGTTCCTTGATCGCCAAAAGTAGGAACGATATCAGCTATCATAGAAGAATCAATGCCATAATAATCCAGCAGGAAATCTGCCAGCTCATTATTTTTAAAGTCCCACATCACTCCTTCAGATAATCCTGATATAGTAGTACAAACATTACCCGTCATCTTCATGGCAATATAATCGCCAGGTAGCATGATCTTATCTATCTTCTCAAAAATCTGAGGCTCATTACGTTTTACCCAGGCTAATTTTGAAGCAGTGAAATTTCCTGGTGAGTTCAACAAATGAGACAAACACACATCTGAGCCCAACTCATCGAAAGCCTTTTGTCCAATACTCACTGCGCGAGAGTCACACCAAATGATAGCGGGCCTCAAAACCTGTTGGTCTTTATCTACGCACACTAAACCATGCATTTGATAAGAAATTCCTATTGCTTTAATATCATCTTTGTTTACACGAGAAGAATACAACACATCTGCTGTAGCCAACTTTAGATTTTCCCACCACATTGCAGGTTGTTGCTCAGCCCACCCAGTTTGGGGAGCCAAGATTTCCGCCTCTTGTTTTGGATAAAAAGTAGAAGCCACACATTTACCCGAATACGCATCAACGAGACTCGCTTTAACAGACGAGCTACCTATATCATAGCCTAGCAAAAACATACTCATTATTGTTTAATTGCGTAAAAATAGATAATATTTCCGACAACACAAAAAAATGTGTCGATAAAGATTTACTTTACCGACACATTTAATAGTCTTATGTTTTAAGCTAAAATCAGATCAGCTTAATGAACAATTCTTTACCATCTTCAGTTACTTCAACTTTGTTCTCACGCAGCAGCCAGCCAATTGCCAGATAAGCGTCTTTGTCGAGTAATTTTACGTCGTTTTTCTTTGCTTCGCTCTTGATGTCTTTCAGAGTCAAACCATTAGTGCCATTTAAAACATTCCAAATAACACCAGCGGTTTCTCCAACTTTTTCCTGTAACATTTTCTTTTTACTTTTAAAATTAAACATTAATACTAGGCTTTTTCAAAGGCTTGTAACACTATAGCTTTTGAAAAACTGTGCAAAGTTAAGTATTATTTTAATATGGTGTACTATTTTTATGATTATTTTTTAATAATTAGCACTTTTCATAACAAATCATCAGCAGGGAACATTACTCCTAATTGCTTTCTAACCTCGTCTATCACTTCAATTGTTGCCAATGAAACAGCATGAGAGTTTATTTCACTTTCCAGTTTTCCACCCTCTATAAGATTGATAAACTCAGCAACTTCATAATAATAATCATCATGATCAGCCACCACGCTTACATCTTGAGGTACAGCCTTTGGCCCCCTGCCCGACATAGCCACAGGTCTAGGAATATAGGTGACTTTACGAATTGTATGAATCTCATCCATTATCAAATTACCATCTTCACCTTCAATTTCTGTAGGTAGATATGAATTAGCTATCTTGGAATACAATATTGTAGCATTCATTCCTTCATACAAGAGATTCACAGTCCCTTGTCCATCGACACCGCTTGACAGCATTATGCCTTGAGCATTGATTTCCTTAGGTTTACCGAACAAGGCAATCATTGGATAAATAGTATAAACACCGATATCCATCATAGCTCCGTTTGATAATGCAGGATTGAAAGCATTAAGAACTATGCCTTCCTTGAACTTGTCGTATCGTGATGAATATTGGCAATAGGATGCAAAATATCTTCTAAGTGTACCTAATTGTGGCAATAGTTCTCGTACCTTCATGAAATTTGGATTCATGGTAGCAATCATAGCCTCCATCAAGGTAACATGGTTCTTTCTTGCAGCTTCAATCATCTGCTTAACCTCACGGGCATTAGAGGCCATAGGCTTCTCACACAACACATGTTTGCCGTGATTCATACACGCAATAGCAATCTCGGCATGTGTACAATTGGGGGTTGCAATATAAACAGCATCAATCACATCGCTTGAAGCCATTTCTACAATAGAAGTAAAAGTATGCTCAACGCCATATTTTGCAGCAAATTCTTCTGCTCTATCTTGAGTTCGCGAACAAATAGCAGACAACTCAAACCGATTGTCTTCTTTGGCACCAGCCAATAGCCAGTCGGTTATCTTATTGGTACCGACCACACCAAATCTCACTTTCTTTTCCATAATCAATAACCCAATTCTTCACCGACAATGACTACGCAGAAGCGTCCATTATCGTATGAATTTCTAATGATATGTATTTGATTACAAATACTGTTAGCAGAATGACAATCATGGCACACGCCATCTAAAGTACAAGGCG
>Ga0247609_10006005_pt1 | contig 11787 bp, 7 predicted proteins | sample 172DNAGHGlowgp2_FD_193487 | JGI IMG/M metagenome (GOLD analysis project Ga0247609, IMG submission 193487) | Sheep rumen microbial communities from Palmerston North, Manawatu-Wanganui, New Zealand - 1728 DNA GHGlow gp2 | ecosystem: Host-associated > Mammals > Digestive system > Stomach > Rumen ... | reverse complement strand
CATCTCACCGAACGAAACAGGTTTTTCAGGTGTTGTTGTGATGTTTTCCTTGCTACCCATAAAGCAAAGCATCAATAAAACAAAACCAACGAGAGCAAAAACGCATGTAACAGTGAACCACGCTACAGGTTCTGTAGGCAAAGATGACTCTTCATTTGCAAAGTTAAAGCCAACCAGTCCCATAGCCAATGGTGTAATCCAGCCGGCGATTGAGAAACCAGCCTTAAAAGCGACACCTGCCAGAGCGTTAACTGTGGCTGCAGGCCTGTTCCCCGTGCGGTGTTCTGCTTCTGTGATGACTTCAGGAACAAGTGCCCACATCAAAGAACCTACAAGAAGTCCGACGCCCGTCATCACCTTGGCAATCTGAACGAGGATGTTACAATTACTAACATCAAAGAATTTACCAATGATAAACAATATGGCAAATCCAACTAACCCTATGGCAAGCAGTGTATAGTAAAGACCTTTTTTGCCCAGCCATTTCTTCAAAATTGGCAGACAAGGCAATATGACAAAAGCGGGAATTGTACCAATAGCCATAAATGTAGCCTGATTCCAATCTATAGCAGAATGAACACATAAGGCGAGCCCAATTGGGAAACCTGCCTGAACTATAATCTGACCGATATTGGCACATACCATTCGAGTAGAGGTAAGGATAAGTACTTCATCGTTATCACGTGTCATACTTGCCATGATAGATCCGTATGGTATGTTTACAACTGAATAGATTAGACTCAGCACAGTATAACTGACAGTGGCATAAATCATTTTCATGGTCATAGACCAAGTGGCTGCCTGTGGAAGCATCAATAGACAAGCGGCAATAGTAAGTGGAATTCCGCCATAAAGAAGATAGGTACGATATTTACCTAACTTAGGATTTCGATTGTCTATATAGCGTCCTACTATAGGACTCCATAAACAGTCTATAAGTCGAACTGCTAGAATCAGACCTCCTACAAAGGCTGGATTGATTTTTAATACCGTAGTAAGGTAAATCATTAAATAGCAAGCGACTGTTTGAAAAATCAAGTTTTGTGCAAGGTCGCCTGAACCGAATCCGATTCTCTGGACCCATGAAAGTTTGTAGAAACCTTTTTCTTCGTTTTTTGTCTGTGCCACGATATTAGTTGTTTTTATTCTTTGTTTTATAGTTATCTGACCAATGGATTTCTGTGTCTGTTGAAATCAATTGGCTGATGTTCCGTTCAGTTTCACGTTTTTAATCACAAAATTGTCAATCTGACTCTTGTCGTAGGAAGCGTTGTCGGCTGTGATGTCGAGGTTTTCGAAGAGGAAATCCGACAGGCGGTATTGGTCGCTGCGTTCCACCTCGAAGAAGCTGTTGCACTTCATGGTGATGTCGCTCATGGTGACATGTTCGCCATAGGATATAGGCATGTCTGTGCGGCCCTGAAGGTCGAAGAACTGAGTCCATGGCTTCACAAAGATGAAATATCTCACATTGCCGGTGATATGTTCCACCCTTATATATTCATATTTCTGAGGAGTGTCGGGCCTCATCTTCAGCCATAGCAGTCGTGTGGCTTCATCCACCTTTATGTTGCGAAGGATGATGTTGCGTCCGTGTATGCATTCGCTGCCGAAGGTGATGCATCCGTGGCAGAAGCCGTATTCGCAGTTTTCGATGATGATGAATTCGTTCTTGCCGTTGTTAGGGTCCTGGTCTGCCCACGGTCCTTTGCCACCCTTTATGGCTATGGCGTCGTCGTTGACCGACATGTAGCAGCCTCTCACATGCACAAAACTGCAGGCGTCGATGTCGATGGCGTCGGTAGACGGAGCTTTCACCGGTGCAGCCGGCGACAGGATTCTCAGGTCAAACATTCTCACGTGGTCGCATTTGTATATGTGGGTGGTCCAGAACGGCGAGTTCTGAAGGGTCAGTTTCGACACCTCCGCATTCTTGCAGTTCGACAGGTAAACCAGTCTCGGACGTTGCTCGTCCTTGTTGGTGCATTGCGGGTTCCAACTGCGTCGGAACCAGAAGGCTTTCCAGTATCTGAGGCCGTTTCCGTCGATGATGCCGTCGCCGCTCATCTTGAACCCGTCGAGCGAGTCGGCGTTGATGAGCGCCGCGAAATATTTGCATGTCTGCCCTTCTATGCGGGTGGTGAGAACCGGGAAGTCGGATATGTCGTCGCTTCCCTTCAACTTGCCTCCCTTCTCCACATACAGGTTGGTGCCCTGACGGAAAAACAGCGAACCGCTCATGAAGGTGCCCTTTGGAATCACAACTACGCCTCCACCTTCTTCAGCCGCCTTGTCGATGACCGCCTGTATGGCTGCAGTCTGAACGATGGTGGAGTCGTTCACCACTCCGTAGTCGGTAATCTTGAATTCCTTCCCCATATCCCTTTTAGGGGTACATTTCTTTTTGTTGAACCATCCGTCTATAGGAGTGCCGTCAGGAAAGGTTCCGTCGTCTGCCGACAAGTTTCCGACAAAAGCGAAAAACAACAGCGGCAGTATAGTTGTCAATTTGATTCTCATATAAATTATATAGTTTTATTTGTGTTTTCTTCCTCTGGATGATCCAGTTCAGGATAACTGATTCTGGTGTGATAAACGGTTTTCAGTCGTTCTTTCAAGGCTGTTTTTGCCAAAGATATTTCTTTGAGGGATATGTTGCTCTCGTTGAAGCATCCTTCTTCCAGCTGATTGTCTATAATCTTGTCGACGAGGTTGGAGATACTTTCTTCTGTATATTCATTCAGGCTTCTCGATGCCGCCTCCACAGAATCTGAAATCATCAGAATGGCCTCTTCTTTGGTTTCCGGGTTCGGACCGGGATAAGTGAAGAGCCTTTCGTCGATCTCTTCGTCGGGATGCTCGTTCTTGTATGTGATATAGAAATAATTCACCTTGCGGTTTCCGTGATGTGTCACGATAAAACGTTTTATCACTTCCGGCAGGTTGTAATGCTCTGCCAGTTTCAATCCGTTGGTCACATGCTCAATGATGGCTTTGGCACTCTGAATCGGTGAAATCCTGTCGTGAGGGTTGAGGTCCGACTGGTTTTCGGTGAAGAACACCGGTCTTGAAATTTTGCCTATGTCATGATATAGCGCTCCGGTTCTCACAAGTTGGACGTTTGCCCCTATCTTCGACGCTATGTTTGATGCCAGGGTTGCCACTTGGATGGAATGCTGGAATGTGCCCGGCGCTTCTTCGGTCAGTTTCTTCAGCAGCGGTGAGTTGGTGTTCGACAGTTCCACAAGGGTCATCTCCGAGGTGAATCCGAAGAATTTTTCAACAACCCACAGCAGTGGATATGCAAACAGCAGCATGATACCGCCTATAAGAATGAAAATGAATTCATAGCGTTCGATGGATGACCATGAGAATGCCGAGTCGCTCAACAGTTCATAAGCCAGATGTATGATTTCCTGTACCAATATGATGACAATCATCGTGGTTACAATCTGGGAGCGTTGTGTCAATTCGCGGGTTGTCTGCACCGCCACCATTCCGCCGATTAGTTCCAGCAATATGAATTCGTAAGGATAACTCAAACTCAACGACGCAATCAGAATCATTCCGGTGTGGAAGGCGAAGGCCGTTCGTGAGTCGAGGAATATCCTTATTATGATTGGAACGATGCAGAACGGTATGATGAACACATGCATGAAATGATGCTCTATAATCAGTGATGCAAACACACAGAATAGCGTCACAAAAGAGAAGAGCATGATGTAGGTCTTGATGTTGTTGAAATAATCGCGGCGGAAGATGAGCAGGAAACTGTTCAGAATCAGCAGTATGGCCACCACCATCAGAATCTGTCCGAGAATCATGGAGAAAGGACGTTCTGCGGCGTTTTTCTCTTTCACTATGTTCTCGTAAGAGTTCAGTTTCACAATCTTCTCCCGTGTGATTATTTCGCCACGGTCAATGATTCGCTCGTTTTCCATCACAAAACCGATGTTTGGCGACAAGGAGTCAATTATGGAGTTGAGCTCAATGTCCGACTTCTTCTTGTCATATATGAGGTTGGGCCTTATGATGGCGTTGAGGTTAAGGGCCAGAAGAAACTGGTTGTGCAGTGAGTCGATAGAAGTGCCATCGCTGTGAGGGGTTGTCAGTTGCCTGTAGGTTGTCTTCTCACAGTATATGTCATTGAAATCAGTCAGTGTGGCTACGTTGTTGTCTACAATGCGTATGGCGTTGGTACCTGCATTGAGCATGCTGTCGTAGCTTGTCTGATATACCACGCCTTTGCTGTATATGGAGTCGATGGTTGTCTTGAGTTGCCGGATATACAACGCCACCCGTTTGTTGAGATAACGTGGATTTTCGTTTATCAGATTGCGTGCCTCTTTTTCAACGGCAAGTTTCACGCTGTCGACTACCGACCAATCTCTCTCATAATAAGGTTCAAAAACTTTCTTCACACTGTCTTTCTTCGTTTCAAGCACAGAGTCACTCATGTTGATGTTAAACTTATAGAGTGAATAGAGTGGGGCATAATGCCATGGTTCACCTTCGGAATAGATGAAGTTGAACGAATTGGGGCTTGGGAAGAATAAACTGATGCACAACAATGCCAGAGCAAGAATCCCATACCGGCTCAGACGATTGTTTATCTTATTGGTGTCAAGAGAGGAACGATGCTTTTTCAATGTGCGGGAAATCGACGGATCCTCCTTTTTCTTGAATATGTTCTTGATTATAGTCCACATGGTGGTGTTATTTTATAAGTTAGCGCCCTTTGGGTTTGGATGTATTTATTTTCGAGCAAATGAAAGTCCGTTGTACCTGACTCGTTTTGTCTTTCAACTCTCAACTTTCAACTCTCAACTTTCAACATCCATTCCTTGAAGTCGGAGAAATCTTTCGACATGGCTATCGACTGCTTTGTGCCTTGCATGAAAGCCTTGAGCTTAGCCGGTATTTCAATGTCGGAATTAAGTATTTTGTCAACAGTCTGTTTGAATTTGGCAGGGTGAGCCGTTTCGAGGAACACTCCGGTTTCGCCTGGCTGCAGTCCTTCCGACAGTGCTCTGTAGCCACATGCTCCATGAGGGTCGCATATGTAGCCGGTCTGGCGGTACACATCCTGTATGGTTTCAGCAATCTGTTCGTCGCTGTATGTAGCGCCGCTTATGTCACGGCAAATAGCCTCATGACTTTTTCCGTAAAGGTCGTAGATACGTGCGAAATTCGACGGGTCGCCCACATCCATGGCGTTGGCGATGGTCTGCACAGATGGTTTTGCCACATATTCGCCCGTTTGCAGATACTTGAAGAACACGTCGTTGGCATTGTTGGCTGCGATGAATCGTTTCACCGGCAGTCCCATCCTTTTGCCGAAGAGTGCGGAGCAGATGTTTCCGAAATTGCCCGACGGCACACAAACCACCAGGTTGTCGGCCTTGCCCTCGCGTTTCATCTGGGCATAGGCATGGAAATAATAGAAAGCCTGAGGGAGGAATCGTGCCACGTTGATGCTGTTGGCCGACGTGAGCTGCATGTGCCGGTTCAGTTCTTCGTCCATAAAGGCGGACTTCACCAGCCGCTGGCAGTCGTCGAACACTCCGTCTATCTCGATGGCGGTGATGTTCTGCCCCAGGGTGGTGAACTGACATTCCTGGATGGCGCTTACCTTTCCCTTTGGATACAGCACATACACATGGATGCCGTCAACGCCTAAGAAACCGTTCGCCACGGCGCTGCCGGTGTCGCCCGATGTGGCCACAAGCACGTTTACAAGTGACCTGTTGCCCGCTTTCTTGATGAAATATTGCAGCAGACGTGCCATGAATCGTGCACCCACATCCTTGAATGCCAGGGTTGGGCCGTGGAACAACTCAAGGGTGTAAATGTCGTCGGTCACTTTGCGGACAGGGCAGTCAAACTCCAGCGTGTCGTTCACAATCCTGCGCAAATCGTCGGATGGAACATCCTCGCCGAAAAATGAGTCTGCCACATGGTATGCAATCTCCTGAAACGACATACTGTCCATGTTGTCGTAAAACTCTTGTGGCAGTGCCTTTATCCTCTCCGGCATGTATAGCCCTTTATCCTCTGCAAGTCCCTTCACCACAGCCTTTTCCAGGCTGGCCTTTGGTGCCTTATTGTTTGTACTGTAAAATAACATTGTATGATTATATTGTTAATTATCGATATTGTCTATAAAACCACAACCAACTCCTCAACTAATACTCATAAACTCCTCAATAAACTGGTCTTTCTCGAGCAGTCCGTATGAGCCCTTGGCACACGACTCCTCGTCAAACTGCTCGATGGAGTCGGCGTCAATGCCCGGTGCGTAGATAAGAAACGGCACAGGCTCATTGGTGTGTGTGCGGTGTGCCACCGGGGTAGGGTGGTCTGGCAGCACGGCTATTGCTACTGGTTCGCCGAGAGCCGACACGGGATGGGATGGGTCGAAATCCTCCAACTTGCCATAAACGGCTTCAAATATCGGCTTTATGGCTCTACGGTCGAGATATTCGATGGTCTTCAGTTTCAAATCCAGGTTGCCGTCATGCCCCGCCTCGTCGGTCGCTTCTATATGCAGATAAACGAAGTCGTCGGTCTTCAAGGCGTCAATCGATGCCTGCGCCTTGCCCTCGTAGTTGGTGTCGTAAAGTCCGGTGGCGCCTTCCACGTCGATACATCTCAAACCGGCGAGTTTGCCGATGCCTCGGAGCAGGTCCACCGCGGTGATTACGCTTCCCCGTTTCAGTTGAGGGAACCGTTCTTGCAGTGTAGCCATCTTTGGACGGTTGCCCGGCGACCATGGCCATATGCTGTTGGCGGGGTCTTTCCCTTCCGCCATCCTTCGTTTGTTCACGGGGTGGTCCTTCAGCAGTTGCTGCGATTTGAGAATCAGTCCGTTTATCAATGCGGCAGTCTCCTCCGCTTCCGGTATGTCTGCCTTCACCAGCAGCGGTTTCCAAGGCTGTCCCGGCACATCGTGTGGAGGGGTGCAGGAGATATGCTTGTTGCCGCCTTTAATCACGAGCAGATGACGATATTGAATGCCGGAGTGGAATTGCACTGTGTCGCTTCCCAAATTCTCCTGTAGATAGTCAATCAGTTCGCGTGCCTCTTCGGTGGTGAGATGTCCGGCGGAATGGTTTTTTATGTGGTCGCCCTCAATGCAGATGAGGTTGCAGCGTATGGCCATGTCGTCGTCCGCCAGGTCCACGCCTATGCTGGCGGCTTCCAGCGGACCGCGTCCTTCATATACCTTCTCCTGGTCGTAGCCCAAGATAGCGGAGTTTGCCACTTCGCTGCCGGGAGAAAACCCGTCTTGCACGGTTTTCAGCAGCCCGGTCCTGCCACATCGTGCCAAAAGGTCCATATATGGTGTGTCGGCATATTGCAACGGTGTCTTGCCGCCCAGACTGTCAATCTTCCAGTCTGCCATGCCGTCTCCTAATATTATTATATGCTTCATTTTTGTTTTTAGTCGTGTGTCAATATACAATCAACTCGTCAACTTGTCAACTCGTCTACTTGTCAACTAAATTATATATTCGCAATCCTCATTATGTCGGCAAACACACCGGCGGCAGTCACGCTCGCACCGGCTCCGTAGCCCTGTATCATCATCGGATATTCGTGGTAGCGGCGGGTGGTGATGAGCACTATGTTGTTAGAACCTTCAAGGTTGTAGAACGGATGGTTGGAGTCCACTTCCTGAAGCGACACTTTACCCTTGCCTTCGCAGAGGGTGGCCACGAACTTCCATTTCTTGCCGTCGGCTTCCAGTTTCTTGCGGCGCTCCTCGAAATCGGCGTCGAGAGAAGGCAGGTTCTTCCAGAAGTCGTCAAGGCTGCCTTTAAAGAAACTCTCAGGAATGAACAATTGCTTTTCCACATCCTCCTGATTGAGCTTGTAGCCGGCTTCACGGCTCAGAATCACAAGTTTGCGTATCACGTCCTTGCCGCTCAGGTCGATGCGTGGGTCCGGCTCAGAATAGCCTTCGTCTTTCGCACGACGCACAGTCTCTGAGAATGGTATGTCGGTGCTTATGGTGTTGAATATGAAGTTCAGAGTGCCGCTCAGCACAGCCTCCAGTTTTTCTATCTTGTCGCCTGAGTTGATCAGGTCGTTGATGGTGTTGATGATAGGCAGACCTGCGCCCACGTTGGTCTCGAACAAAAATTTCACGCCACGGTCGCGGGCGGTGGTCTTAAGTTTGGCATATTCGTCAAAATCTGATGATGCCGCCACCTTGTTGGCTGCCACCACGCTGATGCTGTGGCTCAGGAAATCCTGGTATAGCGATGCCACCTCGTTGCTGGCAGTGCAGTCCACGAAAACGGAGTTGAAGATGTTCATGCCGATCACTTCAGAGCGCAGACGTTCCAGATTGCTCGCCGGACTGGCCATAAGTGCGTCGCGGTAGTGGTTCAAGTCGAGTCCCTCGCGGTTGTACATGCCGTGATGTCCGTTGGCGATACCTACCACGTTGAGTTTCAGTCCTCGTTCGTGCATGAGAGTCTCCCTCTGATGGGCAATCTGACGGATGAGTTTGTGGCCCACAGTGCCCACGCCGCATATGAAGAGGTTGAGCACCTGATATTCCGACAGGAAGAAACTGTCGTGAATCACGTTGAGCGATTTGCGCAGCAGCCTGCTTTCAACCACGAAGGATATGTTGGTCTCCGATGCTCCTTGGGCACAGGCAATCACGCTGATGCCGTTGCGGCCCAAAGTGCCGAAGAGTTTACCGGCGATGCCGGGCGTGTGCTTCATGTTTTCACCCACGACGGCGACGGTGGCGAGGTTCTTCTCCTGGTTCATCTTGAACATCGCGCCCATCTCAATCTCTTTCTGGAACTCTTCGTTCAGCACCTCGCATGCCTTGTCGGAGTCTTCGTTACGAACACCGATGGAGGTGGAGTTTTCCGAAGATGCCTGGCTCACCATAAACACGCTGATGCCTTCTTTCGCCAAGGCGGTGAATATTCGGCGGTTCACACCGATCACACCCACCATTGAGAGTCCGGCTACGGTAATCAGGCTTGTGTCGTTGATGGATGAAATACCCTTGATGGCGCGGTTGCTGTGTTCCGGATATTGTGAGATGGTGGTTCCGGAGGATTCGGGGTGGAAGGTGTTTTTGATGAGTATCGGTATGTTCTTGCGGCATACAGGATATATGGTAGGCGGATACACCACTTTCGCGCCGAAGTTGCATAATTCCATCGCTTCCACATACGACAGTTGGTTGATGGTGTATGCCGTGTTGATTACTTTCGGGTCGGCGGTCATGAATCCGTCCACGTCGGTCCATATCTCCAGCACGCTGGCATCCAGTGCTGCTGCGAGGATGCTCGCCGTATAGTCGGACCCGCCACGTCCCAGGTTGGTTATTTCGCCGGTGACGGTGTCGGTGGAAATGAATCCCGGCACCACGGCAATAGGACGTTTTGATTTGCTGTCTTTGCTTTGTGATATGAAGTCCACAAACTCCCTCTTGACCAGGCTGTAAGTGAGGTCGGTCATGAGCATGTTTGTGTGGTTCTTCTTTTCTGTTTTGATGAAGTCGAGTGCGTTATGGCATCTTGACCCTTTTATCATCGCGGAAACAATATGTGATGATATTCGTTCGCCATAACTCTCTATCACGTTAGAGGTCTTCTCCGACAAGTCGTGTATGAGATAAACACCCTGATATATGCTCTTCAGTTCGTCAAACAAAGAGTCTACAATCTTCAGTAGTGCAACTTGCTTGTCTGTATCAGGAATGATGGTGTCAATCAACTGGTGGTGACGCTTCACCATCTGGTTAAACGAGTCGATATAACGCTGGTTGCCTTCTAATGCCTGATGTGAAGTGGTAATCAGCTGGTCGGTGATTCCTCCAAGTGCAGAAACTACTACGATTACCGGCTCTTCGCTCGACTCTACTATTTTCCGTACGTTAAGAATGCTTTCCGCGGAACCTACGGACGTTCCGCCAAATTTCATTACTTTCATTATGTCTTTTGTTAAGCAACAGCCCGAACGCCGGGCCTTCCTCCATTCATGGCTTCATTGCTACGTCAAGGCAGGAATACAAAACCTTAACTGTCAATAACAGTGTCACCATTTACAAAGGTTCTGAGAATTATTTTTGCAAATTTACAAAAAACTATTCAAAGTAGCATAATAATGGAAAAAAATTAGGGAATGATAATCATGTGGCATCGATATCATTCCCTAAAGTGTGGTTTTGTCAGCAAATGGTCTGTTGCTTGCTATTCTTCCTTGTCTGTAGTAAAATCAATGTTGTATCCATAGTAATTAGGCGTTAGAACATAAGGCTGGTCTTTCACAATCATATATGTGCGGCAGGTGTATTCCGTGCCTGGGGAAAGGCCGGTGATTTTTACGGTGAAATGGCCGTTTTCTATATTGTCTGCCGGCACATTGATATATTGGGAGCCTTCTTTATTCTCCTTGTATGAAAACCCGTATTCCTTCACAATGGACATTGCCGAATCGGTAAACGGATTAATCGTCCCGCTCAGTTCCACCCATGTGGATCCTTTAGCCTTCACTTTTTCTGTAGAAACTTTAGCCAGTGGAGTAAGAAGCGTCCGATTCCTGTTTCTGACATATTGTTCGAATTCCTTTTGTTGTTTTTTGTCTTTACATCTGTTGCCGGTTGGGATAGGTGCAACATCAAGCAATGTCCACAACAGGCATCCGGCCATCAAGGTGCTTATTCCAAAATGTTTCATAGTAATTGGATTTTTATTATTTATATGTGTTCCCGTATTCTATAATGATGATTTCAACGTCCGATGGTCATTACAGCCGCACATTGAATCTCATCGGTCGTTGAAAATGCTATTGTCGATAATAAAGGTCTTGTTGCCTCCTGTCAGCAACATTCCATTATATACTTCGCCGGCACCCTTCACATATGCATGATATTCATATATCTTATTTGGGTCAAGGTTGGTGATTTTTACGGAGAATGTCTTGTCGGAAAGGTTTGTGGAGGCAATCTCCTTAAATCCTTTGTTGGAGCCTTTCTCCCTATAGGCTATCCCGTATTCTGCCACGTCTTTCGAATTATATGTGCCGTCATAAACAAAATTCCCTGTCAGTTCCACCCATGTGTCATCCTTGTCTTTCACATCCCCTGTGACCACATTCGGGAAGTTTTGGGGGGCCTGTATGCCAAAGTTGTTTATAGGACGAACAGGACGGTAATAATTATCTTTTTTATCCTTGCAACTGTTACCGGATGGTATAGGGGCTGCATCGAGCAATGCCCACATCAAACAGCCTGCCATCAAGGTGCTTATTCCGAAATGTTTCATAGTATTTTCCTAATTATATTTTTATATAGTTCTTTGTTTATGCAAAAATAAGTATAATTATCCAAATGACACAATGATAATCATTTTTTTTTGAGTGATTACCATATCTTCACTTTGCCTTCATTGATTTTTGCCGTCATCATGGCATAATCTAAAAGTGTGCTTTTGTTTCTGCCCACGATTTGTACAAACCCTCAACTCTCGACCCTCGACTCTCCTGTAGGTATATCCCCATCATGTTTAGGAATATTCTCATCGTCTTTTAGGTATATTACATTTTATCTGTCTCGTATTATCCATAACTTTGCAATGTCGAAAGATAAAAACGACAAATTCACGAATTAATAACATTTAAAAATATACGATTATGAAAAAGTTTAAATCAATACTCTCAATCATTGCAATTGCGATATTATCATTAGTGATGTTCACCAGTTGTTTAGGATGGTACGATATATTCGATGATCCGTATGGACCACCACCTCCA
>Ga0247609_10006004_pt1 | contig 11788 bp, 7 predicted proteins | sample 172DNAGHGlowgp2_FD_193487 | JGI IMG/M metagenome (GOLD analysis project Ga0247609, IMG submission 193487) | Sheep rumen microbial communities from Palmerston North, Manawatu-Wanganui, New Zealand - 1728 DNA GHGlow gp2 | ecosystem: Host-associated > Mammals > Digestive system > Stomach > Rumen ... | reverse complement strand
TATTTGAAGTGTTTGTAACAGTCTTACCAGCACCACCATTTTGAGTTGGGTTTGTATAATAATAAGGTAGGTTATATTCTAGTCCATATAATGAATGAATAGTTACATCATTTTCAGAATCATAAATACCATCTCTTAATACCTTTGCGATTGTTGTATCATAATTTGTTTTAATCATTTGACGAGCAAGCTCATCTGAATATAAGAATCCTGTTGAAAGTGAACCATATGATACACCCTTCTTAGGCTTAACAATTCCACAAATATTTAATTCAATCTTACTTGCACTTGAGAATGATGAATTATATTTATAATTGTATTTAAAGAAGTTTTGAACTCCTGTAGGTGTAGGATTTATAGAATATATAGCATCATTTGAATACCAAGTAAACTTCTTTCCAAGAAGCTCTTCATATTCAAAATGAGTAGGATATCCAGCTGCAGTTTTAGCATCCTCATATGATTTAACTAAATCCTCATATGTTTCTTCTTTACCAGTTAATGATGTAAGTAATCCATCATAAACCATATTGAAGAATTCCTCTTGAGTGAAATATCCAAGCTGTGCTAATAATAAATCTGATAGCATTGATTTCTCATCAAGAACAATAATTACATCATTTGTCTTTGAAGGAAGATTTCCATAGACTACATCATATTGAGTTGAAATATAATCATTATCAGATACAGATTGTGAGAATGTTGATGTAAGCTGAGTAATTATATCAGCATAATCTGCATAATCATCCATTTCCTTGATAAGTGATGAATATAATCTATTAATTGATTGAATAGATTGTACCTGCTTAGGCTCAACGCCAGGGTGCTCAACACCATCATATCCAATACTAAACTCAGTAAATAGATTTGGTGTTATATCTAGTCCATAATCTAATGATATTGCACTATAATATTCAGATGGCATAGACATTACAAAATCTACATAATCCTTATTGATAGCATTCTTTGTCATCATATTTAATAATACCTCTTGATTTCCAACAAGGTATTGAATCATTGAATTTACATTTACATAATCTCCAGCTTCAAGAGCTTTTCTTGTATCCTTAAGTGAAGAACGGCCCATAAATGATGAATAATCTACTGCAGTTTCACCAACCTCAATTGGGTTTCCTGATAGCATATCATCTTGCATTTCATCAATATAATCATTTACTCCACGAGAAACTGCAAGTACTGTAGCTACTCCAATTATTCCAATTGAACCAGCAAGTATTATCATAAATGTTCTCTTAGCCTTAGACATAAGGTTTTTAAATGATAGCTTGAAGGCAGTCCAGAAGCTCATCTTAGCTCTTTCCTTCTTCTTTCTATTATCAATAACCTCAACATCTTCATTATTTATTTGATTAATCTCAGCTATTTCCTCTTCTTCACTAAATGGATTAGTATCCTCAATAACCTCTCCATCCTTTAAACGAACAATACGAGTTGAATACTTCTCTGCAAGCTCAGGATTATGTGTAACCATGATTACAAGTCTATCTTCAGCGATTTTTTTAATAAGATCCATGATTTGTACAGATGTTTCTGAATCTAGTGCTCCTGTTGGCTCATCAGCAAGTAGGATTTCTGGATTATTTACAAGTGCACGTGCAATAGCAACTCTTTGGCATTGTCCTCCAGATAATTGATTAGGCTTCTTATTATATTGTCCCTTTAATCCAACCTGATCAAGTACTACTCTTGCTCTCTCTTCTCTTTCTTCCTTAGAGATACCAGCAATTGTTAATGCTAGTTCTACGTTTTGAAGAATTGTTTGGTGAGGAATTAGATTATAGGCTTGGAAAATAAATCCAACTCTATGGTTACGATATACATCCCAATCTCTATCATTAAATTCCTTTGTTGATACTCCATTAATGAATAGGTCTCCTGATGTATATTTATCAAGTCCTCCAATAATGTTTAATGTTGTAGTCTTTCCACATCCTGATGGACCTAGAATAGATACAAACTCATTTTTTCTAAATGATAGGTTAATTCCCTTTAAGGCATTAACCTCTGTGTCTGCCACATAATACTTTTTTACGATATCCTTTAATCTTAACATTCTACATACCTCTACTATTTATTAATTTATATAGATCCATTACAAATCTATCAAATTCCTCTTCACCTAAAACATTGATAGCTTTTTCTACCTTTTCCCTCAAAAAATCTCTTACACAATCTATCGTTTCATTTCCTTTTGATGTTAAATGAACCTTTGTAATTCTTTTATCAGTTGGATCCTTAAGACGTTCTACCTTTCCTTGTTTTTCAAGGTTATTTACTATAACAGCCATTCTTGCGGTTGATACATTAATTAGATTTGCAAGTTCTGTTACAGTTTTATCTCCATCTGATAGGTAACAAACAACATAGGTTTGTCCTTGAACAGAATCATTTAATAATCTATTTGGACGATATTTCATAAACTTTTCTACATATTCATCTACTGTCATTTAATAGCTCCTAAAAAATTACCTAACCCCGTTAGCAATCTCATTATATACCTCATTATTTTTATAATCAATCATTATATATCATAAAACGTTTTCATTGTTTTTTAATGATATTACAAAATAAACAATATATGAATTATTAATCTCCATTCTTAATTGAAATAAAATTATACTTATAGTATAATCATAAATGTCGGGTGATTATATGAAGGAAATAGGATTTATTGAAATAAAAAATGGTGTTTCAAAGGCAATTTATGATGCCTGCCATAATTTAAATGAATATACAATGAATCATTTACTTAAAGCTAAAGAAAGGGAGCACACTCCTCTTGCCTGTGAGATTATGCAAAATATTATTGATAACGCAAATCTTGCAAGAGAGGAGCATATACCAATGTGTCAGGATACAGGTATTGTTACCTGCTTTGCCTATATTGGATATGATGTACATTTAACATGTGACCTATATGAGGCTATTAATGCTGGAGTAAAGGATGCATATGAAAAATATTATTTAAGAAAAAGTGTAGCTAATGCTATTACAAGAATTAATACTAAGGATAATACACCAGCTATAGTTCATGTAAAAATGATTCCTGGAGATAATTTAAGATTAATACTTGCTCCTAAGGGTGCTGGTTCTGAAAATATGAGTAAGATGGCTATGCTAAATCCTACTGATGGTATTGAAGGTATTAAGAAGTTTGTAGTAGATGCAGTAAAGTCAGCAGGTGGTAGACCTTGTCCTCCTCTTTTCTTAGGAGTTGGTATTGGTGGTAATTTTGAGACCTGCTGTGAAATGGCTAAGGAAGCATTAATGCGTACTACGCCTTCATCTGATCCACAAATAAGAGAGATTGAAGAGCAAATTAAGGATTTATGTAATAAGACATTTATTGGACCTATGGGTCTTGGTGGAGAAACAACAGTTTTTGAGGTATTTGTTAATTCAGTACCTTGTCATATTGCTTCTCTTCCTGTTGCTGTAAATATTCAATGTCATGCAAATAGACATCAAGAGGTGGTGCTATAATGGATTTTAAAACATTACATGCAGGAGATATTATAACATTTACTGGTACTGTATATACAGCAAGAGATGCTGCTCACCTAAGATTAAAGGGCATTATTGATAATGGTGGTGAATTACCTGTAGATTTTACAGATTCACTTATTTATTATGCAGGACCTACACCTACAAAGCCAGGTGAGATAATTGGTTCTATTGGACCTACTACTTCATCTCGTATGGATAAGTTTATTGATTACATGCCAACACTAAAAATTAAAGGAATGATTGGTAAAGGTCCAAGAGATCCTTATGTGTGTGAAGCATGTAAAAAATATGGTCTTGTATATTTTGTTGTAACAGGTGGAGCAGGAGCTCTTCTTTCTAAAAGAATTACTTCTGCTAAAGAAGTCGCATTCGAGGATCTTGGATGTGAATCAATTAAGAAGCTTACAGTTAAGGATTTTCCTCTAATTGTAGCTTATGATACATATGGAAATAGTGTTTTTGAAAGGAAGAATTAATTAATATGGATTTAAAAGAAAAATCATTAAAAGCTCATGAGGGTGGAAAGTTTACAACAGGTTGTAAGCTACCACTTGAAAATAGAGAGGATTTAAGTATTGCATATACTCCAGGTGTTGCTGAACCTTGTAAGGAAATTAATAAGGACCCTGAGCTTGCATATAAGTATACTTCAAAGGCTAATACAGTTGCGGTTATCTCTGATGGTACTGCTGTATTAGGTCTTGGTGATATTGGACCTATGGCTGGACTTCCTGTTATGGAAGGTAAATCAGCTTTATTTAAGAGATTTGCAAATATTGATTCAGTACCAATTGTACTTGATACAAAGGATCCTGATGAGATTGTAAGAACTGTAGAGATTCTTGCTCCTACATTTGGAGGAATTAATCTAGAAGATATTTCTGCACCAAGATGTGTTGATATTGAGCGTAGACTAATTAAGTCATTAAATATTCCTGTAATGCATGATGATCAGCATGGTACTTCTATCGTTGTTGGAGCTGCAGTTGTGAATGCGGCTAGATGTACTGGTAAGAAGCTATCTGATTTAACAGTTGTTATGTCTGGTACAGGAGCTGCTGGTTCAAATATTGCAAGAATGCTAAAGAGACTTGGTGTTAAAACAATTTATGCTTCAAATAAGGATGGAGTTGTAGATATTAAGAATTATGATAAATATGACTTCTTAATCAAGGAGCTTCTTGATGATGGTATCATTGATACTAAGCCAGGTCATGATAATACACTTGCTTCATTATTAAAGGATGCGAATGTATTTGTTGGAGTTTCAGCTCCAAGACTTGTTACTACTGAAATGGTAAAAACAATGAAGGATCCATTCGTATTTGCAATGGCTAATCCTACTCCAGAAATCACTTATGAGGAAGCAATTGCTGGAGGAGCTGTAATTGTTGGTACAGGTCGTAGTGATTATCCTAATCAAATCAATAATCTATTAGCCTTCCCTGGAATCTTCCGTGGTGCACTAGATGCAAAGGCTACAAAGATTACTGAAGGTATGAAGATGGCTGCTGCTAAGGCATTAGCAAATCTTATTGATGATAAGGACCTAAAGCCTGATTATATTATCCCTTCTGCTTTTGATGAACGTGTAGTACCAGCTGTAGCTAAGGCTGTAGCTGAGGAAGCTGTTAAAGCTGGAGTTATAAGAAAATAATTATATTTTTCAATAAGAGTTCACCATATGAACTTGATATGATATCAAGTTGAACTGGTGAACTTTTTATTTTGCATCAATATACAAAAAAAGCATAACTAATTCAATTTTTAGTTATGCTTTATTTATTAAATTATTTAATTATTATTGTAACCCTACAGCAAGAATAATCATTCTTCTATTATTTGTATATACATCAACTGATTTACCAGCAGTTAAATCTAATACTAATTTCCCGACTGTACTTGCAGTAGGTGCAACAGATGTTGCGCTCTTAACAGTAGCATCACTAACAGTTACTTCTGCATCTGTCTTACTAGCTCCATCTTGCCATGAACTACCATCACCGAATATATAATAAATTACAACAGTACAATCAGCCTTTGCTGTTACCTTGTATCCATTAGCAACGCTATTTGTATTTCCATTAGGTAATAATACTTGTGTGAATGTATTTGAATCAGCTGTAATGCTCTTTCCAGAATTTAATGCACTAATTCGATAATTCTTTCCAGAAGTTATAGATACCTTAGCACCATCATAGAATGCAGTACCAGAACCAGCATCTGAAGTAGTTACTGTTTGTGTACTAGCATTATACACAATTTGAACTGCACCTTGCTCTTGATTAGCTTGGATAACAACAGCATCAGCAACATTAATTACATAGCTGTCAGCATCGTACCAGTTAGCATTCCATTGAACAGTATACTTAGTATCTCCCTTAGCAGCAACTGCAACCTTGATTGTTGCAACCTTTGTAGTTGAATTGAACTCAACTAATGATGCATTAGATGATGTCTTGATTGTTGTAGAATCAACTAAATGGCTACTATTTTGGATTACTTGTGGAACTGTTACATCAACATATACGAAGTTACCCTTCTCATAATCAATTTGACCAGCAGTAACCTTAATTGTTGTATCACCATCATTTTCAGCTGTTAATTGAACAGTCTTATTGTGAGACTTATCAACAGCAGATAATGCAGAAGCTCCTACTGCTCTTGTTGATGTTGGGAATGAAATACATGATGGAGTTGCTGTTCCAATAAATGTGAACTTATAAGTAATTGGAGTTGCAACCTCAACGTTATTCTTGAACCAAACAACAGTTGCAGTCTTATCAACATTTGTACCATCAGATCCAGTTCCCTTTAAAGTAGCAACATCCTCAGCTGATAGGATTAAGTATCCTGTGATTACACCATTATTAATTTTAACATTAGTTAAATCTCCACCAGCAACATATGTACCAACTAAATCAGTAATAGCTGTTTCATTTAAAGTTGGAACATTGATTGTTACCTTAACTCCAAATCCAGCCTTTCCTGCAATTACACCTTCATAATAATTAGTTCTACCATTAACCTTATTTGTTACTCCATTTGCATCTAGTGATTGAATTCCACCAGTCTCTAAATCATGTGCAAATGTAGTTACATAATTTGTTGTGTCAATAACTGCTGGGTCAGTAACATCAATTGAAGTTGATCCAATAGTTGTTGTAAGCTTGCTTGTAGCAGCATCATATGCAAATGCAATATTACTTGATAATGTCTTAGTTGCTAAAGTCTCTAATGCAACAGGTGTACCTTGAATTTCTGTATCATTAGAATTCTCACCCTTAAGAATTAATGTACACTTGTTTTCTTGATAGTAGCAAGTTGCAGTATCTAATGTTAAAGTACCTGCATTTTGTCCAATAAATGTATTAAGCTGAGTAGCTGTACCATCATTTGTAGATACACTATAATCAAGAACTGCAGAATTCTTAATAACAACTGTAGTAGTTGTATCCTTATTATTTCCAACAATTGCTCCAACATTCTTTGCTGCAGTAATTGTTCCAGCTGCAACTATTCCATCAAATGTTAAAGTTGAACCAGTTGACTTATCCTTATTAGCAAATCCAAATACTAATCCAACAGATTCTCCAGTACCAACGATTTCTCCTTGAACTAGACAGTCAGTGAAATTGATTGTAGCATTTGCTCCTACAACAGTAGCTAGAATTGCTGCACTATACTTAACACATTCCATGTCAAGACCCTTGATAGTTACACCATCAAATGTAGCATTAACTTGTGCATCCTTAACTTGAGCTGCAACAATTGCTGCATATCCATTAGATGCATTATTTGTGAACTCTACACCATCAAATGAAATATCAGTGAATGTAGCTCCATCCTCAACAGTACCAACTAATACTGCAGCATTTTGTCCTGTAGTTGTAGCTGTAACTGATGCGAAATTAATATCTTGAATAGTTCCAGAGAACTTACCCCATAATCCTGAAGACTTAAGATCTGAATTGATTGAAAGTCCAGTGATTGTATGATTGTCTCCATATAACTTAGCTGACATTGAGTTAGTTTGGTCAGTTCCGTTAGTAGAAAGATTTTCGTTTGCAGAAGCAGCTGCTGCAGTTCTTTGTATTGCTGCAGTTAATGTAATATCATTTGCGATATATGCATTTACTGTTTGAGACTTAGCATTAATATATTCTAAGAATGCTGCCTCAGTATCAATCTTAGTGATTGTCCATCCTGCATAGAATGTAGTATTTCCTGTAATCTTTACACTACTTGGAGTAACTGCCTTAGTAGTATCTCCTGAAGCTGCATCTGCTGCAGATGTATACCATCCAGTAAATGTCATCTCATGACTTCCAGAATCCTTAGCAGGTGTAGTAATAGTAGGAGCTGCAGTAACGCTTCCGTTATACTTTACAGACTCAGTTGACTTATCAGCAACTGCTGCTGTAGTAGCATTTCCCTTAAGATCAAATGTTACAGTGAAATCAGCAACTTCAAATGCTGCATAAATATAAATCGCTCCATCCTCTTCAGCAGTTAAAGACTTAAGATCTGTATCTGCTGTAAGCTTTACAGTAGCATCCTCATCTAAGTACCAACCTACGAATGTATATCCTGTCTTTGTAGGTTTAACATTAGCTAATGCCTCAACAAGCTCTGAAGCTGTCTTTACAGTATATGTTTCAGTATCTGTATTCAATGTAGCTGCCGAATCATTTACGTCAAGCGTAATTGTATAAGTTTTAGTTTTTCCTCCACCGCATGATACTAATGCGATAGTTGCTAAAGCAGTTAATGCTCCAGCACCGATTAATGATTTTTTCTTATCCATAAAATCTTCTCCTTTTTTATTTAAAAAATCTATATAAATTATAACTTGAAAACGCTTTATAGTCAAGCATTGTCGCGAATAATTCACTCTATTTTTGCTTATCTTATCACTTTTAATATTAAATTTTTAAATTTACGCTCTTTCCCTATAATAATTGCGTTATTTAGATGTTCAAAGCATTGAACCTCTCCAACACCATTACTAAATACCTCAAGTATTACATCGCCCTTTTTAACATAGTCTCCGCATTTTCTATAGACAACAATACCTACTGCGTGATCTACATCATCACCAAGCTTATGCCTTCCTGCACCAAGAGCTCCTGCAGCAAGTCCTATTTCTAAGGCATCAACCTTCTCAAGGTACCCTTCACTTTGTGCTTTATAGGCTATTCTTTGCTGTGCTGGCTGGAATAATGAATATTTATCTATAACCTCATCATTTCCACCTTGAGCCTTAACAAATTCTCTAAACTTATTTAAAGCACTTCCATCATGCAATGTAGCCCTTGCCATATCATATGCCTCATCAAGTGTTTTTACACCCTTAGCATCCATAAGCATATATGCACAAATTGAGCAGCATAATGCTTCAATATCAGCTGGTCCCTTACCCTTAAGGGTTTCAATAGATTCTACAACCTCAAGTGCATTACCAACAGTGGCTCCTAAAGGCTGCTCCATATTAGTTAAAATAGCCATAACCTTTTTACCTGCATTACGACCAATTTTAACCATTAGCCTTGCAAGCTTCTCTGCCTCATCTAAATCCTTCATAAAGGCTCCAGAACCAACCTTTACATCAAGAATTATTTCATCATCATTTGCCGCAAGCTTTTTAGACATAATTGATGAAGCAATTAATGGAATTGATGCAACTGTAGATGTTACATCTCTTAAGGCATATATTTTTTTATCAGCAGGTGCTAAATTACCTGATTGAGCAACAACCGCAAGTCCTATTTCATTAACCTGCTTATAAAACTCCTCTTCACTAAGATTAACTCTAAATCCAGGAATAGATTCAAGCTTATCAATAGTACCACCTGTATGTCCAAGACCTCTTCCACTCATTTTAGAAAACTTAATACCTAAGGCTGCGGCCATAGGTCCTAAAATAAGTGTAGTTTTATCTCCAACTCCACCTGTTGAATGCTTATCAATCTTATATCCTAAAATTCTTTCATGATTTAAGACCTGTCCACTATCCCTCATACAAATTGTAAGTGTTGTAGACTCTCTGTCATTCATTCCCTTAAAATAGACAGCCATAAGAAAGGCTGTCATTTGATAGTCAGGAATAACACCCTCAGTATATCCTGCTACAACATATCCTATTTCAGAATCTGTCAGCTCAAGTCCAGATTGCTTTTTAGATATAATTTCAACTATATCCATATATATTCCCCCAATCCTAATATCATCTTGAATACATACCTAGATTTTTAATTTCATATCTATCATCTAAAGAAATTGCCTTAATACAATCATTTATATTTTTAATTTCATCCTTCTTTGATGAAATTTCAATATAGAAATTATATTTACCAAGCGCTTCTTTTGTAGGACGTGAAATAATTGCATTTAGGTTTACCTTATATTCATTAAATAGCTTTAAAGCATCAAATAAAATACCAGGGTAATCAAGCTTCATAAATAAGCATAATGAGCATTTAATATTATCCTTATCTAAAGCTGGCTTGTCATTTTTAGAAACAACAACAAATCTTGTGAAATTAGAATCTCTATCTGAAATATTATCGATATTGATATTAAAGCTATATTCTTTAGCCTTATGAAGTGGAATAATAGCTCCATATGTATCATCACTTTGAAGAAGGTTGTTTAATGAAATCATATTTGAATCTGTAATAATAAGATTAAAATGATTTTTTATAGTTAAAAAATCTATACACTCAGCTTTAGCCTTAAACTGAACGAATACATTTTTTACATCTTCTATTCTCTTAGCATTTGAAACAAAGGCAAATTCAACCTTCTCATCTAGCTCATAAATTATTCTATAATCATTTTTTATCAAGCTATCTATTGCCTCAAGGACATATCCATCAAGAGAATTTTCAAATGGTATAACACCAATACCAATATCATCTATTGCTTCAATAGTCTTCCTTATAGAAGGGAAATATTTAATATTAAATTGTTTATTATTATTCTTTAAATAGTCCTTGCAGGCAACATCACAGAATGTTCCTTCAGGACCTAGTACTGCAATACTTTTATTTGCTACTACATCCATTCTATAATCCTCTTCCTTAATAAAGCGATAGACGCTTCTATTCTTTTTATCCTTTATAACACAATAGCTATTATCATCAATATAAAGTGCTGTATCATTTTCTAAAGCAAGACCTGGCAATTTATAATTTCTTGGCTCATCATTAAAAACATAACGATCCCCCACATCATAATGCGGGCATACAACATAATTAATAAGCCCAATACCTTTAACCATTTTATAATTATATGTATTAAAATTATCTGTATATGAATATGAATCTCCCATACCTGCATACGCAAGCATATTCATACCAGCACTAATACCTACTATAAGCTTATTTGTTTCTTTAAGATATTTATCAATATCATATTCTAAAACCTTATCTACTAAATGCTTGGTATTTCCACCACTAAAATATATGATATCAGCCCAATTTAATAAATCATCAATACCCTTAGGGTTTTCATATAATAATAAATATTTTAAATTGCATTTATAATTATTAAATAAAAGACTCTGATTTTTAATTGATTTAGGGCTATCCATAGACGCCGCTGGGACAAGTAATACATTAGGATTTATTTTATAATTCATAATAAAATCCATTATATTATTTGATTTAGAATCTGTATCCCTTCCACCAATTAAAACAATCCTCATTCTTATCTTCTCTTTCTAGCCTCTAGCCTATAAATAGGACCAAGCTTTGATTTCTTAACCTCATATTCAGTCATAACATTAAATACATCCTTGCTATGAAGATCAACTGAAATATTAGATAATACCCAATTATCCATACTTAATGATTCAATGCTAAACTCAAATAAAATCTTATTATCAGTCTTTTGCATAATAGCACCATCTTCAGATAATATTTTTCTATAGATATCTAAAAATGTCTTATATGTAAGTCTACGCTTAGCATGTCTTGACTTAGGCCATGGATCACTAAAATTAAGATATATATTAGAAACCTCTCCATCATCAAACATATCACATAGTTCTAAAGCATCTCCATTAATAAGCTTTAGATTTGGGATTTCTTCATTTTCAATTTTTTCAAGTGCTCTAATTAGAACACTTTCAAATTTTTCAATCGCAACAAAGTTAATTTCAGGGAAAGCCTTAGCCATTCCAATAATAAAATTACCCTTTCCACATCCTACCTCTAAATGAATAGGATTATCATTTTTGAAAACATTTTTCCAAATA
>Ga0247609_10006002_pt1 | contig 11794 bp, 18 predicted proteins | sample 172DNAGHGlowgp2_FD_193487 | JGI IMG/M metagenome (GOLD analysis project Ga0247609, IMG submission 193487) | Sheep rumen microbial communities from Palmerston North, Manawatu-Wanganui, New Zealand - 1728 DNA GHGlow gp2 | ecosystem: Host-associated > Mammals > Digestive system > Stomach > Rumen ... | reverse complement strand
TTTAAAATAATAATAAGTATCAACTTAAACTCTAAATACAAAACCGGTAAAAATAGTTCTTACGCACACTAAACCAATACCGGAGTATTTTCAAAATTATTAGTTATTGCGTGAAAATATTTTAAAATATCTCTAAAATATTCCAAATCAATATTTCCATCAATAATAATATCTGCTTGTTTCCTAAAAGGTTTTACATATCTTTCACCGGCTTCTATCAAGTAATTCCAATGTTTTATAGCATTTTCTTCGTTTTGATTTCGTTCGTTGCAAGCTCTTGTAATAAAACGACTTCTACGCACCGTATTATCAGTTTCTACATATATTTTTATATCAAAAACATCTTGAACATTTTCGTACATTGTGGCAATACCTTCCACAATGATCAATTTTTGAGACAAAATATCTTGAGCATTAGGAACGGACACTCCTGTTCCGTTTGGCAAATACATTGGAGCCTTTATATCAGTCCCTTTAGATAATTTTATTAAATCTTCTTTCAATATATCCAGCTGAAAATTAGAGGGAGCATCTAAATCGTATCCGGCATCACGCAAATTATCAAAACCACCATATTCCTTTATTTCTTTAGAAATATCATTAAAATAATTATCTGTACTTAACACCGATACCGGCAAGTTAAATTGTTCTATTGTTTTTTTTATTTCTTTGCATATTGTAGATTTTCCTGATGCAGATTCTCCGGTAATGCCTATCAGCAAACGTTTTGTCGGATTATCTATCAACCGTCTTGAAAATCTGCTGACAAAATTCGAATTAACACTTTTGAATAACGGAGTACTGTACTTACTATCATATGATAATATCTGACGAAATTTTGAATGAAGGTAAAACGCTAATAATTCACGGCCACTTTTGGAATTACAATCAGGCTTCAATATTTTGTCTGATGAATTTAACTCTTTATCAATTAATGCTTTCATACTTCAACTTTCTGCACTGTATTCATGAAAATAAAGTGATGTATTAAATAATACATCAGAAAAAAAATTTTTGCTATTACGGATAATTTTTTAAAATTATTTTAATAATACTTAATAATATAAATCCGATGTGACACATCTACGGAAAAATTTGCAGCTCAAGTTGCAAAGAGAAATAGGGGGATGAGTATTTATAAGGCACACAGGCATAGATATTTAATTGTGCAACAGGACTGTAAAGAACTCATTTCCTTATTCTTTATTTCTATAATATTTTTAACTCCAAAATTAAAAGCCTGCTTATAAAAGCAGACTTTTTCCTTATCCTAATTTCCTTAACGAATTTATTATCCAACAACTTTTGATACGAAGTTTGTAATATCAAATAATGTATCTTTTACAAACTCTTTTGCTAATGTCTTGATAGGTCTGTTTTCAACACAATCAAAAATATAATAAATGGGATCCTTTGATGTATTGAAACGCATTCTTCTGTCATTTTTTCCTATAAATTTATATGTTTCAATATCAAACTCAGCATTACTTTGTCTTCTGCTTCTTTTTTTGGCAATTAATGTACCGAATTGTTGATGTGCTTGTGGATTTGCTAACATAATTTTTACTCTCTCTTATATCTTACATATATATAAAGTATACAACTAAAAATTAATTGCCTTTTTTGGTTGGTTTTGTAAAGTTTTATTAAGCAATTTGGTTTAAAACCTCTCAACTCTTCACAAGCTCAGGATAATAACGTTTAACAAAATCAGAATATATAGATAACAAATGTCTGCGTTTTTTTGGATTTTTGTTAGTATACATGTCACTAAATCCAATATTTAACAGTTCATTAAATATATCTTTACGAGCTTTTTTTAAGCATTCTTTTTCGTAAATGGCAACACAAATCCCGGTTCTGCGTTTACCATATTGGCAATGAATGTATGTCTGGCCGTTATGAGTAGTGATAGTGTTATTTATTTTCTTAAAAAAACTTTCCTCCGGTAAATAATAAGAACGAAAAGGGTACTTATAGTTAAAATACTTTATACCAAATAATTTACAAAAAAATTTTTCAAATTTGCTTTGGAAAAAAGCAGAATTACGCAAATCTATTATTTGGCTTATTCCGGCTTGTTTCATTTGATATAAGCGATACGGACAAGTAACCGCACGTCCCCTTATCAATTTCGGACTTACTCTGGAAGAAAATTGGTTTAAGTTTAATGGTTTTATTGAAAATATTTTCATATAAATTCTAAGTTCATAAAAGAAAATTTTTGACACCCAAATAATATAATTTAATTGTATATTTCTTTTAACACATACAGGTCATTTCCACTTGGCAATGAAATATTTTTTTTATGCGGAACATACATTATGTCATCAATATCAACACCATGACCAAGCCCTAAAGCATGCCCGAATTCGTGCATCATTGCGCAATATATACTTAAATCCGTCACTTCTTTTGGAGAATATACATTGGGCAAACCAATTTCTATAGATATTTTTTTTATGCTACTACCAATAACACTCAGATATTTACACATCCCCTCATAGACGCGTCCGACTTTTACCCAATGCACAGTTACATCTGCATTATTTGGGGTCAGAGTTTTTTGAAAAAATATATTTATATTGTTTTGTTTTAAAATTGTATTCCAACTCATATAAGCTTTTTCAATTTGGTAGTACAAAAAATCTTTATCTGAAATGCTTCCTGATATAGGGGTAATATATATATTAATAATAGATTTATCCCAACGGCACAATTTACCGTTTATTTTAGAATTATTTAAGTAATCTGTTATTTTTTCAGATATAACCATGATGCAATTATACAACATTTAACAGTATGAATAATCATATTTGTAGTGTATAATGCGAGAATTTACATTCTTCACATTTTTCAAATTTAATTTATATTATTTTATTATTTTGATTTTTCTCGTTTTTTAATATCGGATTTTTCCGAATTTTCAGTTTCTTTTGATGAAGTAAATGTATCTACCCCTTCATTTTTAACTTGCGATACTTGTGAAATATTTTGAGATATATTATCCTTTCTAACTTTTGAAATCTCACCACATGGCTTTTTATTAGCCGTAAAACATGGTTCAATGCGACACAATGTAAGTTTTCCTATCATTTTACCCCCATTTCCTATAACAAATTTAACGCCTTATGCTTTTCGTAAATTTGTCCAACTATTTCATCCAACTTTTTATAATCTTCTTTCTTAGGTTTTCCTTTAACCATTAAAGGCTCAATTATATCCAACTTTAAAGCAGCAAGCTGCTCACTCAATTTCCCAAATAAATTACCGCCCCATCCGTATGAACCGACCATTGTTGCTATTTTAGCTTTTGGTCTTAAAATTCCTGCTAAATATGCTATATTAAATGCAGCAGGATGAGGTCCGGCTAACACCATAGACGAACCTAATATAATAGTTGTTGCATCAACAAGTGCCATTGCCAAATCTCCTAAATCACCACGGACTATATCATATTTTATTGTCTGAATACCATTATTATTTAAGCCTTTTATAATATAATCTATCATTTCTTCAGTACTGCCATACATTGAAACATAAGGTAATACTGCAAGATTCTTTCCTTCATCTGCCGACCAATCAGTATACAAATCCAAAATAAACTTAGGATTTTTATAAATAGGACCGTGGCTCGGCAATATCATATTAGGATCTAAATCTTTTACCATTTGAGTGTATTTTTTGCACATAGTCCTAAAAGGCATCATAATTTCTGCAAAATATCTTTTTGCGCTATGTTCAAGTTCTATTGAATCATCGGCAAAAATATCTTCAAAAGTGTAATGCGCACCTAAAAAGTCGCATGTACAAAGCAAGTTATCTTCAACAATATGCGTAAACATCGTATCAGGCCAATGAACACCCGGAGCAACAATAAATCTTAATGTTTTATTACCCAATGAAATTTCTTCATTATTATTTACGACCTGAATTCTATTTTCATCAACAAGAAGCATTTCTTTTATGTTGTCTTTAACTTTTGCATTTGTTACAACGATTGCGTTAGGATATTTATTTAACAGTGCAGGGATAGAACCCGAATGATCTTGCTCTCCATGGTTTGCGATAATATAATCAATTTTATCTATCCCGTTTTCGTCCAAATATTTTAAATATTCTTCTGTTTTAGGCGGATACATTGTATCAATAAGAGCTGTTTTTTCACTGCCTTTAACCAAATATGAATTATAGCTTGTTCCATGTTCCAGCGGAATCAACTCATCAAAAAACTCTCTTCCGCAATCGTTTAAGCCGCAGTAGAAAACATTATTTTTAACTTCTTTAAATTTCATATATACCATCCCTTGTCTAGCTATTTATATTTGGAGTAAATTTGTTTGCCGGGAAATTCCGAACATAAAACAAAATTTCCCTAAAAAATAAAAACTTACGCTTTTTCAAACATGTCTTTGCCTACTCCGCAAAGAGGGCAAACATAATCATCAGGTAAATCTTCAAACTTAATTCCGCCGTTTTCCTCCGGATCATATTCATAATTACAAACCGTACAAATATATTTGTCCATAAATTTCTCCTTCTTTAAATATGTCCTATGCTGTATCATATACCCCATTAACAGCAGATTTAATTATAAAAATAAAATCACATTATGTCAAGTGTACAAGTGAGTCATAAAAAATTTTGGTTGTTGAATTTCTGAATTTTTAAAACTTTTAAAAATTGCTTAAAACAGTAGCAGCTTCTATAAGCTGTTCCTTCGGAAGGTTTCTAAATAACCGCCAAACACCGTCTAAAAGTTTTTCCACATCCTCATTTTTACCCTGAGCTCTGCAAATATCAGCTATGTGAATTTTTTTCTTAATTGCTGACAGATAATCACCTCTCTCGATATCTTGAGCAGCACTAACCGTTAACCTATATTTTCTTTGTTCTATCTCGGGTAAAGTTTCAATATCTATATTATGATAAGCATTCAGATTATCGCCGCCATAACTTCCTGTAAATTTAATATTAGGTATTTGAGAAAATACAATGGAAGAATTTACGGAAACAGCTTCCGGTGCCGGCGTAAGTACCTGCCTTGTTACCTTGTTTTTTGCAGAACCAACATTATAAAAACGAGAATTCTCGTTCACACCATTAATCGGAACTATCATTTTAATATACCCCTTTCAACACAAAAAATATAAACTCCGTTCGTATTTTAGTTCAAAATCTCAATTTCGTCAAGGAAATTTCACCGTTATTTACATATTAAACAATACGATATACAATTGACGTTATAAGGAGTTAAGAAAATTATGAAAAAAATACTTGCAGCAATTTTAGTTTCTACTATATTCGGAATGACTTCATTTACAGGAGCCGTATCGTATAGAATACAACCTCAAAGTGAAACTCAAATTCAATATACACAAACTGCTTCTGAACCAGGAACTAAAACTACAATTGCATCCCCGTATAAAAATATGTCATATGAACAGCTATATGATTTTGTTAATACTATAGGAAATAATATTGTCAGAAGCAACAATATAAATAAAAATATAAAATTTAAAGTAAATATGGAACAAATGGATAATGCTTATACTGATATAGAAGATACGGTTACTGTGTATAAAGGTCTTGTAGAATGTTGTGAAACGCCGGATGAATTGGCGTTTGTAATAGGCCACGAACTCGGACACGCATCTCAAAATCACGTAATAAAAACGGCAGGAGCAAACGCTGCAGGTAATATTGCGGTTAATGCCGCAACATACGCCACAAGTGTTGCAACAAAAGAGAGTGCTTTCAGCCAATTAGCAATCAGACTGGCAAGTTTCTTTTCAAGCCTATTCTCATCCGCAGCACAAAATAAATACTCAAGAACTCACGAGTTTGACGCAGATATATTTGGTATCGATTATATGGTAAAAGCCGGATATAACCCAATGGCTTCAATATCCATTATGAACAAAATCGGTGAAAATTATCAGGATTTTTGGCTGGATCATCCTTCAACCGATAAACGTCTTAGTGCAATGAAAGCACATATCAAGAAAAATTACCCGAAATATATGAAATAATTTGTACTTAGATTTTTAATTTATAAATTTCTATATGCTATTCAAAATTTGATAAACAATTTTAAGCTTTGTTTCGTCATTCTTTATTAAATCAAGCTTTGTAAGTATTTGTTTGTACATTTCTTCTTTACCGCTAATAGAAGAAAATTGAAAAATTTCCCAAATCTCTACATTTAAGACTTTGGATAATTTTTCTAATGTGGCTAATGTCATAAATCCTCGTCCCGTTTCTACATAACTCAAAGATGTTGTAGCTATGTCCAAAGCTTCAGCAAGTTTTTCTTGACTATAACCTCTTAATTGACGTAAGTATTGTATTCTTTTTCCAAGTTTAATATTTATTTCTGTTTTCATAATGCCACTTATAAAATTATAAGTTTACTTCGCGAACAAAACAAATATATAAAACCTATTATTATATAAATTAAATCTATTGACAGAATATGTTTAATATAATATACTATAACTGAAATTTATAGTTCGAAAGAGAGGATTTATTTTATGAAAAAAAGTTGGAATTTAGCATTATTACTTATTGGCTTAATTGTCGCCACGTTTGCTTCTCCTGCATTTGCAAAAAATTGGGTTCAAATAGGAGACGGTCACTATATTGATGCAGAAAGTATAAGACCTACTGCATACTATGGAAGCTATACTATGGATACAAAATACCTTGGAAAAAGTTCCCCGCTAGAAGTGGTTAATAATATTCCAATTTGGACTATAAAAACACATTCATATATTGATTGTAAAGCAGCTTACGCAAAAACATTGTCATATACTGCTTTAGACGGGAATGAAAGAGTTGTTGTATCAGATAAAAACATCGGGAAACAATGGTTTGGTATTAATAATCCCGGTTCAAGAGCACACGAATCGTATTTATTTGTTTGTACAGACAAATACTTAAATGTACGTCCCGGATATCGTAATTTGTGGTGGTACTAATTTTAATTTTTTACCTAAAAAATACTCATACAATTTGTATGAGTATTTTTGTCTATGAACTTTATTTAGTCTAATGGTGATTCTTTACCTTTTACTTTAACATTTTTTGTTTCTTGTGTTATATTACCGCTTATGTCCATATGTGATTTCTTTACAAAATATTTTTCCGGAGTAGAATCGAGTACAGTTGTAGTAACTTCACCTGTTTCAAGGTTTTCTGTAGTAGTTTTTCTAAAATTAGTAGCCATTCTTGAATGAGTTACTTCAACGATATCACCATCAGCATTTTTTCTGATTTTTACTGAGCTTCCTCTAATTTTATCTCCTTTACTGGTTACTTGAGCTATTTCTTTAAATTCCCTGTCAACACCTGTTGTAATTTTCACATCACCAACTATTTTTTGAAAAGCTCTGTTACCATTTGGAGCTGTTTTACCTATTTGCTTGCCGTATATTTGTTCTAATTCTCTAACAGCCATACGTTCGCCATAACCAATAATTTTTTTACCAAGATTAATTCCAAAATTCATATTTTATTCTCCTACACTTACTTTTGTTTACTAATTATATAAAAAATCTTAATTTCAAAAATTTACTTTTTATAATCAATTATTACAAAATTTTAACAATTATAAAAATATTCGGTTTGTATAAAACAAAAAACTCTCGTACTTATACGAGAGTTTTCCTGTAAAAATTTAGATTTCTATTAGAATTTAACTTTTAAATTTAAACCGACTCTGGAATCTGCGCTGTTGCCAATACCAATTTTACCGTCAACACCAACAGCTAAATTCTTGTTAATGCCGTATTCTGCTCCTGCTGTAATTCCGCCTACAATATTATTCTTATAAGAATTTGTCTCAGCAGATATTTGTCCGGAATATTTTTCTATCACAGGTTCTCCATCCCAAACGTAGGTACCGTATCCATCAGCCAATTCTTCGTATTTAAGTTCTGCGCCTCGAACACATCTTTCTCCTTCAAAAGTTATAGTTTTCCTTTTTTGACCAAGATCGCTGTGCTTGTAACCGATTTCACCACCAGCAGCAAGAGATAATTGAGGTGTTACATTATATTTTACACCGGCAAATGCATATCCTTCAGTATTAGAACGTCTTGTATCCAGTCTTGATGATATAGAACCTTGCTCTGAAAAATCTCCTGTTTGCATAAGCCCTTCTTCGCCTTCCATAGGTGTAAATTTTCCATTGGAATATATACTCTCATCTTGTATAACACTGCCGCTAAAAGAAGTTTGTCTTAAGCCAACTCCGGCATTTATGCCCAACTTCGAATTAACTTGGGTAGTAGTTCCTAATTGAAAACCAATACCCTTTACATCTTTTCCGAGTTTCCCACTCAATTGAGGGTCAATTGTAAACTTTTTACCTATCGGTATATTAACCTCGACTCCCAGTGTTCCTGCACCATAAGTTGAACCTTCATTGCGTAATAATTCTCCTCCGGCAGATACATTTGTTCTAATTCCGTCCTGTACTCTAATTTCATTCCCCATAATAAATCCTTTCTTTTCCAAAATAACTTAATCCCTGTGCATATATAAAAAATTTTTGAAAAAGAAAATTGCTAAATTTATAAAACAATATTAAGAAATATTAACCTATACTAACCGGACATCATGTAAATCAGTACCGCCGGTTTTAATTAAATTGTATTTATCGGCGAGTTTTTCTATATGATGAGCAGTTCTGAATTTTATAAATCCGCGATGTCTTTTGTAGGGGTAATAAACTTCAAGTCCGTCAATACCGATGGAAATAAGTTTTCGCACAAATCCATCCATACTGATTGCCCAGCAGTTTGCAGGATGCGCAAGAACGGCAATACCGCCGGCATTATGAATAGCTTGAATTAATTTTTTAATATCCCGCTTTGCGAATATTCTAACCATATCAGCTTCTGTTTCTTTTTTTGTTTTAGCACAAAATGATTGAAGCTCTTGATTATTTACATCTACTCCGTAACCTAATAGGTGCATAAAAACATACCCGCACCACACATCAAATTCGACTGCCGGAATAATTATATCTTCTTTTAAGATATCTGTTTTTAAGTATGCATCAAGAGTATTATGATCAGATATGGCTATTTTTTTGTATCCTTTTTCTTTTGCTTGATGGATAATATCCGAAGGTTCGGCTTTCCCATCTGAATAGTGTGTATGAATATGTAAATTTACCCTGTTGCTCTTGAAATCTTCTTCTGTAAACGATTTTATAATTTGTTTATAATCAGTCATTGTTTTTTTAACTTTATTTGTAATAAAATAACAGTACAATATTAACATAAAAATATTATTTCAAAATTAGTACGAAACAATATATTCAGGAGTAAGTATGTCAAAGATAAAAGTTGAAAACAATTTCATATGGATAATATTAGCAGCCATAAGAATATATAGTTCTAATTTTTTGAGAATTAGCAGTTATATGTTATTCCCTGTATTGGGGCAAGTTTTAGGATTACTCTTGGTATTTTGCCTTGCCGGAGTATTTAGTGCATACCTGCCGGAGCTTGCTGCAAAAAATCCTGCTTTTAATAGTATTCCAACAGTTATGCTAAGTATAATTCTTATAACAATTCCGGGATTGTTGATTTTTATAAAAGCTTTTTGGGAATATTTGGTAGTATATGGGGCGATGAACTCTGTTACACAGGGTTTTTTGGAAACGGGAAAAATTTATGATTATCCTGCACACAAAGCTACAGTTACCCAAAATGCACTATCTTTTATAGCCTTGTGGGTGCTATATTCAATATTTGTATCATTAGGGATAATACCGTTATTATGGGTGCCTGTAGCTGTATTTTTTGTGTACTTTGTACTTGTATTTCAAGTCTTTTCTTTTGAGCAGAACATTACACCGGTTGATTATTTTACAAGAAGTTTCACATTAATCAGAGGGAATTTTATTAGAACAGTTCTTATAATGTTTATTATAGGAATATTTACTCATGTTATATTTGTACAGGGATTTTCTGTACTTTTTGATTTTACCAGAATTACACAATTTTTAGGTTCGCTGTTTGAAAGTACTATTGTTGAATTAGTACCAATTGATGAAATCAATAATATCATCTCTACAATTAATGAGCTCATAATTAACATAACTCATAATGCCACTGTACAAATGGATTTAATTACACCTGCAAAAGTTTCTGCATTTTTTATATATCAGGTTATTGCATTTTTGGTAATAAGTTTCACTCTTCCCCTAAGAAGTATTACCTGGGCCTTATGGTATAAAGCTTTGAAAGAAGTTGAACTAAAAAAAAGTAATAAGGAAAATAAAAAAACTGTGAGAAAATTATCAAAAGAAGTCTTAGACAGAGCAAGCCGAAAACATAATGATTAATTTGGAGTAAAAGTGTTTATATGTAAAAATTGCAAATCAAAAGATAAATTTGAATTAATGTTCTCACCTGAATATAAAGGCTCAAGGGTGTATACCCAATCCTACAACAGGAAAAATGAGCTGCAAATTTCAGTTGACGGATATACTTTTATTCCTGATTTACAATTTATGAATGAACACGCAGTATGCAAATACTGCGGACAAATATATATGTGGGACTATGATTATAAGGAAAATTAAAATGCGACAAAACAGAAAAAACGACGAATTAAGACCTATTAAATTTACAAAAGATTTTACAAAAAATGCTTTGGGTTCAGTATTAGTGGAATTTGGGGATACAAAAGTTATTACAACCGCATCGGTTGAAACAGGAAAACCAAAATGGATGGAAAAAGATGACCCAAGAGGCTGGTTAACAGCAGAATATTCTTTACTTCCCTCATCTACAAGTACAAGATGCCAAAGAGAAAGAAGTAAGGTTTCCGGAAGAACACAAGAAATACAACGCCTAATCGGAAGAAGCCTTAGAGCGTGTGTAGATTTAGAAAAAATGCCTGATTTAACTATTACTATTGATGCCGATGTAATTCAAGCAGATGGAGGGACAAGAACGGCAAGCATTTGCGGTGGATTTTTGGCATTAAAAATTGCTGTTGATAAACTTATTAAAGAGGGTACTCTAAAAGAAAATCCCATAATTGAGCCTGTTGCTGCAATTTCTGCGGGAATTATTAACAATGAAGTGAGATTAGACTTGAATTATGAGGAAGATTCCCATGCGCAAGTCGATAGTAACATTGTGTTAACAAAAAGCGGAAAAATCATCGAATTCCAGACAACAGCTGAAGGACAACCTTACGAATTTGAAAAAATGCTTAAGATTTTTGAAGTTGCAAAGAACGGAATTAACAAAATTGTTGAAATCTATAATTTAGTTTAGTATAATATGGACGAAAGGAGAATCTATGAAAAGATTATTATTAGTTTCTGTATTATTTTCATTGATATTAGGTTCTGCAGCTTTAGCAGATTCTGAATATGTTAACCCTGCACAGTCACAGCAGAATAGCCAATATCAAAATTACAATGAAAGAATTGATACTAATCGTAACTTGTGGAATCAAACAGTTCGCTCTTATGAAGTTAACTATAATGATTCTATGAGAAGATTTTGGGATCGATATACTGATGCATACCAAAGACAAAAGAAAATTCAACACTAATTAAATTTAGGTAATAAGGTAATAAGACAATAAGGTATAAGTTTTTACGTATTATCTGTTAAATATAGTTAATAAATAATATATACTTATTTCCTTATTGGCTTTATCACCTGTTACTTTCAGATTTTCATCTGTTGGTATATAAATTTATAATTTAAGTAAGGAGAAGAAAAAATGAAAAAAACATTAGTAGCATTATTAGCAGTTG
>Ga0247609_10006000_pt1 | contig 11797 bp, 10 predicted proteins | sample 172DNAGHGlowgp2_FD_193487 | JGI IMG/M metagenome (GOLD analysis project Ga0247609, IMG submission 193487) | Sheep rumen microbial communities from Palmerston North, Manawatu-Wanganui, New Zealand - 1728 DNA GHGlow gp2 | ecosystem: Host-associated > Mammals > Digestive system > Stomach > Rumen ... | reverse complement strand
ATTCGCATCCGGCGGCGAGACAATCTTGACAGACAGACAGACAGACAGACAGACAGACAGACAGACAGACAGACAGACAGACAGACAGACAGACAGACAGACAGACAGACAGACAGACAGACAGACAGACAGACAGACAGACAGACAGACAGAACCTGATTAAGCTCTTGCAGTATGTGTTTGGGTATGTCGTCTTACCTCTTGGTGAAACCTGCACGATGAAAGCGGGAAAAGCAATTCATGCTCAAGAACTGAGTGATATCGAGGATGCTGAACACACTTTCCGCTGCTATGGAGGAAATGGAATTAGAGGATTTATTGGGAAAACGAACTATTCTGGAGAGTTTCCGATCATTGGCAGACAAGGTGCATTGTGTGGAAACGTGCAATATGCAGATGGAGACTTCTACGCCACGGAGCACGCTGTCGTTGTGCAATCCAAAGGACTATACGATCAAAGGTTCTTGTTCCATTTGCTGACGGCAATGAATTTGAATCAGTACAAATCCGCAGGCGCACAACCGGGGCTTGCAGTAAATAAACTCGAGCTGATCGAAGCAGTAGTGCCGACATTGGAGAGACAACGAAGCATAGCAACGATTCTTGATCGTTTCGATCGGCTTTGCAATGATCTCACGGAAGGATTACCCGCTGAGATCGAAGCGCGACAAAAGCAGTACGAACACTATAGGGATAAACTGCTGATGTTTACGGAGAATCGGGCGTGAAATTTGGATGGACAAAGGACGGGCTTACGGGGGAAGAGGATCATAAGCAGATGATAAACGGATTTAAGGAATACATCGACATCGTTGAAGAAGAACAATTCCGTAATGAAACTATGGCCTATCTTAGGAAAAGCCATGGGGTGGATTCCTATTCCGTTTCGAATCCTTTTCCACCGCTATACAAATATCGTGCATTGTCAAAATACGCAGTTGAGGATATCATCAATCATCGATTTGCAGCAACATCTATCGGTTCCTTTAACGATATTTTTGATGGCGCGATGCATGCATATGGCGATGAAGAACAAAGAGCTACGCTTGCACAGAAAAAATGGGAGGAGTTTGAAGAGTTAGGACGCCGATGCGGACTTCCTGGGCTGCTGCCGCATGACAGCTTTGTCAAAAGCATGGAAGTACACTATAAACAGGAGTCAAGAAGTAAGTTCCGGATGGATGACTATTTAGGCACCTATGTCTTTTGCCTATCGGAAAGGAACGATTCTATCTTAATGTGGGCGCATTACGCAAACGAGAACGCCGGAATATGCATCGAATATGACTTTAACGAACTGGACGAAGAATCGCTGGTTAGGAAATGTCTTTTTCCGGTATCCTATTGTTCAAAACCAATTGATGTTCTACCGCTGTTTGATAAGGACAATCCACCAACATTACTCTATCCGGTTGATACCGCTGCGTTATGTACCGCATTGAGCAAGGCGAAAGAGTGGGAGTATGAACGGGAGTGGAGATTTGTCGAAATTGATATTAAAGCAAAAGCACAGCGAGTTTTTAGACGGGCACCAATACCGAAACGTATTATTTTCGGGAATCGTTTTTTGAAGCCTTTGTTTTATTATCAAAATGATGATGATAGTAAACGTAAGAAGTGCGAAGAAAACTATGACTTATTTATTCGCCTGCTTGATTATATGGTTTCTGAAGGGATAGAAGCCTCTGTTGCGATCCCGAAGATTGGTTATTATGAATTGGAGATGAATAATCTCGATGCATCAAAGTTAAAGCAATTTATGGTAAATGAGTTTGGACGGAGAAACAAGTCCGAAAACATGAGGTACTATGATGTGATTACAGATAAACTCTACGATTTTATTGACAAAGAGAAGAATTCAAAATTGTCAAAAGCGGAGAAATAAAAAATGAGCATGACGTATGAGAACATGAAGATTCAGTTTCTGCCTGCTGGAGTGGTATGTAAAGATTTCATTAAGGGGATTGAATCGTATTCATATGAGGATTATTTGATTGAATTTGTGAATCAATCTGACTTCTTCCTTGCAAAATCCGAAGGAGATAGATTTATCCATCCGGGAGAGGAATCACATGGCGAGTGCGATTGCGTATCAGACGCATATCAGATGGATTTCAAGTTGGCTGCGAGCAAAACGAAATTGCAATCCAAAAGGCTGTTTTCATCTCAAATCCATGTTGGAAATGGATGGACAAGTTATGGGGGGCCTCAAAAGGAACCAGGATCAAAAGGGTATAAACCGATAAAAGCTACTTTCCTTCATGTTGCATTGCGTTCACTAAGGCAGAATGATTTAGACGCTATTAGTAAGAGCAACGTAAAACAGAGTGGCATTGAAAACGATTTGCGTCATTTCGTGCAGTGCCTTCAGGTGAACAAGAACCTATTCCTTTTCTTTCCGTACAATTTCTTTTTTGACGAAAACAACGATTTTGACTTAGGACTGATGCTGGCGGTACAGGGCTTGAATCAGGACTTTTGCGAGTCAATGATATATCGACAAAAAGAATGTCCAGAGAAAGACACGTTTTTTGCGTTTCTGTACGCACAACATCTTGTTATACTGGAATGGAGAGGGGAACAACTTGTTTACATCGAGAAGATTCCGATTCAGAGAAGTCCGCTGTTTATGAAACTTCTGAACTACTCTGATGAATTCGATAATAGAACACTAAAATAAAAACGATACAAGAGAGATAATTATGAATCCTAAAATGACATTTATTCCAGATCTTCCTCGATATGTGTTTGGAAGTTATAACGGATGTGTACTGATTAAGTTTTTTGACACAAAAGATCATAGGGATTATTTTATGAATGGAAAACTATATATGCGTCCTCAAACAGCCTTTTCAGAAGAAGAAATGGGGGATGGGCGATTTGATTTAACGGAAGGTGCAGACATTGTTGTTCTTCCGAGAAATAATAAAACCTTCCCTGATGTCAGATGCGAAATAGAGGATGGGCATGCGGTGATTAAAGTCTATGAGTATATAGAAAAGCCGGAGAATTATAAAGACAATCAAGCTTTTATTTCGTATCCCCTCGCTAATCAAAAACGTAATTTGTTTTGTATGTATACGTTATGGACAGATTCAGCGAGCGATTCATTTATGCCGCTTCAAAAGGAAGCGCTTGAACCATTTGGGCAATATGGTGTTGTAATCGTAGATTTTTACGAATTTATAAAAAGAATAGGAAAATCAATCAACAGAGAATCTACAGTCATCACAGCAAAATGCGGATTTGTCAATTATCTTGAGAACAATGAACTAAAGAATGTTATGGATGGGAATCCATTCTATAAAGATGCTGACAAGTATAGAGGACAAAACGAATTCAGAATACTCGTGGAAACAGATAATCTCAATTTATTGGAATTGCCAATAATAGATGGGTTTTCCGATATTGCAATTCCGATTCGATTAGACGACTTTGCATCATCTGTACAAATAAACAAAGGTGTGTTAACATTCAAAGCAGATGAGGATAAATAGATGACATACTTCAACATCGTCGCGCAGACAACCGAAAACACCGTCGTAACGGAGTACGAACCTGTTAAGAAGCGCTCGGACAGCTATCAGAGCGAGGCACAGTTGGAACGGGAGTTCATTCGCATGCTCACAGAGCAGGGCTACGAAGATCTGCCGATCCATTCGGAAGCAGAGATGATCGCCAATCTGCGTGTGCAGCTTGAGAAGCTGAACGGTTATACCTTTACGGATGGGGAATGGGAACGATTCTTCAAGGAATGCGTGGCAAACCCCAACGAGCACATCGTTGAGAAGACGCGCAAGATCCAGGAGGACTATGTGCAGGTGCTGAAACGCGACGACGGCACCAGCAAGAACATCTCGCTCATCGACAAAAAGAATATCCACAACAACTTTCTGCAAGTCACCAATCAGTATCAGGTGACGCAGGAGGAAGGCGCCCGCCATGTCAACCGGTATGACGTCACGATTCTTGTCAATGGATTGCCTCTGATCCATGTGGAGCTGAAACGGCGCGGTGTAGCAATCCGGGAGGCATTCAACCAGATCAACCGATATCAGCGCGACAGCTTCTGGGCGGGCAATGGACTGTTTGAATATGTTCAGATCTTTGTAATCAGCAACGGGACGAACACCAAGTATTACAGCAACAGCACCCGGTATAACGCGATCAAGGAGAATGAGTCTGTCCGCGCACAGAGAGGGAAGACGTCCAACAACTTTGAGTTCACGTCCTTCTGGGCAGACGCCAACAATCGCGTGATCCCGGATCTCATCGACTTTACTCGTACGTTCTTTGCCCGGCATACGATTCTAAACATTCTGACGAAGTATTGCGTCTTCACTTCGGAGAACATGCTGCTCGTCATGCGTCCTTATCAGATCACAGCAACGGAACGTATCCTGAACCGGATCGATATTGCCACGAATTATAAGAAATATGGCACAGTGGCAGGTGGCGGCTATATCTGGCATACCACAGGTTCGGGCAAGACGCTGACGAGCTTTAAAACGGCTCGACTTGCTTCAACACTGCCGTTCATCGACAAGGTGCTTTTCGTTGTCGATCGCAAGGATCTGGATTACCAGACGATGAAGGAATACGATCGCTTCGAAAAGGGTGCTGCAAACAGCAATACCAGTACAGCGATCCTGAAAAAGCAGCTCGAAAACGATGAGTGCAAGATCATCATCACGACGATCCAAAAGCTCTCGACGTTCATCAAGAAAAACCCGACGCATCCGGTGTATCAGAAGCACATCGTCATCATCTTCGATGAATGCCACAGAAGCCAGTTTGGTGATATGCACACGGCTGTTGTCAAGAGCTTCAAGAAATACCATCTGTTCGGTTTCACCGGCACACCGATCTTTGCTGCAAATGCAGGCGCACGTCGCAACACGCAGTTTATGACAACAGCTCAGACGTTCGGGGATCAGCTCCACACCTATACCATCGTGGACGCCATCAATGATAAGAATGTGCTGCCGTTCCGCGTGGATTACATCAAAACGATGGATGCGGACGATGACATCAAGGACGAAGACGTCTGGGACATTGATCGAGAAGGCGCATATATGGCACCCGAACGAATCTCACTTGTTACGAAGTACATTCTGGAGCATTTTGATCAGAAAACGTATCGCGGCAGCCGCACCTATGATTTCAACACCCTGATCAACATTGCAGATGTTGCATCGGCAGATCGCGGCGTCGTGGAGGAGATCAAGCGGAAGCAGCGAATCAGCGGGTTCAATGCGATTTTCTGCGTGGCTTCTGTGCCTATGGCAAGGCTGTATTACAACGAGTTCAAGAAGCAGATGGACGAGGATCCGACGAAGAAGCTTCGCGTCGCCACCATCTTCAGCTACGGTGTAAACGAGGCAGAGGCGGACGGCATCCTTGATGAGGAGAATCCGGAGGACACGTCTGCACTCGATGCTTCTTCCCGTGATTTCCTTGAAAGAGCAATCCAGGACTACAATGACATGTTCCATACGAATTATTCAACGGACGGGGACAAGTTCCAAAACTACTATAAGGACGTCTCCCTTCGCATGAAGAATAAGGAACTGGATCTTTTGATCGTCGTGAATATGTTCCTAACGGGCTTTGACGCTACCACCCTCAATACCCTCTGGGTGGACAAGAACCTCAAGATGCACGGACTCATTCAGGCATTCAGCCGGACGAACCGCATTCTGAACAGCATCAAGACGTTCGGCAACATCGTTTGCTTCCGGAATCTGCAGAAGCGTGTGGATGATGCGATTTCGCTGTTCGGAGACAAGGAAGCCGGAGGCATTGTCCTTCTGAAAAAGTTCGAGGATTACTATTATGGCTTCGAGGAGAATGGTAAAAAGCATCCGGGTTATGTCACGATGATCGAAGATCTGACGACATGTTTCCCGCTTTCAGAACCGCAAATCATCGGGGAGCAGGCACAGAAGGAGTTCATCAAGCTGTTCGGCTCGATCCTTCGTATGCGAAATCTGCTGCTCTCATTTGACGAGTTTGCCGGGAAAGAGATTATCTCGGAACGTGATCTGCAGGACTATCTCGGGAGATACCAGGATTTGCGCGACGAATGGAGAAACCGGAACGGTGAGGGCGAAAAGGAAGACATCGCCGATGATATCGTATTCGAGATTGAGTTGATCCGTCAGATCGAAATCAATATCGATTACATTCTGATGCTCGTGAAGAAGTATCACGACTCCCACTGCAATGACAAGGAACTGCTGGTTACGATCCAAAAGGCGGTTGACGCATCTCCGGAACTCCGCAGCAAGAAGCAGTTGATCGAGACGTTCATCGCCGGAATCAACGACGTGGAAGACATTATGGCGGAATGGCGCAGCTACGTTGCCGAAGAAAAAGAAAGAGAGCTTGTGCAGATCATTCAGGATGAGAACCTGAATGAAGAAGCAACGCGTAAGTTTGTAACCGATTCCTTCCGGAATGGTGAAGTCAAAACGACGGGAACGGATATCGACAAACTGATGCCCCCGACGTCACGCTTTGGCGGCGGCAACCGCGCAGCGAAAAAGCAGACGATCATCGAGAAACTGAAAGCTTTCTTTGAACGGTTCTTCGGGATCGGATAAAATATAAAGTTCAAGAGGAATTGTTGATATTCGAAAATACTTATATCGACAAACGGAGATCGTGAACATTTGTACGCGATAGCAGTTTTGTAATAATGTAAACCGTTTTGAAAGCCGATCAAGCGATCGGCTTTTTCTTTGCCTGACAGCAGGATATGCATTGGTAAGGATAAGGAGATCAAACAACTGAAAAATGCGTCCGTATAAGCGACATCGGACTGTTGAGTATTGACATTTACGCAATTTCGTTTTATACTATTATGCAAGGAAAACACATCAAGAACAGAGAGGTTTTATCTATGGCACGCCCGCGTAAATCAAGTATACTGGATGAGTTTGAACGAGTAAGAGAGCCGGATTTTGAAGCGCTCGCAAAAGTCGTAGAAGAGGCGAAGGGTGGACGCACTTCGTTGGATTTTGCTGCTTTGTGCGGTGTACATCCATCTACGATATCAAGAATTCGTGATGGAAAAATGCTTAGGAAACCGATATCTGACGAGCTACTGGTATCAATAGCAGTGAATGCCGAACAGAACAACGGGGAAATTTTTCGTGATTTATTGAAAGCGCATGGCGTTGAGCCGAGAAGAGGTGTTACTATCTACAGCTATGATGATCTCCTTCGGGAGAAGATGCAGCAGCTTATCTATCAATCGGAGTCCTACGGTGTCTACAACGGAAATGATAGTAATAAGCTGGAGAATCGAGTTATCAGTAATGCGAGTGAAATCATTCTGAGAGAGCTATATGCAAAAGGACAGCGTATTCGCGCAATGGATCCGAAGGATATAGCTGAAGAGGCTTCGCATGGAGTTTTGAAACCTGCATTGTGTGATTTTGCAATAGAGGTTAATGACGTCAAACACGATCAATTCGAGATCAGGGAATACTTTGTGTTGGATGGGACATCACAGAAAGCAATCAGACGGCTTGAGCAAGTTTTAAGCGGAGCATATTTGATTCATCCCATTCAGCAGGGGATCAAGCTATATACGATTCTGTTCGACACAATCATGTACAGGAGATTAATGGATTCACTGAGAAGCTGCAGAATAAGAGACAGTATCACCTTGCTGCTTCTTGACATCCGATCTCGCGAAACGATAGATTCTTTCGAAATCCCGATGCTGTAATCGTTATAACAATTCAAACAGCCTTCATGAAGCCAAAGCGGATTGCTTTGGCTTCGTTTTGCAACGACACTTTTTATAAATACGCAAATTGCGTATTGACAGATACGCAATAATATGTTATAGTATAATCAATCAATGATCCATGTCGCGGAATCGTTGAGACAGGATATCATGAATATCCGCAAGATAACGAAAATTGGTGGAATAGCCCTAAAACTTTCCTCCGACAGAGCCAAGTACAAAAAATTGAAGAGCACGAAAGAGAGGTGTAATGTATGGAATACTTGGTAAAGACGACAAAAGAAGGCGAACAGAAAACGATTGAAGAGAATGCTATCAAGAATCGCTACGACTTTATGATCCTGTTCGATGTGGAAAACTGCAATCCGAACGGTGATCCGGCTGCTGGCAATATGCCGAGAATCGATGTATACACGAACATCGGCTTAGTGTCCGATGTCTGTTTGAAGAGAAAAATCCGCGATTATGTGGAGAATGTCAAGAAAGATGCCATCGGCTATCGCATCTATTACAAGAGGGGGGTGCCACTCGAGATCGTGGACAACGAAATCTTTGCTTCTGCAGGGATCGAGGGAGCGGCGGGCATGAGCCCCGATGCTTTGAAGAAAGCTATCAAGAAGTCTGGCAAGGACGTTGATCTCCTTATCCACGATTACCTTATGAACAACTTCTTTGATATCCGTACGTTCGGCGCCGTCGTTAACACGGCCGTGAAGTGTAATCTGAATTGCGGCAAGATTCGTGGCACGGTTCAGTTAGGATTTTCGGAAAGCGTTGATCCTATCTATCCGCAGAAGCTCACTGTCCCCTCTTGTGCCATCACTAAGGAAGCGGAAAGCATCGAAAAGAGCACCTCGTTCGGCGATAAATGGATCGTTCCGTATGGCCTGTATCGTTGCGAAGGGTTTATCTCCGCAAATCAGGGACAGAAGGTTACCGGTTTCTCCGACGAGGATCTTGAGCTGCTCTGGGATGCGATTCTCAATATGTTCAAGCATGAACACACATCAGCGCGTGGCAAGATGACGGTTCGGAAACTGATCATCTTCAAGCACGATACTGAACTCGGCAATACGCAAGCACATAAGTTGTTTGATCTGGTTTCCGTTTCGAGAAAAGATGATGTGCAGGTTGCACACAGCTTTAATGATTATACGGTTACTGTCGATACGGAACATCTCCCGAACGGTGTGCATTGTGAAATTAGGGAGTGAGCGATGCAGGGCGAGGAAACAGGACATAAACAATCAAAACGATACAAACACAGAAAGGATATACTGAAAATGGAGAAAGCAACAACATCCATCACGGAACTGACGAGAACCGATTACAGGGTTTATGTGTACAAGCACAAGGATTTTGAGGTATGTATCATCGATAAAGGCGATACGTATGAAGCATGGCTTTCATATGAGAAAAGCGGAAAAGCAAGTCTCATGTTCGCCAAGTCGAAAGCACAATTTGCGCGCTTTGACAATGCGCATAGTTTCAACGGCTTCTTAAAGCTGGTGGCAAATTCGCTCGAAGAATACGAGGCGTTATGCCCGGACACAATTGAAGATCTGGATTTTTAAATGAATCATCGCGCATAATCCCCGCCAATAACCGGCGGGGATTTGTGCATTTTCAGTCGATTCTTCGCCTGCTGATGCGTTTAGTTTAAAGTACGACACTTCAAGCAAAATCATGGAAGCAACATCATGTTACAATCGTGATTCAATAGCGTGTTTTTCATACTAAGACTGAGAGAGGAGGTGAGATCATGGCGCAACTTTCCATCAATAAAGAAGTCTGTATCGGCAGTTTTCTTCAACTGTCAGACGCAGCTAAAGCCTGCTACTTTGTTCTATTGCTTTTTGCGGATCGCGCAGGCTTTTGTGATAAGGCATTTGTACTGAGGGTAAACGGGGATCACGCAGAGGAAGCGCTGAGCGAACTCTCGGCAAACGGGTTTATATTTGAGCTTGATGATGTGATCGTGATTAGGCATTGGCTATTACATGATTCAAACAACCGAAAAGCAAATAATGCAACTGTGTTTGCGGAAACACGAAACAAGCTTACCATTAAAGACTCGATATACGAATTAAACGATACAACAAAGCGCAACACGAAGAAGTAACAGAGGCAAGCGACGATGAAAAAGCCAGGATGGTATTGTTTGAAAGTCGGCGCCTCTATATAAGATGAATATTGGATTATCAAAGATTTGTCGCAAAAATCGCGGTATTTGCTGCGAAATAGCCGCAGAAATCTTCATTCGAGTGCGATTTGACAATCGAACGTTACAATATCCTATGCTTTTTAAGGAATCAAAGCTTGGAGACTTTGTCTTATGAACCCCGTCGTATTTGCATACTAATTGAGAGAGGAAGGGAGTCCATGAATCGGACAGCGTCATGATGAGCCTTCCGCTCGCAACTTCTAACGACATGAACAGTATTCTCTCATCATGGCATAGAGCCCATCCAGGCTGACGACAGCTTGGGTGGGTTTTCTTTTGGCTCCGCGATTCTTCGATTGCGAGAATCGCCTGTTTGTCATAATACTGGTAGGAGTAGACAAGAGCTGCGCTTGCCAACCTCCGATCAAATACACCTCCAAGATCATCAAGGACGGATTACACTCTCATCGCAGTGTGAAAGCCGCCTCGGGCAACCGTGGCGGCTTTCGCGTTTATGAAAGGACAGCGTCGTGCGAGAAAATGCTGAATATAGTATTGCAATAGGGTACACCCGTAAGCAACATTTGCTTAAGCTCCAAATGCGTGTCATATAAATTAAAAACGAATTGTGACATATTTCATATTAGAGATAGTATTTAATTGACACATACTGCTCCGGATGCTACACTGTGGGTAAAGGTGGTGATTCGGACTATGAAGATCGGTTATATCCGTTGCTCGACGGAGGAGCAGAACGAGGCGCGGCAAGTTATGTTGCTGAAAGAGCATGGCGTTGAGAAACTGTACATTGACAAAGCAAGCGGAAAGAATACGAATCGAGAAGCGTTTCGGGAAATGATGTCCTTCGTAAGAGCAGGGGACTTGGTTGTATGTGAGAGCATCAGTCGTATCGCACGTAATGTACGCGACTTGCTGAACATCATCACGCAGTTATCCGAGAGGGGTGTTGAGTTTTTCAGTATGAAGGAAAGCATTGATACCACTACTCCGCAGGGCAGATTTATGCTTACCGTGTTTGGAGCAATGGCTGAACTCGAACGGGAAAGCATTCTCGAGCGGCAACGAGAAGGCATTGCAATCGCCAAAGCGGAAGGCAAATACAAAGGACGTCAAAGGATGAAGATTGACGAGCAGTGGATGAAAAACGTGTGTAAGCGGTGGAGAGACGGCGAGATCAACGCACGTGAAGCCATGACACAGATCGGGTTGAAACCAAACACATTTTACCGACGCGTGAAGGAAATGGGACTATAGGCAAGCGAAAACCGTTCTGTTTCCCAAAAACAAGAAATTTACAAATTTGGGAAATAAAAAAGTTATGCAGCGTTTGACGCAAACCGAAAATCTGTGATATGATACAGACAGGCTTAATCGACTTTATCAAAGTGCACACCAAAATTTGCGGAATGTGCAAAAAGGATTTGGCTGATGAGAGGCAAAGCGCGGCTTCGCGGAAGCTGACGAAACGCCGTAACACGGTGCAACGAAAAGAGAAGGATTATTTCATTTCGACGCCCAAATAGCGGTAGCATGACGATCCCATCTCTTCTCCGATCACAATCCTCACACCATCGAATATAGCAACGAAAAAGCCTGATTTTCCGGGCTTTTTTCTCGTTTTGGGATCAGAAAAGGACGAGAAAAGAGATGAGTATGTCGCCGCTCCGCGATCACAGCGAAACAGGATGAAACTTGATGTGTCGCACCATGCTGAACGGCGCGGAAGGGAAGGGAAATGAAGGGGGAAAAGGATCGGATGTATATGGGAGTCAGAATAATTCATTTTGCACGTTTTGGACTAAGTGATGTTGCACAATGACAATGTTAACGCAGGGCAAAGCTACTTAGCGTCA
>Ga0247609_10005999_pt1 | contig 11797 bp, 6 predicted proteins | sample 172DNAGHGlowgp2_FD_193487 | JGI IMG/M metagenome (GOLD analysis project Ga0247609, IMG submission 193487) | Sheep rumen microbial communities from Palmerston North, Manawatu-Wanganui, New Zealand - 1728 DNA GHGlow gp2 | ecosystem: Host-associated > Mammals > Digestive system > Stomach > Rumen ... | reverse complement strand
CTTAGCTGAGGCATTATTCATAGCTGCTAAGATATTTGTATCTTTTGAAAAAGATATTATTTGTTTTCTACTATCTCTTACTATAGCTTCATAAAAATTACTAGTATTAAATGCTTCGATATAACCACCATCATTTAAAGCTTGAGTTAATCCTTTAAAATACATTTGATCTTTTAGTCTATGTGCTTTATATAATTCAATAGTTTTTTTAGTAAAATTCTCTTCACATAATAGTAATAAAAGGCTTGTACGATAGGCGCCTAAAGGAAAATCTTCAAGAGTTGCTTCTCTAACTAAAGAAAGCTTTTTATCATCTTCACTTGCACGGTATAAATCTACATGATTTGATAAGAACTCACGAGTAAGATCTCTTCCTAGATAAAATACCAATTTTCCTTTTTCCTTATAGGCTTCTTTTAATAAATCTCCAAACCTTTCTACTTCTAGAAATGTTACTTCTTTTACTTTTATTCTTGCTCTATATAATATAAAAAGATAAGTACTTACTAAATCTTCTATTCTAAAATTTATAACAGGCATCTTCTCTTTGTACCCCATATTATCGCTCCCTTTTTTCGTTTTTATCATATTTTACATAATAAGAAGGCTTAAATCAACAAAAATTTATTTACTAAAGAAAGCAATAATACTTTTACACTCTTTTTGAGTCTTGAATTGTTATTTCTTCATCTAATTGTATTTTATCAAGAGCTTTTTTATATAATAGTTCTAATCCATTGTATACTTCTTCGCCACAGTTTTTTTTAATCAAATTTAAATAATAATAAGCGCTATTAAAGGGATCTTTGCTTTTATCTAATCTTTTTTCTTCTCTTAATGCTTGTTTTTTTAATTCAATAAAAATAGCAAACATCTCATTAATTCGAGTTTTATTGTTGCTAAAATAGCCTTCATTATGAGTACTTTTTGGGTAATCATTTCTGTCTTTAAGTTTAGTTTTATAAATTGTATTTAATAAACCACCATAATAAGCATCCATAAAGTTTTCATATATTAGTAGACTTTCAAAATCTCTTGAAAAGCTTTTATTAATAAACAATATTTCTTCAGATATATATCGGCCTTGTATATAATAATTTATCGCCTGTTCTTCTGTGTATTTTTCTTTATTTTCAAAAACTGCATTCAACAAAACTTTAATTGTTTCTCTAGCAAACATGTCATTTACTAAATAGTCGGCAAGTAGTTGAGGGTCTCCAATTAGAGCTTTATATTCCTCACGCATAATGCTTTTATAGTTTTCGACACTACCAAACCTTGATTCAATATATTTTTCAAATTCTGATTCATATTTTTTCTTTCTATTAGGCAAAGAAATAATAGATTTTATCATAACACCAACTTCAAAACAATCGTTTTGGATATTAACATCTTTAATATCTGGTAATAACGATTCTAAATCTTTTGTTTCATCAGCTAACATTGTATAAAATAGTATATGAGCTAATTCATGATTTATTACACTTAAGCTAAAATAGTTCATAATATGTAATTTTGTTACAGCACCAAAAATTTCAAAAACACCTGAGCCAATCGTGTCACTTATAATATTAAATGAAGGTCTATTTTTTTTCAAATCTATCAATAATTTTAATTCTTTTTGAGCTTCTACTGGATTTGTTTCTTTATAAGCAAAATAAGAAGTTAATATTGCATTTAAGGTGTTTTCGTCTGAATCATTTTCATAAGCTTTTAAGAATTCTGCACTCAAATAATCAACATTAAATTCATATCTTTCTTTCATATCTCCATCATAGATATCATAATCTAAAACATGATTGGCATTTATTCCAACATATACATCATTAAAACTTCTATTACTTACTGGTATGAATATTCCGCTATATAAAGCTGCTGTTATTACTTCTTCATCAATCCAACCACGACCGTAAAGGAACTTAAAAATATAGTTTTTTTCTTCTTCGGTTTTTGTAGCTAGTATCGAAAAGAATAATGTTGCAATAGTTTCATTATTATCATCTTTATATTTACTTTTAAAAGTATCAAAATTACAATTCCATAAAAAATCATCTAATTTTGGTGAATCATCCGTTAAATAATCATAAGCTACACGTGGATCTTTAATATCACCTGTGAATTTTATACTATTATTTTTTAATACTGTATAATAATCTACACTATTTGGATCATCTTCATCATATTTCCATCTTAAAATTTCACAAGGTATATTATTTAATAAATCTACTCTGCCAATTTCACATGCTTTTCTTAACATTTTTTTACAATAAGCTATATTTTGTTGATAATCATCAAAATAAAAACATTTAATATAATTTTTATCTAATAAATATTCAAATACGGTCTTATTTAAAGATGGAATGATTTTATCTAAAATATAGTATTTAGGATCACGTACTTCACCGCTGCGCCATCTAACTCCTGCTATAGGAAGAGCATATATATAATCATTTTCAACTAATATATCTATTACCGTTTTATTATTTTCATCATCAACTACTTGAAATAGGACATCTTCAGTACATTTTCTTAATTCTTTTATTAATCCTTTTTGATACAAGTCTTTAGCTAATCTTATAGAATCTATATAAACAAAATCACTATTTGTAAGGCCAAGTTCTTCTTCTTCTATTACTTCTTTTAATTGGTCTAAGAATTCATCTATAATTATTTTTCCTGTTGCAGGATTAATACTATAAAGTAATTCGGTATTTATAGGAATTGATAATCCGCGAATACCTAATCTTTTCAAAGTTATATCTTTATATTCTTTTCTTTGTTTATAACTGTCAGGTACTGCCACTTTTTTTATATAATCTAAAGAACAAATATAATCATATAGGTTTTTATATCCCTCTATTGGTAAATCATATACTTCATCTCTTAAATGACCTAGATTATTACTACCAAAAGAACGAAACGCTTTATCTACTAATTCTTTAGGGCTACTTGATTCAAGAAAAATATCTGATAGTATTTTATAAAATTCTTCAGATTCATAATCAGTATACCCATTTTGATATTTTTCTAATACTTCTTCTCTTGTCATATTAACGCCTCATTATATTTTACTTTTACACTCTTTTTGAGTCTTGAATTGTTATTTCTTCATCTAATTGTATTTTATCAAGAGCTTTTTCATATAATAATTCTAATCCATTGTATACTTCTTTGCCACAGTTCTTTTTAATCAAATCTAAATAATAAAAGCTATCTGTTTGTTCGACATTTATAGCTGCTAGTTTTTTTAAAGCTACAAAATCAGCAAACATCTCATCAACTCTCGTTTTATTACTAAAAAAGTATTCTTCTCCATGAGTGCTTGTCGCCATTAGACTTTTTCTACGTTCAAGTTCTGTTGTATAAATTGTATTTATTAAACCGCCATAATAAGCATCCATAAAATTTTCATATATTAATAGTGCCCTATGATCTTTTTTATTTCTTTCATTAATAAAGGTTGTTCTTTCTGTTTCATATCTATGTGTTACATATTCTTCTATTGCCCAATCTTCTGTGTATCTTTTTTTGTCTTCATATATTGCCTTTGCTAGCATATCGGCTGAGTGTATATTTATTTTTTCATTTAATAAATAATCAGCTAACAATTGGGGATCTCCGATCATAGCTTTGTATTCCTCACGCATAATATCTTTATAGTTTTCGATGCTGCCAAACCTTGATTCAATATACTTATTAAATTTCAGTGAATAATAGAGTGTTCTTGGAGATATAGGAATACTATTAGTTATAGCAAGAGCTACATTATAGCAATCTTCTTTAGTTTTTTCATCTTTAGTATCCGGCAATAATTTTTCTAAATATTCAATTTCATCATCTGTTAAATTATAGAACAGTAAATGTGCTAGTTCATGGTTTAACGAACTTAAATCAAAACAATTTAAAATTAGTACCTGTTTCATAAGAGAGTCGACTTGCGATTTGAGCGTACTATTTTTAAATATAAATCTAGGATTATTCTTTTTTATATCTATTAATAATTTCAACTCTTTTTGAGCTTCTACTGGGTATGTTTCTTTATAAGCAAAATAAGATGTTAAGATTGCATTTAGAGTGTTTTCATCCGAATCATTTTCATAAGCTTTTAAAAATTCTGCACTCAAATAATCAACCTCAAACTCATATTTTTCTTTTAAACCATCATCATATATAGCATAATCTAAGGCATGATTAGCATTTATTCCGACATATATATCATAAAAATCTCTATTATTAAGTCTTATTATAATTCCTTTATAATAAGCGATATTTATTATTTCTTCATCAAGCCAACCTTTATTGCCTAGAGCTCTTACATAAGCACTACTTGTTTTATCGTCCATATTACATAATATTGAAAAAAAGAGACTTGCTATAGTTTCATTACTACCCGCTTTATATTTGCTTTTAAATATTCCAAAATTGCATTCGCTTAAGAAAATAGATAAATCTGTAGAATCATCCATCAAACAATCATAAGCTACTCTAGTATCAATAATATCACCAAATACTTGATATTTAATACCATTATTTTTTAATAATGTATAATAATCTATACTATTTGGATCTTCTTCATTAATTGGCCATTTTAAAAAACTACAAGGTACATTATACAATAAATCTACTCTGCCAATTTTACATACAAGTTTTAGTATTCTTTTCCAATAATCTATATCATCTATGTAATTATAAAAGGATAATCTTTCAAGCATGTTTTCTTCTAATATATATTCAAGTACGGTTTTATGTAGAGAAGGTATTTCCTTATCTAAAATATGATAATTGTGTTTAAAAGATATACTATTTTTCCATTTTACTCCAAATATTGGAAGTTCATACATGAGATTATTTTCAACTAATACATCTATGGTTGTTTTTTTATTATCTTCATCAATTATTTGAAATAATATATTCTCGTCACACACTTTTAACAATTTAAATAATCCTTTTTTATATAAATCTTTAGCCAATCTTAAAGAATCTACTCGGAACAAATCGAGTTTCCCATTATTTATCATTATAGTTAATTGAGTAAAGAATTCTTCTAAAACAGTTTTACCTGTTTCCGAGTAAATACTATATAGTATTTCCGTATTTATTGGAATTGTTAAACCGACTAAACCTAATCTTTTTAGTGTTATATCTATATAGTTTTGTCTTTTTCTATAAGTATCTGAAACAACTACTTTCTTTATATGATCTAAAGAACAAATATAATCATATAGGTTTTTATAGCCTTCTACCGGCAAATCATATACTTCATCTTTTAAGTGACCAAAATTATTATAATAATCAGGTATGTATTGGGGATTATACACTTTATTGAGATTACATGCCTTATCCACTAATTCTTTGGGATTATCTGATTCAAGAAAAATATCTGATAGTATTTCATGAAATTCTTTACCTTTATAATATATATCGTTACTTTGATATTCTTCTAATACTTCTTCTCTTGTCATATTACCACCTATTATTATATTGCTTATTGTTATATTATAGCAAAATTTTACTATTATTGTTTTATTTTATATAATATTATTGAATCAATGGGGGTTGATAATATGAATAAATATGGAAATGGTAATACTGCTTATTTTCCATCAGATGACTGGAAGTTCCTGTATAAAAACAGTAATTATCCTTTAGATTCATCTTTTACTGACTTTGGTATTTCTACTAAACGTTTATTATCTAAGATAGAACATGATAAATTTCACCATATTAAACTAGTATATGATGATTTTCTTAGTAGACCATATATATATGGATATGAAAATGGATTACAACGATTTACTATACATCTATCAAAAGATGATGGTGAAGCAATAAGAAATGGAACAGCTAATAAATATCTTAAAGCTCTTGTAGATGCATCTATGAGAGCTGATACTATTAGTCGTTTTGAATATATAAAAAAAGAGTCAAAAGAGGAAGGAAAATTGCCTCAAGATATAGGTGAGTTAAAAAAATATAAAGAATATTTGGAGCAATGTAAAGAAGACGCTGAGGCAACTCATATCTGTAATACCTTGTTATTCCATTTACCAATTGGAATTGTCTTTGTTAGACATTTTGTATCTGGAGCATCTTACCTGTTTGGTTTATCATCAACAGGGGCTTATCTTCCTATTAGCTTTACATGTTTACTTCTTGATACAGCTAGTATATATTTATTTACTGACCGTTTATTTATGCATAGGCATATTATGTCTAATAAACTTTTTAGAATGTATGAAAATGATACTGGTTTGACTATAAAAGAGTGTGAAAAAGAATTACATAAAGTAGACTATGAAATAAGTGGTATAAAATATGTTTTAGATGGAATAAAAGATTATAAAAAAGAGTTTTATTTGTTAATAAAGAAAGCGGTATCTGTTGTTAATGAATTACCTGAAGAAGAAAGAAAAGAGTATTATACGCAGATAAGACGTGTAGTAAAAGACTTTAATGCTAATATGAAAAAGATTTCTTATGATAGAAATCTTGATCAAGCAAGCGAGTTATCTGAACAATCAGAAAATGCACTTGCTAATATAGAATCAGATATACGAATGAATTATAGTCTTAGTTAAATCTATTAATAAACCAGTTAAAAACATGCTTAGAATAGCATGTTTTTTTAAATTGTAATTATTAATATTATACTTTTTTAGATAGTGTAATTTCTTCATCTAATTGTATTCTATCAAGAGCTTTTTTATATAATAATTCTAATCCATTATATACTTCTTCGCCACAGTTCTTTTTTATCAAATCTAAATAATAAAAGCTATCTGTTTGTTCGCCATTTATAACTGCTAGTTTTTTTAAAGCTACAAAATTAGCAAACATCTCTTCTATTCGACTTCTATTATTACGAAAATAGTTTTCACTATGAGTACTTGATTTTAAATAATGAGTTCTATTTTTTATTCTAGTTTTATAGATTGTATTTAATAAGCCGCCATAATAAGCGTCTATAAAATTTTCATATATTAATAATGCTCTATAATGATTTACTAGTTTTTTATTAACAAATTCTAATTCTTCAGATAAATATCTTTCTGTTACATATGTTTTTATTGCCCACTCTTCTAAGTATCTTTCTCTATTTTCATATATTGCTTTACCTAATATTTCTGCTGTTTTGGCATAATATCCATTATTAAATATATAATCTGCTAATATTTTATAATCGCCTATCCATACTTTGTATTCCTCACGCATAATATCTTTATAGTTTTCGATACTACCAAACCTTGATTCAATATATTCAACAAATTCTGATTTATATCTCTTCTTTTTAGAGAATGTAGAAATACCATTAAAAATATAAAGGCCTACTTGATAACAAGTGTTTATAACTTTATTGTCTTTAATATTTGGTAATAATACTTCTAAATCTTTTATATCGTCATCTGATATATTATTAAATAGTATATGAGCTAATTCATGATTTAATGTATTATAATCAAAGCAATTTGCTATCTTCATATATTTACTAGAATAATCATATAATACTTCTGATCCAAGTATACTACTTTGGATTATAAAATTAGGATTATTATTCTTTATATCTATTAATAGTTTTAATTCTTTTTGAGCTTCGATAGGATTTGTTTCTTTATAAGCAAAATAAGATGTTAAGATTGCGTATAAAGTATTTTCATCAGAGTCTTTTTCATATACTCTTATAAACTCTATACTTAAGTAATCAGTACTAGATTCATGTTTTTCTTTTAAACCATCATCATATATAGCATAATCTAAGGCATGATTACTATTTAGACCTAAATACATATCATAAAAGCTTCTATTACTATCATTTAGTGTTATTCCATTATATGAAGCTGCACATATTATTTCTTCATCAAGCCATTTTCTACGGTCAAGAATCATTATAATAAAGTCTTGTTCTTCAGTTGATTTAGTAGATAATATTGAAAAGAATAGACTTGCAATAGTTTCATTACTTCCTTCTTTATATTTACTTTTAAATATATTAAAATCACATTTTTTTATAAAAAATTCTATATTAGCTGAGGGTTCCATTAAATAATCATAAGCTACACGAACATCATTAAATTCATCATAACCTTCATATTTAATACTATTATTCTTTAATAATGTATAATAATCTATACTATTTGGATCGTCTTCATTAATTGGCCATTTTAAGAATTCACATGGTATAGCACTTAGTAGATCTAATCTATTAGTTTTAATAGTGATTTTTAATATCTTTTTCCAATAATCTATGTTTTTTTCATATTTATAATAATTAAAACAATTTAAATAATTGTTATCTAATAAATATTCAAGTACAGTTTTATTTAAAGATGGGATAAACTTATCTAAAAGATGGTATTCATATTTGTAACTATTATAATTATTCCATTCTACTCCTAGTATTGGGAGTCCATATATATAGTTATTTTCAGCTAGTATGTCTAAGATTGTTCTATTATTCTTTTCATCAATTATTTGATCATACAAATAATCATCACAGTATCTTAAAGCTCTAATTAATCCTTTTATATATAAATCTTTAGCCAATCTTATAGAATCTATACGAACTAAATCACATTCTTCATCATCTATTATTATTCTTAATTGATTTAAGAATTCATCCAAAATAGTATTACCAGTTTCAGGATTAATACTATATAATAATTTAGAATTTATGGGAATTGTTAAACCAGATAAACCTAATCTTTTTAGTGTTATATCTATATAGTCTGGTCTTTGTTTATAAGTATCTGATACTTCTACTTTATCTATATAAGCTAAGGAACAAATATAATCATATAAGTTTTTATAGCCTTCTACTGGTAAATCATATACTTCATCTTTTAAATTACTTAAATTATTATAAATACTTCTTCTATATGATTTATCTACTAATTCTTTGGGATTATCTGATTCAAGAAAAATATCAGATAGTATTTCTAATTCTTCTGAACTATTAATTAACTGATTTTGGTATCTTTCTAATACTTCTTCTCTTGTCATATTATTTTCCCCCTTGGCGTATTATATCACTTCTTGGAATAGTATAGTAATTTAACTACTATATTAAACAACAATAAAAACATGTTTTTAAACATGCTTTTATTGTTTTATACAGTTTTAGTACTTATTTCATTCTTTTCTAAGTAATCTCTCCACTCATCTACAAGTTTAGCTATCTCATATGTATCACTTGAACTATAGTTTGCAAATACAGCATTATTATTTCTATATACTTCTTCTGATTGTTGATAAAGTTTAAGCTCATATAGAAAATAATATATTCCTGTTATTACTTCATTATAAGCAAAGTCTTCTCTATCAACTAATCGTATCAGTTTTTTAAGATTTACAAGCATAGATCTTCTCTTAAATATATTAAAGCTACTCTTTGATGCCTCAAATACTTCATCTATTCTCTCTAGAATTATTTGACATATTTTTCTAATATCTTCTTTAGTCATTTTTTTATATTTATTATCTTTATAAATAACTAAATTAGACCATATTTTTTCTAAACCGTCATAGAAGTTATATATATCATAGTTAGTTAAATCACGAAAATAGATATGCATTTTATAATATTTATTAAAATTATCTATTAGTATTACCATATATTTTTTAATATTTTTAGAAGCAGTATTTAAATCATATTTACTAGGATATCTAAACATATTAAGATAGTCTTCTAAATATTCATCATTTGGGAAATCAAAATCAGGGAATTCTTTTAATACTACACCTTTTAAGATAAATATAGAACCTAGTATGTCAGGAACCATTCCCGATACACTATCTCCTACTGTAAAAGTATTATTATCATTATTAGGGTTTGGGGCTGGATTAGAATAATTATTAATAATAGTTTTATTATTTTTATAAGAGTCCCATAAGAGATTATAATCATTATTATATAATGTATTTAAATAATCTGTTATTAAGATATAAGCTTTTTTAACTTCTCTAAATTTTCCTGCTCCTTGAGGATTATTATCTGGATGATATTTTCTACATAAAGCTCTATATCTTTTTTTAAAAGTACTCTCATCTAATACAAATTTGGGATTATTCTTATCATCTTTAAAATATACATCCATAGCTTCTATTATAGTCATATTATTATTACTCATATTATTCACCATATTTTCTTTATTAATACTATTTTAATAAATTTATTAATGATTGTAAATTAGGATAAATAATAAGGCCAAGCATTATGCTTGGCTTGCTATTTTAAGTACAGGTGTATATACTACAGTATTTTCTTCATCACCATTTCTTAAAAAGTCTAATCTTTTTTCTAATTGATAAGCTCTTGGAGAATAAAGAGCTAGTGATTTAAATAGTAATTTTTTATATTTATTAATATCTTTATCACTCAAATCATTTTTTATTCTTATTGCTTCTAATTCACCATTTAATTCTTCAGCTAAGGAATCTATATCTTCTTCAGCGAGTTTATTTAACCATTTAACAAGATTTATAATACCTTCTTTTCCATACTTTAGACAGAATTGTTTGTATACTCTTAAATTATAAGAACCAAATGGCACATTGCAAATATTCAAAAAAGCTAAACTCATATTTGTATCATTATTTATTAATCTAGCAAATTCTATACCTTTTTCTAAACTAAGTCTTTGTAATACAGTTTCTACTCTAGATAGTTCTATAAATAATTCTTGTTTTTTGTTATAAAAATCTTGAACAAACTTAGAATTACTATGTACTACAAATCCTTGTCCTGGAACTTCTTTAATAGTATTATTATCATATTCTATTATATTAGTATCAGGATTAATTCTATAATTAGTATTACAACTAAATGTATGTATTAATCTATTTCCTTCAGTAGAAAAACTTATTATAAGTTTCATTCTTCCATCTGACTCAAGTTCTTTTAGTATTTGTTTTCTTCTTATTCCGCATTCTTTTACTCTATCATCATTAGGATTTTCTTTTTTTAATACACTATCTAAAAGAAAAAAGTAATATGTATCCATTAATGTAGTTCCTACTAACTCAAAATATCCTTCTATTACTTCATTAATATCTAAATGACCATTAAAAAAGCCATTTTTATTCAAATCTATATTTGGCATAATAATTCCCCTTTTCACAGATGGCTATTGTAACACATTTTTTATAAAATATGCAAATTCTAATGTTTCACCATTATAAAGGCCTTTATATCCTATATATGAAATCTAGCTAAATATTTAACTACACTATTAACTGCTCTTTTATTTATAACATAATTACCTTTTACTTATAATTTATTAATTCAAACAAAAAAGATAGTCTTACTTTTTTTGTTTTACAGATTACATATTATTTCTTTCATATATATTTTTTCTTTTATTAGCCAAACGATTTTTCAGTATATTCATCAAGTATATCCTCTCGTTTAATTATTTTATTATGATTTTCATCATCTTCATTATAATTCATTTGCCATACTTTATCTTCATGAGAAAGTGCTACTAGTTTAAAATCACTTATTTCAAATGTATCTTTTAAAATACTATCTATAGTTTCTTTTAAAGTATCAGATATAGATAGCTCTTTTGGATGCTCTTTAATAACTTCTAATTTATTATCTTTATATTTATTATAAATAGTAGGTAATACTGGACCGTATGTCCATGCTTCAAATTCTTCTTCAAATAAATAAGGAGATAAATCTATTTGTTCTTCTACGTATTGGCCTTTTTTACTTTTACCTATAAAACCTGCCCAATAAGCAAAGGTAAAATATAAAGCTTTTTGAAGTTTAATAGGACTTATAGTTTTATGATATTCT